>WNFY01001576.1_pt1 | contig 26785 bp, 22 predicted proteins | sample 5400091 | NCBI WGS metagenome assembly WNFY01 (sample SAMN13153364, study PRJNA577476) | soil metagenome | isolation source: 60 cm soil or saprolite under grassland replicate 1 | place: USA:California | collected 2016-06-15 | reverse complement strand
GGCGAGCTCGTGCCCGGACCTCCCGTCGCGAAGGGAACTCAAGGTTGCGCGCCGATCGAAGTCTATCTGCAGCGACTCAGCATCCACCTGCGCATGGTCCAAGAAGACCTAAGTCGCATGCGAGCGATGAATTGATGTCCGCCTTGGGGTCAGTTTCGGTCCATTCAGGGCGTCCAGCGAACTTGCGCTATTCCGCGGAGGGCCGACGTCCTATCCCGACCTATTCAGATTTCGGATGTGCCACTGCTGACATCGATTGGTTTATTCAATCACCTCGTCGGTACGCCCGAGTCGCGTGGGTGCCGAGGAAGTCGTCGCCCAGCTCGCACCGTAGCGATGCAACCTAATCGCCGCGCTTGACCGTCATGTTCGCCAGGCGGCGGCGGAGATCGGAAGGCAGTGCCGCATAATGCTCGACCGGCGTGAAATTGCGCGCCTCGCCCTCGCGCGACCGCGTTTCCGTGTAGGCCATCACCCCGCGCTGCGTCGCGACCATGTCGCCGGGCCGCAGCGTCGGATCGTTCTCGATGCCGATCGCCGCGAGACCGAACGGGTCCTTGCCGTTGCAGGTGCATTGCGGCACCAGCCGCTGGCGATAGAGGAACGCGTTCTCGAGCTCGGAATAACGTTTCCCGTCGGAACCGGCCGCATCGGCGATTTCGCCGCCGAAAAAGATCGCGGTCTTGCTGCCCGGACAGAGCGCCCGGCACAGTTCGCCGGGCGTGGTCTCCGCCCGGGCCTGGACCGGAAAATAGCCGCCGTCGCACAGGCGCACGCAATAGGCGCCCTCGCGCGCCGCGCTCCGATTGCCGCGTTCCCAAAACGGCATGTCTTCCGGCCGGCCGAAGCCGAAGCCCGGCGGCCGCGGTGCGTTGCGGTAATGACGAAAGCCGCCGAACAGGAAATCGAACAGCCCTTGCGCGGAAGCGCCGGTGGCGGCCGGCACGACAGCGGCCGCCGCAAGCAAACCTGCCGCCAGCAAGAACTTGAGTGGTCGCGTGAAAGCCATGCCGGATCCTCAAGGCCGGTCAACGTGGAAACGCCGAAAAGGTTTCGGCTCACCGCATCGAGACGAGGCCCGGGATCACGAAGACGGAATGAGCACGGCGACGGCCCATGCCATGGAACCGAGGAAGCTCAGCATCTTCAGCCCGCGCTCATAGGTGACGGCATGGATCATGAAGTTCGCTGTGTTAGGTAGGCGCGCCCCTATAGACGGCGCCCATCGAGATCGCTCCCAACGTCAGAGAATTCAATGCGCCTCGTCCCAATTCCCGGCCGCGCGGGCGTCGACGTGCAGCGGCACCGAGAGATGGATCGCCGGGTGCGGGGCCTCCGCCATCACCTTGATGATGACCGGGAGCGTGCGCTCGACTTCATGAGCGGGCACTTCGAACACGAGCTCGTCGTGGACCTGCAGCAGCATCTGGGCTGAGAGCTTCGCGTGCGCCAGCGCCGGCTCGATGCGGATCATGGCGCGGCGGATGATGTCGGCGGCCGAGCCCTGCAATCGCGCATTCACGGCGGCGCGCTCGTTGAAGGCGCGCACCGACGCGTTGCTCGCCGCGATCTCCGGATAATGGCACTTGCGGCCGAACAACGTGAGCACGTAGCCGTGCTTGCGGCAGAACGCCTTGGTCTCCTCCATGTAGTCGCGGATGCCCGGGAAGCGCTCGAAATATTTGCGGATGTAGGCGCCGGCCTCCTCGCGGGGAATGCCGAGCTGGTTGGCGAGCCCGAACGCCGAGATGCCGTAGATGATGCCGAAATTGATGGCCTTGGCGCGCCGGCGCACTTCCGCCGGCATGCCCTTGATCGGCACGCCGAACATTTCCGACGCGGTCATGGCGTGGATGTCGAGGCCGTCGCGGAACGCCCGGCTGAGCGCCGGGATCTCGGCGATCTCCGCGAGCAGGCGCAGCTCGATCTGCGAATAATCGGCCGACACCAGCTTGAAGCCGTCGTCCGCGATGAAGGCGCGCCGGATCCGGCGCCCCTCCTCGGTGCGGATCGGGATGTTCTGCAGATTGGGGTCGAACGAGGCGAGGCGGCCGGTGCTGGTCGAGGCCAGCGCGAACGAGGTGTGCACGCGACGGGTGTTGGGGTTGACGAAGCCGGGGAGCGCGTCGGTGTAGGTCGATTTCAGCTTGGACACCTCGCGCCAGCCCAGAATCTTCTGCGGCAGCTCGTGACCTTCCTCGGCGAGCTCTTCCAGCACGGAGGCCGAGGTCGACCACGCGCCGGTCTTGGTCTTCTTGCCGCCCGGTAGCCCCATCTTGCCGAACAGGACGTCGCCGAGCTGCTTGGGGCTGCCCGGATTGAATTCCTCGCCGGCGATCGAGCGGATCTCGGCCTCGAGCCCCGCGGCCTTTTGCGCGAACTCGCCCGACAGGCGCGACAGCACGTCCCGGTCGATCGAGATGCCGCGCCGCTCCATGCGGGCAAGCACCGGCAGCAGCGGACGCTCGAGCGTCTCGTAGACCCGGGTCACGCCTTCGGCCGCAAGCCGCAGCTTGAGCACCTGCCACAGCCGCAGCGTGATATCGGCGTGCTCGGCCGCGCATTCGGCCGCCTTGTCGATGCCGACGCAATCGAAGGCGATGCGGCCCTTGCCGGTTCCGGTGACGTCGTCGTAGCGGATGGTCCGATATTCGAGCCAGCTCTCCGCCAGCCGGTCCATCTCGTGCGAGCCCTTGCCGGCGTCGAGCACATAGGAGAGCAGCAGAACGTCGTCGGCAGGCGTGATCTCGATGTCGTGGAGCGCCAGCACCAGCCAGGCGAATTTCAGGTCGTAGCCGATCTTGAGGACGGAGGGGTCTTCGAGCAGCGGCCGCAGTGCGTCGAGCGCGGCGTCGACCGGAATCTGATCGGGCAGGGGATCGGGACGGAACAGCGCGCCGTCGCCTCCGGCCTGCCGGTGCGTGAGCGGCACGTAGCAGGCCTCGTTGGGCTGCACCGCGAGCGCGAGACCCACGAGCTCGCTCTGCATCGGATCGAAGCTCGTGGTCTCGACCTTGATGGCCGCGAGCCCGGTCGCGGCAGCGCGCTCGATCCAGCCTTGGAGGCGATCGAGGCTGCGCACCGTCTCGTATTGCGTGCGATCGACCCTGGTGTTGCGCGCGGCTTCGGCGCGCGCGGCGGCGAGCGCCTTCGGGGTGGCGGCGAACTCCTTCCCTCCCCCAACGGGGGAGGGTGCGCGGCCGGCGAAGCCGGGCGTGCGGGTGGGGGTGGCCGCCCCGCCCGGTGCCGCCGGCGCTTCGCCGCGCTCTTCCTCGGCGGGCGCGAACGCGCTCTCGGCCCGCAGCCGCGGATCCGGATCGATCTTTCCGGGGTCGATGTCGCTGGCGTCGGCCACGCGCCGGGAGAGCCCGCTGAATTCCATCGCCTTGAGAAAGGCGATCAGCCGCCGGTAATCCGGCTCGTGCACCGCGAGCTCCGCGAGCGGCGTTTCGAGCGGCACGTTGGGATCGAGCGTGACGAGCCTCTTGGAGATGCGCGCCTGCTCGGCGAAGTCGATCAGCGACTGGCGGCGCTTCTCCTGCTTGATCTCTCCGGCGCGCTTGAGCAGCGTTTCGAGGTCGCCGTATTCGGAAATCAGCTGGGCGGCGGTCTTGACCCCGATCCCCGGCACGCCCGGCACGTTGTCGGTCGAATCCCCGATCAGCGACTGCACCTCGATGATCTTCTCGGGTCCCACCCCGAACCGCTCGATCACCTCCTCGCGGCCGATCCGGCGATCCTTCATGGTGTCGTACATCACCACGGTATCGCCGACGAGCTGCATCAGGTCCTTGTCGGACGACACGATGGTGGTGGTCGCGCCGACCTCGCAGGCCTCGCGCGCATAGGTTGCGATGAGGTCGTCGGCTTCGAACCCCGCCTGCTCGAGGCACGGAATGTCGAAGGCGCGGACCGCCTCGCGGATATATTTGAATTGCGGCACGAGGTCGTCCGGCGCGTCGGGACGATGCGCCTTGTAGGCGGGGTAGAACTCGTTGCGGAACGTGTGCTCGGACTTGTCGAATATCACCGCGAGATGTGTCGGCTTCTCCTCCGGCTTCATGTCGCGCAGGAGCTTCCAGAGCATGTTGCAGAAACCGAGCACGGCATTGACCTGCAGCCCGTCGGATTTGCGGTTGAGCGGCGGCAGTGCGTGATAGGCGCGAAAAATGTAGGAGGAGCCGTCGACCAAAAATACGTGGTCGCCGGGCTGCGGCGGACGCGGCTTGGGTGCTGAGGGCATGGTCGGACCTGATCTAGTCTTGCCCATAACATTCTCCAAGGCTGGAGCGCTACCCGCGGCCCGCCAAGCCGGTGCGCCGCCCTCGCCACAGGAAGTCGCCTCTGCTATGAGGCGCTCGGGCTCATCTCACCCGGATCTTGCCGCCTCTCTTTGGATCGGCCATGCACGTCGCAATGATCGGCACCGGCTATGTCGGGCTCGTCTCCGGAGCCTGCTTCGCCGATTTCGGTCATCCCGTGGTCTGCGTCGACAAGGATGCGGACAAGATCGCGGCGCTTTCCCGCGGCGATCTGCCGATCTACGAGCCGGGACTGCAAGCGCTGGTGCAGTCGAACGTGCGGGAGGGGCGGCTCAAGTTTTCGACTGGCATTGCCGGTCCGGTCCGCGAGGCCGACGCGGTGTTCGTCGCGGTCGGCACGCCTTCGCGGCGCGGCGACGGCCACGCCGACCTCTCCTATGTCTATGCCGCGGCCCGCGAGATCGCCGCCGCGCTCGACGGCTTCACCGTCGTGGTCACCAAGTCGACGGTGCCGGTCGGTACCGGTCGAGCGCATCATTCGCGAGGCGCGGCCGCAGGCGGATTTCAGCGTGGTGTCCAATCCGGAGTTCCTGCGGGAAGGCGCCGCCATCCGCGACTTCAAGCATCCCGATCGCATCGTGGTCGGTGCCGAGGACGAGCGTGCCAAGGAGATCATGGCCGAGCTTTACCGGCCGCTCTATCTCAACGCGGCGCCGATCCTGTTCACCGGCCGGCGCACCGCCGAGCTGATCAAATATGCGGCCAACGCCTTTCTGGCCACGAAGATCACCTTCATCAACGAGATCGCCGAGCTGTGCGAAAAGGTCGACGTCGACGTGCAGGAGGTCGCGCGCGGCATCGGCCTCGACAATCGGATCGGCACCAAATTCCTGCACGCCGGTCCCGGGTTCGGCGGCTCCTGCTTTCCCAAGGACGCGCTCGCGCTGATCAAGACCGGGCAGGATCACGACGCGCCGGTTCGCATCGTCGAGACCATCATGGCGGTGAACGACCAGCGCAAGCGCGCCATGGCCCGCAAGGTCGCGGCCGCGCTCGGCGGCAATCTGCGCGGCAAGACCGTCGCGGTGCTCGGGCTCACCTTCAAGCCGAACACCGACGACATGCGCGAGGCGCCGTCGATCGCGTTGATCACCGCTCTGCAGGACCTGGGCGCCGCGGTGCGCGCCTACGATCCGGCCGGCATGGAGCAGGCGAAACTGCTGCTGCCGGACATCGCCTATGCGGATAGCGCCTATGCGTGCGCGGAAGGCGCCGAAGCGCTCGTCATCGTCACCGAATGGGAGCAGTTCCGGGCGCTGGACTTGGGGCGGCTCAAGGCGATCATGGCCCGGCCGGTCGTGGTCGACCTGCGCAACGTCTACCGGCCCGAAGACATGGTGAGGCACGGCTTCGCCTATCACAGCGTCGGCCGCTCCCGGCGCGCCTAGGCCGCGGCTCGGCGTTTCCTATCTCGCGGCGCACCTGCCGATGCCCTCGTTCGACCCGCCGCTCCCCATCGACCCCGCGCTGCCGGATCTTCTTGGGGCCTTGAGTGAGAGATGGAGCGCGGTGCTGATCGCGCCGCCCGGCGCCGGGAAAACGACGCGCGTTCCGCTGGTGCTTGCCGGCGAGGGCTGGGCCGCAGCGAAAAAGATCCTGCTGCTCGAGCCGCGCCGGCTGGCGGCGCGTGCCGCAGCCGCGCGCATGGCCGCAACTTTGGGCGAAGAGGTCGGCGCGACTGTCGGCGTTCGGCTGCGGTTCGGCTCGAAGATTTCCCGCCGGACGCGGATCGAGGTCGTCACCGAGGGCGTGTTCACGCGGCTGATCCTCGAGGATCCCTCGCTCGAAGGCGTCGCCGCGGTCCTGTTCGACGAGTTCCACGAGCGCTCGCTCGACGCCGATCTCGGACTTGCGCTCGCGATCGAGGTGCAGCGCGAGCTGCGCCCCGATCTCAAGCTCGCGATCATGTCGGCAACGCTCGACGGCGGCCGCGTCGCCGAATTGCTGGGCGGCGCAACGATCATCGAGAGCCGCGGGCGGGCATTCCCGGTCGACACCCGCTATCTCGGCCGCAACACTCGTGCTGCCGTCGAGCCGCAAATGGCCGATGCGATCGCGTCCGCCTTGCGGGCCGAGCACGGCTCGGTGCTGGCTTTCCTGCCGGGCGCCGGCGAGATCCGCCGCGCCGAGGCGCTGCTCCGGGAGCGCGTGCGCGATCCGGCCGTCGGCATCGTGCCGCTCTATGGCGCGCTCGACGCGGACACCCAGGACCGGGCGATCGCGCCGGCGCCGCCGGGCCGCCGGAAAATCGTGCTCGCGACTTCGATCGCCGAAAGCTCGCTCACGATCGAGGGTGTGCGCATCGTCGTGGACAGCGGGCTCGCCCGGGTGCCGCGCTACGAGCCGGGCGTCGGGCTCACGCGCCTGGAAACGGTGCGGGTCTCGCGGGCGAGCGCCGATCAGCGCCGCGGCCGCGCCGGGCGCGAGCAGCCGGGCGTCTGCCTGCGGCTCTGGGCCGAGCCGCAGACGGCATCGCTCGAGCCGCACAACAAGCCCGAGATCCTGGTTGCGGACCTCAGCGGGTTCGCGCTCGATCTCGCGGCCTGGGGCACCGATGCCGACCGGCTGGCGCTGCTCGATGCGCCGCCGAAGCCGGCGCTCGATCAGGCCCGCGAGCTGCTCCGAGAACTTGGCGCGCTCGACGGCGAAAACCGCATCACCGAATGGGGCCGGCGGCTGCGCAAGCTGCCGCTGGCTCCGCGCCTCGCGCGCATGCTGGCGGTCGCCGCGGATCAGGGCGCGGGCCAGCTCGGCGCCGAAATCGCCATCGTGCTGACCGAGCGCGGCCTCGGCGGCGATGCGGTCGACCTCTGGCATCGGCTCGAGGCGTTCCGCCGCGAGCGCTCGCGCCGGGCCGCCGATGCGCGCGAGCTGGCGCGGCGCTGGGCGGCAATGGCCGGCGCGGGGCCGCAGCGGTCCGCCAGCGCTCTCCCAGAGGCACCGCATGGAGATCGCTCGCCCGGCGCCATTCTGGCGATCGCGTATCCGGATCGGATCGCCAAGCGCCGTGCCGCGGGGGGCGGCGCGTTCCTGCTCGCCAACGGCCGTGGCGCGCGGCTCGACCCCGCCCTGCCGCTCGCGCGCGAGCCGTTCCTGGCGCTGGGCGAACTCGCCGGCGGCGCCGCGCAGAGCCGCATTCTCCTGGCGGCGCCGATCACGCTCGTCGAGATCGAACGGATCTGCGGCGATCGCATCGAAGCGCGCGAGGAGGTGACGTTCGATCCGGCGACCGCGGCCCTGCGCGGCCGAGCGATCCGGCGCTTGGGCGCGCTTTTACTCTCCGACCAGCCGATTCCGGTCGAGCCGGGTCCGCATGCGGCCCGCGCGCTCGCCGAAGGGCTCGCCCGGACCGGCCTCGCTCGTTTGCCGTGGACGCCTACCCTGCAACAGCTCCGGGATCGCGTGGGCTTCTTGCGTCGGCTCGAAGGCGACCGCTGGCCCGACCTTTCCGATACCGCGCTTTCGTCGGCTGCGCTCGACTGGCTCGCGCCGGCGCTCGAAGCCAAGACGGCGCTTGCCGATCTATCGGAGCGGGAACTGGCCGACGCCCTGCTCGGGCTTCTCCCATGGGATTTGCGCGGCAGGCTCGACGTCGAAGCCCCGACGCACCTTTCCGTGCCCTCGGGATCGCGCGTTGCGATCGACTACGCGGCCGAGGGCGGGCCCAAAGCCTCGATCCGCGTCCAGGAGCTGTTCGGGCTTGATCGCCACCCGGCGATTGCCGGCGGCCGCGTGCCGCTCGTCGTCGAATTGCTCTCTCCGGCGCATCGCCCTGTCCAAATCACCCGCGACCTGCCGAGCTTCTGGCGCGGCAGCTATCGGGCCGTGAAGGCCGAGATGAAGGGGCGCTATCCCAAACATGCCTGGCCCGACGATCCGATCTCGGCGCAGCCGTCGCGCCGGGCGAAATCGCGCGGGCCGCGATGAGCAAAGATCGCTCCAATTGTTCCTCATTCCTTCACGGATGGTTTGCCAAGGCGGACAAAATGCGGGTCGCGACCGCCTTCCGTTAGGCCGGCACTGGCCGCGGCCGTGCTGGGATTGCGGCGGATCTCTCGAGCGGCGGCGGACATGCGACCCATCTTCTTCTTCGCGCTCTTGGCGCTGATCGCCGCTGCGATCTTGCCTCGCTACACGGGCCAGATCGGCGGCGCCGCGGCGGTTCCGCAGCACGCGGCACCGGCCGCGCCCGCGGCCGAGGTCGCGATGGCCGAAGCGGTTTCCAGCGGCTCGCGGGTCGTCATCCAGCCCGACCGCCGCGGTCATTTCCGGGTCGAGGGCGCGATCGACGGGCGCCGGCTCGACTTCCTCGTCGACACCGGCGCTTCGGTCGTCACCTTGACCGAGAGCGATGCGGCGCGCTTGGGCTTTCATCCCGCGCCGCGCGATTATGTCGCGCAGCTCAAGACCGCCAACGGCACGGTGCGCGGCGCGCCGGTGCGGCTCGGCATGGTGGAGATCGGCGGCCTGATGTTGCGCAACGTCACGGCGGTCGTGCTTCCCGACGAGACGCTGAGCGAGAACCTGCTCGGGCTCTCGTTCCTCTCCCGCCTGCATCGCTTCGAATATCGCGACGGCCGGCTCCTGCTCGAGGACTGAGGCCGGACGCCAGCCGACGGACGCCGCGCTGTCGGTGCGATACTCGAATCCTCCAGGATCGCAAGCAAGCAACCCCGACCGGCGGAGTGCCGCCATTTCACGCCTGAAAAGGCAACCGAAAAGTTGCATGTTGGCCTGCATGGGCATGGATGCGGTTTTCCGGGCGCTTGCCGATCCGGTCAGGCGGCAATTGCTGGACAGCCTGCGTGCCCGCAACGGACAGACATTGACCGAGCTTTACGAAAACCGCGATATGACCCGCCAGGCGATCACCAAGCATCTCGGAATTCTGGAGGAAGCGAATCTCGTGGCGACACTCAGGCGCGGGCGCGAGAAGCTGCACTACCTCAATCCCGTCCCCATCCACGAGATCGCCGACCGCTGGATCGGCAAATACGAACGCTCGCGCCTGCTCGCGCTCCGCGAGCTCAAGAGAAATCTGGAAGGGAAGATCGATGGCTGAAACCACCGCAAGCACGGTGTACGTCATCTACATCGCCGCGGCGCCGGACAGGGTGTGGGCCGCGCTCACCTCCAGCCAATTCACCATGCAATATTTCTTCGGGCGTTCGGTCGAGTCCGACTGGAACAAGGGTTCATCCTGGGTTCTGCGCATGCCGGACGGACGTGTCGACGTGAAAGGCGAAGTGCGCGACAGCGATCCGCCCTGGAAGCTCGTCGTGACATGGAATGTCGATTGGATCGAGCCCAAGCTGCCCGAATGCGTCGTCACCTATGAGATCGAGCGGGTCGGCGAAAATCTCGTGCGCCTGACGATGACCGAAGCGCACCCGACGCCGATTCCGGCGCATCTCCTGGAGGGCGGACGCAAGGGTTGGCCGATGATCCTGTCGGGACTCAAATCGCTGCTCGAAACCGGCAGATCGCTCGACATTCCGGTCCCTCAACCGCCAAAAGAGCCGAGCCGGTGAGCCGATGAATGACGGATTACAGTCCATAGACGCGGACCAGGTGTCGGCCTCGTCCGTCCCCGGAACCGGTGTCGCCATCGCGCGTTGCCGCCCCGCCGCTTTCCCGTGAGCTCCGCTTCGGCTATGTGCCCGGTCGATCGTTCCGCGCTCCGAGGTCGTTGATGTTCCCCAAGGCGAAATCCGCGCTCCAGCCCAACACCTATGCGTTCGAATCCGAGCCGCTGATCAAGCCGACCGGCTTTCGCGAATACGACGCGCGCTGGCTGCTCGACAAAGAGCTCAATCTGATGGGCGTGCAGGCGCTCGGCATGGGGCTCGGGACCCTGATCCGCCAAATCGGCGTGAAGCCCGAGATCGTCACCGGCCATGATTTCCGCGCGTATTCCACCGCCGTGAAGATGGCGCTGGTCTCAGGACTGATGGCCGCCGGCTGCAAGGTCCACGACATCGGCCTGGCGCTCTCCCCGATGGCGTATTTCGCCCAGTTCGATCTCGACGTGCCGTGCGTCGCCATGGTGACCGCCTCGCACAATGACAACGGCTGGACCGGGGTGAAGATGGGAGCCGATCGGCCGCGCACCTTCGGGCCGGACGAGATCGGTCGTCTCAAGGACATCGTGATCAACGCGCGCTTCGAGCTTGGGGGCGGCGGCTCCTATCATTTCGTCCGCGATTTTGCCGCGCGTTACATCGACGACCTCACCGATCGGCCGAAGCTCAAGCGCCGGCTCAAGGCGGTCGTCGCCTGCGGCAACGGCACCGCCGGTGCCTTCGCGCCGAAGGTGCTGGAAACCATCGGGTGCGAAGTGGTCCCGCTCGATTGCGAGCTCGATTACACCTTTCCGAAATACAATCCCAATCCCGAGGACATGAAGATGCTGCACGCGGTGCGCGACGAGGTGCGGCGCGCCGGGGCGGATGTCGGACTGGCGTTCGACGGCGACGGCGACCGTTGCGGCGTCGTCGACAACGAGGGCGAGGAGATCTTCGCCGACAAGGTCGGCGTGATGCTCGCGCGCGACATTTCTGCGCTGCATCCCGGCGCGACTTTCGTGGCCGACGTGAAATCGACCGGGCTGTTCGCGACCGATCCGGTCCTGCAGAAGAATCACGCCAAGACCGATTATTGGAAGACCGGCCATTCCTACATCAAGCGCCGCGTCAACGAGATCGGCGCGATCGCCGGCTTCGAGAAATCCGGGCACTTCTTCTTCAATGCGCCGCTCGGGCGCGGCTATGACGATGGCCTCGTCTCGGCGCTCGCCGTCTGCGACATGCTCGACCGCAATCCGGATAAGTCGATGGCGGAGCTCAAGCACGCTCTGCCCAAAACCTGGCAGTCGCCGACCATGTCGCCGCATTGCGACGACGAGGTCAAATACCGCGTGGTCGACGAGGTCGTGAAGCATTTCCAGGCGGCGCGCGAAAAACACGAAACAGTCGCCGGCCAGAGCATTCGCGATCTCGTCACCGTCAACGGCGTGCGCGTCACCGTCGAGGACGGCACCTGGGGGCTGGTGCGGGCGTCTTCGAACAAGCCGGAACTCGTGGTCGTGGTCGAGAGCCCGGTATCGGACGCGCGCATGCGCGAAATGTTCAAGGCGGTCGATCAGGCGCTGCGCACCCACAAGGAGGTCGGTGCCTACAATCAGACGATCTGATTCCGGGGATCGGAAATCAAAGGCGGGAAATCACAAACCTGCTTGACCGCCGACCTCTGATATCTGATTCCTGAGCCCATGCGCGTGGCCATTCTCGGCGCCGGCCCGGCCGGGCTCTATCTCGCCTATTTGCTGAAGCGGCGCCTTCCCGAGACGCAAGTCCGCCTCATCGAGCAGAACCGCGCGGATTCGACCTTCGGCTTCGGCGTGGTGTTCTCCGATCGCGCGCTGGAGTTCCTGAAAGAAGACGACGCCGACACCTACGACGCCATCGCGCCGCATCTCGAGGTCTGGCAGGACATCGCCGTCGTGCATCGCGGCGAAAGGATCGCGATCGACGGCGTCGGCTTTGCGGCGGTGGGCCGGCTCGAGCTGCTTGCCGTGCTGCAGCAGCGGGCGCGCTCGGTCGGCATCGAGCCCGAATACGGCCGCAGAATCGAGCGGATCGAGGAGCTCGACGGCGCCGATGTCATCGTCGGCGCCGACGGCGCGAACTCGCTGGTGCGGCAAAGCCTGGCCCGCGAGTTCGGCGCCCGGGTGGGGCATCTGAGCAATCGGTTCGCCTGGTTCGGCACGACGCAGCGCTTCGAAACGCTGACCCAAACGTTCCGCACGGCCGAATTCGGTCACTGCAACGCCCACCATTACCGGTACGCGGAAAATATGAGCACGTTCATCATCGAGCTCGACGCGGCGAGCTTTGCGCGCGCCGGTTTCGCCCGCATGGGCGAAGCCGAGGCGAAGCGGGTCTGCGAGCGGGTGTTCGCCGCAGACCTCGGGGGGCATCGGCTGATCTCCAATCGATCGATCTGGCGGCAATTCCCGAACGTGCGCAACGCGCGCTGGTCGCACGGCAAATGCGTGCTGATCGGGGATGCGCTCCACACCGCGCATTTCTCCATCGGGTCCGGCACGAGACTAGCCCTCGAGGACGCGATCGCGCTCGATCGGGCGCTCGCGCAACATCCGCACGATGTTCGCGGCGCATTGCAATTCTTCGAGGCCTCGCGCCGGCCGATCCTGGAGAAGCTCGTCGCCGCCGCGGATTTGAGTGCAGGCTGGTACGAGCGCTTTGCCGAGCACATGGCGCTCGCACCGATCGATCTCGCCATGAGCTACGTCATGCGCTCGGGCCGCATCGATCTGGAGCGCCTGCGCCGGCTCTCCCCGCGCTTCGTCGCGCGCTACCAGCGGGAACGGGGGACGTCTTTTCGGTCCGTCGTCCCGGGGCCCGAGCGAAGCTCGGGAACCCGGGATCCATAACCGCCATCGCTCCGGCTTTTCGACGTCGGTGTTCATAGGTTCCGGCTCTCGCGCTGATGCGCTCGGCCGGAATGACCACCCCGGCCTACACCTGCTCCTCGAACGTGGCGCGGAACGCATGCGCCGGATACACCCCGAGGATCTTCAGCTCCTTGGAGAAGAACGCCAGCTCCTCGAGTGCGAGCGCGAGCGAGCGGTCGTCCGGATGGCCTTCGACGTCGGCATAGAATTGCGTGGCGAAGAAATTGCCCTCGATCATGTAGCTCTCGAGCTTGGTCATGTTGATGCCGTTGGTGGCGAACCCGCCGAGCGCCTTGTAGAGCGCGGCCGGGACGTTGCGCACCCGGAACAGGAACGTGGTGATGACGGTGCCGTCGCCGGTGCGCGCCCATCGCGCCTCGCGCGCCAGCACGATGAAGCGCGTGGTGTTGTGCGCCTCGTCCTCGATGTTCTCGGCGAGAACCTCGAGGCCGTAGATCTCGGCCGCCAGGCCCGAGGCGATGGCGGCGCGGGTTTTTTCCCCGCGCTCGGCGACCTCGCGGGCGGAGCCCGCGGTGTCGGCCGCCACGATGGTCTTGAGCCCGAGCTTGCGGATGATGTTGCGGCACTGGCCGAGCGCCATGACGTGGCTCTCGACCGAGCGGATGTCCTCGAGCCTGGCTCCCTTGGGCGCCATGAGCTGGTGCCGGATCGGCAGGAACCATTCGGCCACGATGTGAAGCCCCGAGGTCGGCATCAGATGATGAATGTCGGCGACCCGGCCCGCGACCGAGTTCTCGATCGGGATCATGCCGAGCTCAGCCTCGCCGCTCTCGACCGCCACGAACGCATCCTCGAAGGTCGGGCACGGCACCGCGTCGTATTCCGGATAGGCGTCGTGACAGGCGATGTGCGAATTGGCGCCCGGCTCGCCCTGGAACACGATTTTCTTTGCTCGGCTCATCGGTTTTCCGTCCACGGGATCCTCACCGCGATCTGCGCATCGTCGCCCGCAACAATTCCAGGTCCTCGGGCGTGTTGACCTCGGGGGGCGCGCGATCGACGATCGCCACGTCGATGCGCATGCCGGCTTCGAGCGCGCGCAGCTGCTCGAGCTTCTCGCGGCGCTCGAGCGCCGAGGGCGCCAGCGCGACGAAGCGGGCGAGCGCGTCGCGGCGGAACGCATAGAGCCCGAAATGATGGTAGAGCGGACCCTCGCCCCAGGGCGCGGTGGCGCGGGTGAAATAGAGCGCACGCAGCCGATCGACTGCAACCCGCGAGCCGACGACCTTGACGAAATTCGGATTGTCGCGCGCGTCCGGATCGCGGATCTCGGCCGCCGTCGTCGCGATGTCGACCTCGGGGTCGGCGAGGGGGCGCAGCGCGGCCGCGATCGCGCCTGGCTCGCAGCTCGGCATGTCGCCCTGCACGTTGACGACGATTCTGGCGCGCCGTTCCGGATCGATCAGTTCCGCGGCCTCGTGGATGCGGTCCGACCCGGATTCATGATCGCCGCGCGTCATCACCGCGCGGCCGCCGGCCTTGCCGACCGCGGCGATGATTTCTTCGCTGTCGGTCGCCACTACGACGGGACCGACCGCGGCCGCGACGGCGCGTTCGAGCACGTGGACGATCATCGGCTTGCCGCAAAGGTCGGCGAGCGGCTTTCCGGGCAGCCGGGTCGAAGCCATCCGGGCTGGAATGAGGACGAGGACATCGGCCATCTGCTTCCGGGATGCCCCGGCCCCGAACGGATTTCGATCTAGTTCGATCGCGCCGCAAAGCGCGATCGGCGGGCGTTGCGGGCTGCTTATACGGGTTGCCAGAAACGAGGCAACCGGTTATCTGTCCGGCCGCATTCCCGCCACCCGCGCCACGCAAAAGAGCGCTCTCCGATGGATTCCTTCGAAGTCAATAAGGTCCTCGGCGCTGTCCTGTTCACCTGTCTGGTTCTGCTCGCGCTCAACATTGCGGCGGGGGCTTTGTTCACGCCGGAGCCTCCGAAGAAGCCGGGCTACGAGATCGCGGCGCAGGAGGAAGCCGGCGCCGCGCCGGCGGCGGCGCCCGCGGCCGAAGAGCCGATCGAGCAGGCGCTGGCGAACGCCGATCCCAAGCGCGGCCAGCAGGCCGCCAGGGTCTGCCAGACCTGCCACACGTTCGAGAAGGGTGCGCCGAACAAGATCGGGCCGAACCTGTGGGGGGCGGTGGGGCGCAAGAAGGCAACCGAAGGCGGGTTCGCCTATTCCGACGCGGTCAAATCCAAAGGCGGCGAGTGGACCGTGGAAGACCTCAACAAGTTTCTGGCGAATCCACGTGGCTACGCGCCCGGCACCAAGATGAGCTTCGCGGGGTTGCAGCGGGAGAACCAGCGCGCCGACGTGATCGCGTATCTGAACACGCTTTCCGACAACCCCAAGCCGCTGCCGACCGCGGCGGCACCTTCCGGCCAGGAAAAGGGGCAGGCGCAGGGCGGCGGCCAGGCCGCCCCGCAGGGCCAGCCCGCGCCCGGCGCCAAGCCGAGCCCGCCGCGCGGCGAGGCGCAGTCGCAGGTACCGGGCCCGGCGCAGCCGCAGGCTACATCGCCGGGCCAGTCCCAGGCGCCGCAACCGGGCAGTCCGCCGAGCCCCGCGCCCGGTCAGAAGAGCGAGTGAACGCCGGCTCGGTTCGGTTTCGCGCTTCACCCGCCGCCGCGCGCGGCAGATTGTTCGCTCGGATGTCATTGCGAACCGCCTCGCCGCACCAGACATACGCGAGATCATCGCGCTCGCGTGCATTGGAGTTGATCGTGCATCCGACCCGTCGAACCATCCTCCGCATCGGCTGCCTGGCGCTCGCCGCGCCCGCCGTCGGCATTCTCGACGCGCCGCCGGGTGCGGGCGCGGCGCAAACCGCTGCGCCGCCGAGAAACTGGCGGCACGGCCTCTCGCTGTTCGGCGATCTGCATTACCCGGATGGATTCCCGCGGTTCGAATACGTCAATCCCGATGCGCCGCGGGGCGGCACGATGCGGTTGAGCGCGCTCGGCACGTTCGATAATTTCAACGTGGTGGTGGCGAGCGTGAAAGGCCAGGTCGCAGCCGGGCTCGGGCTGATTTACAATCGGCTACTGGCAAACGCTTGGGATGAAGTATCCACGATGTACGGCCTGCTGGCCGAGTCGGTTGCTCATCCTGACGATCGCTCTTGGGTCACTTATCGGTTGCGTCCGGAAGCGAAATGGCACGACGGGGCTCCGGTCACCATCGATGACGTGATCTTTTCGTTCGAGGTCTGGAAGAAATATGATCCCGGCATTTCCGCGTACTACCGGCACGTCGTCAAAGCCGAGCGCACCGGCGAACGCGAAGTAACCTTCACGTTCGATTCGGCCGGCAATCGCGAGCTGCCGCTGATCATCGGCGAGCTCACCGTATTGCCCAAGCACTGGTGGCAGGCGAGCGACAAGAACGGCAACAAGCGCGACATTTCCGCCACCACGCTCGAGCCGCCGTTGGGCGCGGGTCCGTACCGGATCAAGAATTTCGTGCCGGGACGCTCGATCGCCTACGAGCGGGTCAAGGACTATTGGGGCGACCGTCTCAACGTCAACGTCGGGCAGGACAATTTCGAGGAGATCCGCTTCGAGTATTTCCGGGATTCCACCGTCGCGCTCGAAGCCTTCAAGGGCGATCAGATCGACTGGCGCACCGAGAACAGCGCCAAGAACTGGGCCACCGCCTACGATTTTCCCGCGGTGCGCGACAAGCGGGTCGTCATCGAAGAATTTCCCATGCGCAGCCGCGGGGTGATGCAGGCATTCGCCTTCAACATCCGGTGGGACAAGTTCAAGGATCCGCGCCTGCGCCGCGCATTCAATTTCGCCTTCGATTTCGAGGAGATGAACAAGCAGATCTTCTTTGGCCAGTACCGCAGGATCTCCAGCTATTTCGACGGCACCGAGCTTGCTTCCTCGGGAATCCCGGAAGGCCAGGAGCTGGAGATTCTCGAGACCGTCCGCGCCAAGGTGCCGCCGGAGGTTTTCACGACGCCGTACACCAACCCGGTCGCAGGCGATTCGGAACGGGTGCGGACCAACCTGCGCGAAGCCACCAAGCTGTTGAAGGACGCCGGCTACGAGATTCGCGACCGCAAACTGGTCAATGCCGCGACCGGCGAGCCGTTCGCGGCGGAGATCCTCGTCGACGAGCCGACCTATGAACGCATCGTGCTGTTCTATCGGCCTTCGCTCGAGCGGCTCGGCATGGCGGTGAGCGTCCGCACCGTCGACGAGGTCCAGTATCAGAACCGCCTGCGGCAATGGGATTACGACATGATCATCGCATCGTGGGGAGAATCGCTCTCCCCCGGCAACGAGCAGCGCGGCTATTGGGGCTCCCAGGCAGCCGACACGCCCGGCACGCGCAATCTCATCGGCGTCAAGAACGAGGCGGTCGACGCGCTGATCGACCGCATCATCTTCGCCAAGGACCGCGCCGAGCTCGTCGCCGCCACCAAGGCGCTCGATCGCGTGCTGTTGTGGAATTTCTACGTCGTGCCGCAATGGACCTACGACAAGGTGCGCACGGCGCGCTGGGACCGGTTCGGCCGACCGGAGAAGCTGCCGCGCTACAACGAACCGGATTTCCCCGGGGTCTGGTGGTGGGACAGCAATCGCGCCACCAAGATCGGGACGCGCTAGTGGGCGGCGGGCTCGATCGGAGGCCTTGCGGCGGGCGGACGCACACGCGCCGCAACGTGCTGGCGCTCGGGGCCGGCGGCCTCGCGCTCGCTCTGCCGCGATCCTTGGCGGCGATCGAATCCGGCGGCGATACCGAGACTCACGGGCTGTCCGCGTTCGGCGACCTCAAGTATCCGGCGGATTTCACGCACCTCGATTACGTCGACCCGCATGCACCCAAGGGCGGCACGTTCTCCCAGGTCGGTCCCGAGCGGCAGTACAACCAATCGTTCCTCACCTTCAATTCGCTCAACACCTATATCCTCAAGGGCGACGGCGCGCAGGGGATGGAGCTGACGTTCGCGACCCTGATGGCGCGCGCGGCGGACGAGCCGGACGCGGTTTACGGGCTCGCCGCCCGCGCGGTGCGCATCTCGCCGGACCGGCGCACCTACCGGTTCCTGTTGCGCGCCGAGGCCCGCTTTCACGACGGCTCGCCGCTCAATGCGTACGACGCGGCGTTCTCGCTCACGATTCTCAAAGCCAAGGGGCACCCGATCATCCAGCAGTTCCTGCGCGATTTCGAGGACGCGCAGGCCGCGGATGCGGCGACGCTCGTCGTGCATTTCGCCGAAAAGCGCGCTCGCGACGTGCCGCTGTTTCTGGCCACGCTGCCGATCTTCTCGCGCGCCTATTATGCCGGCCGCGCGTTCGAGGAGACCAGCCTGGACGCGCCGCTCGGCTCCGGCCCCTACAAAGTCGGCCGCTTCGAGCCCGGGCGTTTTATCGAGTACGAACGGGTCAGGGACTGGTGGGGCGCTCAATTGCCGGTCGCGCGCGGCCACAACAATTTCGATGCGGTGCGGTTCGAATATTATCGCGATCGCGACGTCGCCTTCGAAGGCTTCACCGCCAAGAACTATCTGTTCCGCGAGGAGTTCACCTCGCGGATCTGGGCGACGCGCTACGATTTTCCGGCGCTCCGCGACGGGCGCGTGAAGCGGGAAGTGGTGCCCGACGACACTCCCTCGGGCGCGCAGGGCTGGTTCATCAACACGCGGCGGGAGAAATTCAAGGATCGGCGCCTGCGCGAAGCCCTGATCGACGCCTTCGATTTCGAATGGACCAACAAGACCATCATGTACGGTTCCTACGAGCGGACCCATTCGGTGTTTCAGAATTCCGACATGATGGCGTCCGGCAAGCCCGGTCCGGAAGAGTTGGCTCTGCTCGAGCCGTTCCGCGACACGCTGCCGGAGGAAGTATTCGGCGAGCCGTTCTCGCCGCCGGTCTCCGACGGCTCCGGCCAGGACCGCAGCCTGCTGCGCAAGGCCAACCAGCTGTTGCCGCAAGCCGGCCTGGCGGTGAAGGCCGGCAAGCGGGTGAACGCGCGCGGCGAGCCGATCGCCATCGAATTCCTGATCGACGAGCCCGGGCTGGAGCCGCATCACATGCCGTTCATCAAGAATCTCGGCGTGCTCGGCATCGACGCCACGCTGCGGCTGGTCGATCCGGTGCAATATCGCGCCCGCGTCGACCAGTTCGATTTCGACATCACGGTCGCGCGTTTCAGCTTCTCGACGACGCCGGGCGATTCGCTGCGCTCGTATTTCTCCTCGGCGGCGGCGACGCTGAAAGGCTCGCAGAATCTCGCCGGCATCGCCGATCCGGTGATCGACGCGCTCATCGACCAGATCATCGGCGCCGAGACGCGGCCCACGATGGTGAACGCCTGCCGGGCACTCGACCGCGTCATTCGCGCCGGGCGCTACTGGATTCCGCACTGGTACAAGCCGACGCATTGGTTCGCGTATTGGGACGTGTTCGCGCGGCCTGCGGCAAATCCGCGCTACGCGCGCGGGGTTCCCGAGACCTGGTGGTACGATCGCGCCAAGGCCGCGAAACTCGAGCGCGCCGGCTGAGCCGGCGCGGATCGGACCGACGAGATGAGCGCTTACATCGCCCGACGCATCCTGTTCATGATCCCGACGCTGTTGGGGATCATGCTGGTGTCGTTCCTGGTGGTGCAGTTCGCGCCCGGCGGCCCGGTCGAGCGGATGATCGCGAAGATCAGCGGCTCGGATACCGGCGCGACCTCGCGCATCTCGGGGTCGGCGGGCGGCGACTTCGCGGCGCGCAACCAGTTCCAGGGCGCGGCCGGCTCCGAGGCGATCAATTCCAAGTATCGCGGCGCCCAGGGCCTGGACCCGGAATTCATCAAGAGCCTGGAAAAGCAGTTCGGCTTCGACAAGCCGGCCTACGAGCGCTTCTTCCTGATGCTGTGGAACTACGCCCGGTTCGATTTCGGCAAGAGCTATTTCCGCGACGTGCGCGTGCTCGATCTGGTCAAGGAGAAGCTTCCGGTCTCGATGTCGCTCGGCATCTGGATGACGCTCCTGACCTATCTGATCTCGATCCCGCTCGGCATCCGCAAGGCGATCGGCGAAGGCTCGCGGTTCGACATCTGGACCTCAGGGGTCATCGTGATCGGCTACGCCATTCCCGGCTTCCTGTTCGCCATTCTGCTGATCGTGCTGTTCGCCGGGGGCTCGTTCTTCGATTTCTTTCCGTTGCGCGGCCTCACTTCGGAAAATTGGCAGAGCCTGCCGTGGTGGGGCAAGATACTCGACTACTTCTGGCACCTCACCCTGCCGATCATCACCATGTCGCTCGGCGCCTTCGCCACCATGACCATGCTGACGAAGAACTCGTTTCTCGACGAGATCCGCAAGCAATACGTGCTCACCGCCCGCGCCAAGGGCTGCAGCGAGCACCAGGTGCTCTACGGACATGTCTTTCGCAATGCCATGCTGCTGGTCATCGCCGGGTTTCCCGGCGCGTTCGTGCATGCGTTCTTCTCCGGCTCGCTGCTGATCGAGATCATCTTCTCGCTCGACGGGCTCGGCCTGCTCGGCTTCGAGAGCGTGCTCAACCGCGATTACGCCGTGGTGTTCGCCACGCTCTACATTTTTTCCCTGGTCGGGCTCGTCGTGAACCTGATCTCCGATCTCACCTATACGTGGGTCGATCCACGTATCGATTTCGAGACTCGCGAGGTCTGAGTTGGACGCGACGGTCACCCGCAAGGTGCAGGAGACGGGCGGCATTACCCCGCTCGGCGTCGCCGCGCCGCCGCGCACCGGCGCGATCCGCATCTCGCCGATCAACAAGCGGCGCTGGCAGAACTTCAAGGCGAACCGCCGCGGCTACTTGGCGCTGTGGTTGTTCATGGCGATGTTCCTCGTGTCGCTGTTCGCGGAGTTCATCGCCAACGACAAGCCGTTTCTGGTGAAATACGCCGGGCATTATTATTTTCCGGCGCTGTTCACCTATACCGAGACCACGTTCGGCGGCGAGTTCGAGACCGCCGCGGACTATCGCGACCCCTTCGTGCAGAAGCTGATCGGGGAGAGCGGCGGCTACATGGTGTGGCCGCCGATCCGGTATTCCTACGACACCCACAATCTCGATCTGCCCACGCCGGCGCCGTCGAAGCCGACCTGGCTGCTTACCGAGCAGCAGTGCCAGCCCGTGGTCGAGCGCAAGGGCCTCCAGGGCTGCGCCGACCTCGAATCGAATTGGCTCGGCACCGACGACCAGGGTCGCGACGTGCTGGCGCGGCTGATCTACGGCTTTCGCATCTCGGTGCTGTTCGGGCTGGTGCTCACCGTGATCTCCTCGATCGTCGGCGTGGCGGCGGGGGCCGTGCAGGGCTATTTCGGCGGCTGGACCGATCTGTTGTTCCAGCGTTTCATCGAGATCTGGACCTCGATCCCCTCGCTCTATCTGTTGCTGATCATCTCCTCGGTGCTGGTGCCGGGCTTCTTCGTGCTGCTCGGGATTCTGCTGCTGTTCTCCTGGGTGTCGCTGGTCGGCCTGGTGCGCGCCGAGTTCCTGCGCGGCCGCAATTTCGAATACGTCCAGGCCGCGCGCGCGCTCGGCGTCTCCAATCCGAAGATCATGTTCCGGCATCTGTTGCCCAACGCCATGGTGGCCACCATGACGTTCCTGCCGTTCATTCTCTCCTCCTCGGTGATGACCTTGACGGCGTCATTCTCTCCTCCTCGGTGATGACCTTGACGGCGCTCGACTTCCTCGGCTTCGGGCTGCCGCCCGGCTCGCCGTCGCTCGGCGAGCTGCTCTCCCAGGGCAAGGCCAACGTGCAGGCGCCCTGGCTCGGGCTCACCGGGTTCTTCACCGTCGCCGTCATGCTCTCGCTCCTGATCTTCATCGGCGAGGCGGTGCGCGACGCGTTCGATCCCCGCAAGGCATTCGCATGACCGTAATGTCAAGCCCCGGCGAAAAGCTGCTGGAGGTTCGCGATCTTTCGGTCGCCTTCCGCAACGGCGAGCGCGAGCTGCTGGCGGTCGACCGGGTTTCCTTCGACATCAAGCCGCGCGAGACCGTGGCGCTGGTCGGCGAATCCGGATCCGGCAAATCGGTAACGGCGCTCTCGATCCTGAAATTGCTTCCCGCCTCCGCGCGGCATCCCTCGGGCTCGATCCGCTTCAAGGGTCGCGAGCTCATGCGTCTGCCCGAGCGCGAGATTCGGCACGTGCGCGGCAACGACATCACCGTCGTGTTCCAGGAGCCGATGACCTCGCTCAACCCGCTGCACACGGTGGAGCGCCAGATCGCCGAAGTGCTGGACCTGCACGCGGGCGTAACCGGGCCGGCGGCGCGGGCGCGGGTCATCGAGCTGCTCGGTCAGGTCGGCATCCCCGATCCGGAATCGCGGCTAGCGAGCTATCCGCACCAGCTCTCCGGCGGGCAGCGCCAGCGCGTGATGATCGCGCTCGCGCTCGCCAACGAGCCCGATCTGCTCATCGCGGATGAGCCCACGACCGCGCTCGACGTCACCGTGCAGGCGCAGATCATCAAGCTGATCAAGGATCTGCAGGCGCGGCTCGGCATGGCGGTGCTGTTCATCACCCATGATCTCGGTATCGTGCGCAAGACCGCCGAGCGCGTCTGCGTGATGCGCCAGGGCCAGGTCGTGGAGCAGGGCACGGTCGCCGACGTCTTCGCCGATCCGCGGCATCCCTATACGCGCGAGCTGATCGCGGCCGAGCCCAGGCCCGATCCCGCGCCGCTGCAGCCGGGCGCGCCGGCGGTGATCCGCACCGATGATCTCAAGGTCTGGTTCCCGGTCCGCCGCGGCTTCCTGCGCCGCACCGTCGGCCACATCAAGGCGGTCGACGGGGTCAGCATCGAGGTGCGCAAGGGCGAGACGCTCGGGGTCGTCGGCGAATCCGGCTCGGGCAAGACGACGCTGGGCCTGGCGATCCTGCGGCTGATCTCGTCCCAGGGCCCGATCGTGTTCATGGGCAAATCGCTGCAGGGCCTCAAGTTCAGAAGCATGTTGCCGTTCCGGCGCGACATGCAGATCGTGTTCCAGGACCCCTACGGCTCGCTCTCCCCGCGCATGTCGCTCTCCGACGTTGTCGAGGAAGGCCTGTGGGTGCATCACCCCGCGATGGCGAAAGCCGAGCGCGAGGAGCGGGTGATCCGGGCGCTGGTCGAGGTCGGGCTCGATCCGGAAACCCGGTTCCGCTATCCGCACGAGTTCTCCGGCGGCCAGCGCCAGCGCATCGCGGTGGCCCGCACGCTGGCGCTCGAGCCGACCTTCATCGTGCTCGATGAACCGACCAGCGCGCTCGACATGCTGATCCAGGCGCAGATCGTCGATCTGTTGCGCGCGCTGCAGAAGCGCCGCCACCTGACCTATATGTTCATCTCGCACGATTTGCGCGTGGTGGCGGCGTTGGCGAGCCGGGTCGTGGTCATGCGCCACGGCAAGGTGGTCGAAGAGGGGCCGGCCGCCGAACTGTTCGCGCGCCCGAAGACCGACTACACCCGCGCGCTGTTCGCGGCTGCGTTCAATCTCGAGACCGCCGCCGAGGGCGTGGTGGCGCAATAACAAAGCTTCGAACGAACGGGCGGGCGGCATGTCGGCGATCCTGCTGGTCATGACCGGATGGGATCCGGCGGAATGGCAGGCGCGATTTGAGGCGCTGGCGCCGCGCCGCGAAGTCCGGGTCTGGCCCGATCAGGTCGGCGATCCGGCCGAGATCGGCTACGCGTGCGCCTGGAAGCCGCCGCCCGGCCTGCTGGCGCAGTTCCCGGACCTCAAGGCGATTTTCTCGCTCGGCGCCGGCGTCGATCATCTCATCGGCGATCCGCTGCTGCCGGCGGTGCCCGTCGTCCGCGTCGTCGACCGGGATCTCACGGCGCGGATGACCGAGTACGTGGTCCTGCACGTGCTCCTGCATCATCGCCGCTTGCGGCTCTATCGGGCGCAGCAATGCGAGCGCGTGTGGCACGAGCACGCGCAGCCGGCCGCGAACGAAGTCGCCGTGGGGATTCTGGGGCTCGGCGTGCTGGGCCGCGCCGCCGCCGAGGTGCTGGCCCGGATCGGGTTTCGCGTGGCGGGTTTTGGCCGCACCGAACAATCGGTCGCCGGCATCGAGACGTTCCATGGCAAGAACGGCCTCGACGCGTTTCTCGCCCGCACCGAGATCCTGGTCTGCCTCTTGCCGCACACGCCGGCGACCGAAGGAATTCTCGACCTGGCATTGCTGCGCAAGCTCAAGCGCGACGGGGCGCTCGGCGGCGCCTATCTGATCAATGCCGGGCGCGGAAAGCTGCAGGTCGATGCCGACATTCTCGCCGCGCTCGCGGAGGGCACGCTCGCGGGCGCGAGCCTCGACGTGTTCCCGACCGAGCCGCTGCCGCCGGAGAGCCCGCTGTGGACCCATCCGAACGTGATCGTCACGCCGCACAATGCCGCCGTCTCCGACCCGCGCGCGCTGGTAAAAAACGTGCTCACCCAGATCGAGCGCTTCGAGCGCGGGCTGCCGCTCCAGCACGTGATCGACCGGAAGGCGGGATATTGAGCGAAGGAGGAGATGGCCGCGAGGCAAAGAGCTCTCATCGCGGAGCCAGAGTTCTGATGTGGTCAAGCGTACGAGCAACGAGCCGGGTGAGGGGTGCCACGCCAGGGCGCGGGTTTCGCGGGAGCCATCGAGATAGGACCTCGCGCGAAGCCGAAGAGTTCGGCAATATGGATCGTGCGGCGAGCCGCCTCGATCGCGCACTCCGGCCGAATTTAGTCAGGGAGGAAATGCATGCTCGGGATATACGTGGGGCGCATCGCGCGCGGTCTGTTGATCCTCGTGCTTCCGCTGCTGCTCGTTGCAGGACCCGGTCGGGCCGACGACCCCATCCGGATCGGGTTCGGCATGGCGCTTACGGGTCCGCTGGCGCCGAACGGGAAAATGTCGCTGGTGGCGATGAAAATCTGGGAGGAGGACGTCAATGCCAAGGGCGGATTGATGGGACGCCCGGTCAAGCTCATCTATTACGATGATCAGAGCAGTCCTTCGACGGTGCCCGGCATCTACACGAAGCTGCTCGATGTCGACAAGGTCGATGTCGCCGTGAGCGGCTATGCGTCGACCCAGATCGCTCCGGCGATGCCGGTCATGATCGAGCGCAAGCGACTGTTCCTGAGCCTGTTCGGAACCGGCATCAATGACGAGTTCAGGTACGACAAGTATTTCTCGATGCTGCCGACCGGCCCGAATCCGAAGCCGGCGTTCACCCGGGGCTTTTTCGAGCTGGCGCTGCGGCAGAATCCCAAGCCGCAGACGATCGCCATCGTCGCGGCCGACGCCGAGTTCGGCCGCAACGCCTGCGAAGGCGCCCGCGAAAACGCCAAAGCCGCCAACCTGAAGATCCTGTACGACAAGAACTATCCGCCGACCACGACGGACTTCTCGCCGGTGGTGCGGGCGATTCAGGCGACCAATTCCGATCTTCTCGTCATCTGCTCCTATCCGCTCGATACGGTCGGGATGGTCAAGACCATCAACGAGATCGGCTTCAAGCCGAAAATGTGGGGCGGCGCCATGGTCGGGCTGCAGGCGACCGTGTTCAAGACCCAGCTCGGCCCGCTGCTCAACGGCATCGTCAATTATGAGACTTGGATACCGGCTGCCACGATGCAGTTCCCCGGGTCCATGGATCTGCTCAGGAAATATCAGGCGCGCGCCGCGGCCGAGGGCGTCGACCCGCTCGGCTACTACATGCCGGTTTGGGCGTACGCCTACCTGCAGGTGCTGGGCGACGCGATCGAGGCAACCAAGAGCCTCAACGACGACGCGCTGGCGGATTACATCCGTAAGACCAAATTCACGACGGTGGTCGGCGACGTGAAATTCGGCGACAAGGGCGAGTGGGCGGACGAGCGGATGTTGATGATCCAGTTCCAGAACATCAAGAGCAACAACATCGACGAGTTTCGCAAGCTATCGACCGAGGTGATCCTATATCCGTCCGCGTACAAGTCGGGAGAGCTGATCTATCCGTATGCCGACGCCAGGAAATGAACGCCTTTTTCCAACGCTGATTTGTGGGTGAGTCAGAATCGTTTCACCGACGTGAGCTCGCTGCCGGCCGCCCGGATGCGGGCGATCGCCTCCGCAGCCGGTTCGATCGCCACCATCATGTGAAACGCGTTGGCGTGGACCAGCGTGTCGCGCTCGCGCGCGATCGCCACGTGGCCGGGCCAGAACAGGAGATCGCCGCGGCGCAGGTTGCGCAACGCCGCATCCGGATCGATGGCGATGCCGAGCGCTCGTTCCTGCAGATCGGCATCGCGCGGCGCGGCAACGCCGCAGGCCTGCAGCGCGACCTGCACCAGCGCCGAGCAATCGAGGCCCAGGCTGGTCTTGCCGCCCCATAGATACGGCGCTCCGCAGAAACGCTCCGCCACCGCGACGAAATCGGCTTCGAAGCGCTGCAGCGGCACGAGATGATTGGCCGGGACGAAGCCGCCGGCCGCGGTCACGGCGAGCCGGTCCTGCTCGCGCTCGATCGCGAGCCTCGCGCCGAGCGGGGGCGCGCAGAGCGGCGGCAGCTTGATCGAGGGTCCCGGGAACAGGAGCGTGCGGAGCGCCGAGACCCGATGCGTGGGCGCGGGACCGGGGAGGCTCAGCGAATTGGCCGGCAGCCAGCCGACATAGCCGTCGGATTCGAGCTGGCCCCAGGCCAATCCTTCCTCGGTCATTTCGTAGATCATGACGTGCTCGCCCATCAGCGCCTCGGTCTCGAGCGCGGCGTCGGGCGCGGGCGCGCGCCGGACCGGCGCCTGTGCATCGACGACCTGATAGCGCTCGCCGTCGACGAAACGCGCCGCTTCGAGTTTTCCTTGCAGATGCCGAGCCGCGAGGTCGGGCCGGGCCGGGGTTGTGCGCGGATCGAAGCGCGTCACCGCGAAAGTCCCTTTGCGGTGCGCACCAGGAGATCGCCGAGGTGCTCGACCGCGAGCGCGCCCTTGACGGTGCGCTGGATCACCACGTTGCGGCGATC
>WNFY01000965.1_pt1 | contig 26808 bp, 23 predicted proteins | sample 5400091 | NCBI WGS metagenome assembly WNFY01 (sample SAMN13153364, study PRJNA577476) | soil metagenome | isolation source: 60 cm soil or saprolite under grassland replicate 1 | place: USA:California | collected 2016-06-15 | reverse complement strand
ACGCGCCGGTACACCGGAGCGCGCTGTATCCGCCACTGGGTCAGGGCGAAGCGGATCGCCGGGAGGACGGGCACGTAGGCGAGTGGCAGCAGCATCGCGACCGGCAGTTCCCAGACCGCGTAGACGTCCTTGACGAGCCCGAGGTTCTCGCCCGCCCGCCTGGTCAGCTCGACGGTGGCCGCGCTGCATATCAGTAGTCCCGCGAACAACGCGAGGTCGTGGACGTGGATGCTGACCTTGCTCGCCTCGGCCGTCAGCACGACGGCGTCGGTCAGCACGACCAGGATGACGAAGCAGGCCACCCACCGGGGAAGTTCCCAGATCGCCCAGGCCCGCGGCCGTGGGATGCGCCCGCGTGCCAGGCCCAGACCGCGCACCAGGTTCCGCCCGCGGATTGAGCGGACGGCATCCACCAGCGTCTCCTTGGCAGCCACGAGCGCGTCGAACCCCTGTTGGAACGGTGCGTATCCCTAGTGTCCCGGATTGCGGCGATGAGGACTGCTGAACGTCAAAATTCTGCTACTGAGCGAGATAAGTAGCCCTATCTCCTAGCGCATCGCGTTCACATTGCTACTCCGCGCCCTCTTGGCTCCTGCACGGCTCGCAGCATGACGCACGGCCAGATCTGTCCGATATTTCGGACTTGCGAGCTCTGGACTTCGTCATCGACTAAGCTGCCCGGCTTGACTCCTCACTTAACAGTGCCCCGTTTCGGAGAGGAGGAGCGACATCATGCGCACCACTAGCTGGACCTGACACCGAGAAGTCCGCCAGGCCGCGACAGTCAGTCGCGACAGCGCGGACCGTGCGATTCACTAACTGCGCGCGGCGGAACACGCTCGGCGCCTCCGTGCGGCTGCCCTTGTCGCTGCCATCGGCGCGGTCATCAGTGCCGCTGGTCGCGCTCAGGCCCCGCGTCGTGCTGATCATCTGCACCTGGTCACGGCCGCCGGACTTCGCCCGGTACAAGGCGGCGTCGGCCGCGGCCATCAGTTCGGAGTACTCGCGCTTGCACCCGCTGTCCAGCGCGGCCACGCCGATCGACACCGTGACGTGCACCCGCTCCCCGCCGGTCGCGCCGGGGACGATGATGGACATATCGGCGATGCTCGCCCGCACACGTTCGGCGATCCGGAAGGCGTCCACCGCCCGCGTCTGCGGCAGGAGGAGCGAGAACTCCTCACCACCGAACCGCCCGGCGCGGTCGTAGTCCCGCAGCACGCTGTCGAGCGAGCGGGCCAGCTCCTTGAGCACCTGATCGCCGACCAGGTGGCCGTAGGTGTCGTTGATCACCTTGAACCGGTCGATGTCGAGCACGGCGATCGCCAGCGGAGTCCCGGTCCGCACCGCCCTGACCACCTCCGCGGTCGCCTCACGCTCCCAGGTGGCCGCGTTGAGCAGGCCGGTCTTCGAATCGGCCCGCGAGTCGTTAAGCAGCTGGACGTGCCGCAGCGACCGCTGGAGCAAGGTGACCACGGGCAGCGCGGCCAGCGCGAGCCATGGGTTGCCGACCATCCCGTACGTCACCAGGACACCCGTGCAGATCTCGGCCGCGTCGTTGTACAGCGGCTCGCGGCCGAACACCTCGACCCGGACCGTCGCACCAGGGTCGGTGGCCTTGACCGCAGTCATGACCACGGCCTTGTTAACGGTCTCTTTCACCAGGACGCTGACCACCATCACCAGGGTCCACAGCGCGCCGCGGACGAAAGCCCCGCCGGAGCCGTGCGGCATCAGGCCGTACAGGCTGTGGAAGGTCACCGACGCGGCCCCGTAGGAGAGGCTGATGGCGGCCCCGCTGAAGACCCTGCGGTACACCGGTGCGCGGCGGATCCTGAACTGCAGCAGCGCTATCCGGATGATAGGGACGATCAGCGCGTACAGTGCCGGAAGCAGGATGGCGGCCGGCAGCTCCCACACTCCCGCGACGTCCTTGATCATGCCGCCCTGCTCGCCCGACTTCCTGGTCAGCTCCACGGAGGCCGCGGTGCAGCCCAGCAAGAGGCCGAACAGGGCCAGGTCGTACCGGGAAATCGCGGTGGACGACGCCGCGACGCCGATGGCGGTCAGATCCGTCGCGACGACGGCGAGAACGAAGGCAATGAGCCAGCGGGGCTGCAGCGACCAGAGCGCCCACCTGCGGACCGCAATCGATTGCCACAGCAAGCGGCGAGCTGCGCCGATCGCTGCCTTTGTCATACGACTGTCGCCTCGCCACCTACTTAGAAGCTCGTCGGGACCATTCTCCCGCATCGCCAGTCCGGAAGAGCGCAAAACGTGAAAACTCGGCTACACACCGGTAGAAGAATACCTCCTCCTTGGCCTCTGGTAGTAACAGAGCTCCACTGCCGTATCAGAGCGGTTGCATAAGGTTAGCGCCGAGTCGGATTATTTCCGGCATTAGCCGCAAAGCACCCCTTCAACTCGATCGCGGGCAACAATGGGTACCCGCGACGTCAGGCGTTGTGCAAGGGCCCGCGCGGGAGGGAGTGCGCGTGCACGCCGGAAGCTGAACCAGCGCACCCGCCCGGACGTTAATGTTAATTACCCAGAGAATCTAAATGACTACTCACAGGGAGGAGCATGTCGTGCGTGACACCCACTGGGGCTAACCCTCATCCAGCAGCCGTCCAGACGCGACGCAAGACAAGGAGCACATAGTGCGTGACACCCACTGGGGCTAACCGCTTACCTACACCAGTCCTGTCCCAACCGCAGACAAGGAGTTCGCCATGCGCGACACCCACTGGGGCTGACCCGTGACCTGAATCCGTCCCTCCCGACTTCAGACAAGGAGTTCGCCATGCGCGACACCCACTGGGGCTGACCCCTAAACACTGAAGGTGCCCGTTCGACACCCGCCCGCGATCGCGGGCCCAGCTGACCGCGATCGCCGCCGCGGTTACGGCACCGGCAGTGCCAATTACAGCAATGACCCAGGCCGGGGAATAGTGGTCCGCGATGGCTCCCGCCAGGATCATGACGACTCCCTGGCCCAGGCTCATACCACCCTGTGCCAGGCCAAAGGCTTGGCTACGCTGTTCTTGCGGCGCCGCGCTCACGAAGGCGGCGTTCGCCGCGATCTGGTAGCCCGCGCCCAGACCCGACGCGAACAAGATAAACAGCGATCCGGGCAGACCGGGCCGCAGGAAGAACAGGGCGAGAATCCCGCAGGCCGCGATGGCGAACGGGCCCATGACCCGTTGCCGTGTCGGCGGAGTCAGGAAGCGGCTGAACACGATCGCGCCTGTGGTCTCCCCGAGCGCCTCGGCCGCCAGGATCACGCCCACGGCGGCCGCACCGCCGTGCAACTCATGGGCGAGCGGGGTGGCCACGCCCTCCGGAGCGTTGTAGAACGCCGCCAGCCAGCCGAAGAACATCGGTGTGCGCAGGGCCGGGCGGACGAAGACGAGCCGGGTGCCGGCGATGATGCCGGCCAGCCGGGACGGCTGGTGGTGGCCGCCGGACGCCGGGGCAGGTCGCGCCCGTACCCCGATGCGGACGATGAGCGCCGACGCGGCGAAGGTCGCCGCATCGATGACCAGGGACATACGCGTGCCGAAGAACCCGACCGCGGCGCCCCCCGCCGCGAAGCCGAGGACCTGCGCGAACTGGTAGGTGGTAACCGTTACCGCGGTTCCCATCACGTACCGCTCGCCGTCCAGCACATCGGGATAGACGGCGGCGCGCGCCGAGGTGAACGGCGCTCCGGCCAGCGTGACCAGGAACAGCAGCGTGACCAGCCCGGCCAGGGGCACGCCGGGAATGGCCATGACCAGGACGAGCGCGCAACGGACGAGGTCGCAGGCGATCATCACGCGGCGGCGCGGGTACCTGTCGGCCAGCCAGGCCAGCATCACGCCGCCGACGAACGTCGGCACGATGCTGGCTACGAAGGTGACCGCCGCGAGCAGGGCCGAACGGGTCCGGTCGTAGACCAGCACGGTCAGCGCGACGCGAGCGAGCTGATCACCGATAACCGACAACAGCTGAGCTGCCCATAGAGCCCGGAACTCCGCCACCGCGAACACGTCGCGAAATGTCGTCGCGGCCTGCTCGGGTGCACCCCCCCGGGCCACCGCGTGTCTAGTTATCTCGCCCTCCGGCTCAGCGGATCGCTGCGGTCTTCGGTAATCACATCCTGACCGACAGTTGCTTCCATTACAACCGGAAAGTAAGAAGAGGCTTACCTTGCGAAGGACCGCGCGCGGCTAGCTGCGGAGGACCGCGCCTACGCGCCGGCTGGCCTCGGCTACGGCCGCGTCGCGGGCCGCCGTGGCCTCGGCGGCGGTGAGGGTCCGGTCCGGGGCGCGGAACCTGAGCGTGTAGGCCAGCGACTTGCGATCCTCGCCGACCTGGGCGCCGGTGTACACGTCGAACAGCCGCACGCCTTCGAGCAGCTCCTGCGGCGCGCCCGCCACCAGCGCCGCCTCGACCTCGGCGGCGGGCACGGCCGCGTCCACGACCAGCGCCACGTCCTGGGTGGCGAGCGGGTAGCCGGACAGTTCCGGGGCCTGCACCGGCCCGACCGCCTCGGCCGCGGTGAAGACCACCGACAGGTCAAGCTCCATGGCACAGGTCCGCGGCGGCAGGCCGAACGCCTGGATCACGCGCGGATGCAGCTCGCCGGCGTGCCCGGCCAGCCACTCTCGCTGGCCATCGGAGTCCGCGACCTGGACGTAGATAGCCGCGCAGCGGCCGGGGTGCCAGGGCGCGTGCTTGTCGGCGCGGATATCGAGCTGGACCCGGCAGATCCGGCCGATCGCCCGGGCCGCCTCGATCGCGTCGGCCCAGGAGGCCGCGCGCCCCTTCCCCCACCAGCCGTCGAGCTCCTTCGCTCCGGTCAGCACCGCGCCGACGCGCAGCGGCTGGTCGGGCAGGGCGGCTTCCAGGCCTGCCAGTTCGGCCACGGTGGGACCGCGGTCCACCGGGAGGATGGGCGCCGAGTCCGCTGCCCCGGGCCGGGGGCGGAAGACCAGGCCGATTTCGAACAGCGCGGCGTCGGCGAAACCCCGCCCGATGTTCCGTGCCAGCACCCGGAACAGGCCGGGCAGCAGGGTGGTCCGCAGCAGCGGCTCGTCCTCGCTCAGCGGGTTCGCCACCACGACCGCCGGGCGGCGCATATCCTCGGGCGGCAGCCCGAGCAGGTCCGCGTCGGACCGCGACCCGAACGGTGACGACAGGATCTCCACGTACCCGGATTCGGCCAGCGTCCGGCCCACCGAGCGGCGCAGCCGCTGACGCGGCGTAAGCCCGCGCCCGGCCAGCGCGCGCGGCATCCGGGCCGGGATGTTCTCGTAGCCTTCCAGCCGGATAACCTCCTCGGCCAGGTCGGCCGGGTCGGTCAGGTCGGGACGCCAGGAGGGCGGGGTCACCTCGAGCACCGGCACCACTGGTGCGGACAGCACCGGGTCGGCCAGCACCGGGACGACGGGCTCCTGCTCCGCCCGCCACGGCGCGATGGTCGGGGCGGTCGCGCGGGTCTGCCGCACCGAGCAGCCCACCTCGCGCAGCCGCCGGATCACGGTGTCCCGGCCGTACACCACCCCGGCCACCTTGTCCGGGTAGTCCATCGCCATCGAGATCAGCACCGGCGCGACTTCGGCCGACGCGTGCGTGCAGCCCGGCACAACCCGGCCGCTGCCCAGGCTGGACAGCAAGGCCACCGCCTTGGCGCTGGCGCGCAGCGGCAGCTCGCGGTCCACGCCGCGCTCGAACCGGTAGGAGGCCTCGCTGTGCAGCTTGTGCCGACGGCTCATCTTCGCCGTTCCCCTGGCATCGAAGTGAGCGGCCTCGATGACCAGCTCGGTGGAGGTCTCGTCGATCTCGGTCGACAGGCCGCCCATGGTCCCGGCCATGGAGATCGGCCCGGATCCGTCGGTGATCAGGATGTCAGCCGGGTCCAGGGTGCGGACCACGTGGTCGAGCGTCTCCAGCTTCTCCCCCGGCTGCGCGCGCCGGATCACGATCTCGCCGGTCAGCTTGGACCGGTCGAACGCGTGCAGCGGCTGCCCGAGCTCGAACATCAGGTAGTTGGTCACATCCACGGCGAGCGACACGGAGCGGACCCCGCACCGGGCCAGCCGGACCACCATCCACAGCGGCGTGCGGGCCGACGGATCGAAGCCGCGGACCTCGCGCAGCACGAACCGGTCGCACCCGGTCGGGTCGGCGATGCGGGCCGGATAGACGTCGGGGCCGACGTAATCCAGCGGCCCGCCGAGCAGGTCCGGACCAGGCAGATCCGTCTCGGCCGGATCGGTGAACGGCACGCCGAACGCGCTGGCGAGCTCGCGCGCGAGCCCGCGCACGGACACGGCGTAGCCGCGGTCGGGCGTCACCGCGATCTCGAACACCTCGTCACGCAGCCCCGCGTAGGACACGAAGTCCGCGCCCAGCGGGGCGTCGGCGGGCAGCACGAGGATGCCGGTGTGGTCATCGCCGAGCGCCAGCTCGCTGGCCGAGCAGATCATCCCTTCGGAGATGTGGCCGTAGGTCTTGCGCGCGCCGATCTCGAACCCGCCGGGCAGGACCGCGCCGGGCAGCGCGAGCGCGACCCGGTCGCCCACGGCGAAGTTGACCGCGCCGCAGATCACCCCGGACGCCTCGTCCGGCGGACCGGCCAGCTGGCTCTCGGAAACGCCGACCCGGCAGTACCTGATCGGCTTCTTCAGCCCGGTTAGCTCCTCGATCGAGAGCACCTGGGCGACCATCACGCCCCGGATGTCGTGCCCCACAGACTCGACCGATTCGACCTCGAGGCCGGCCGCGGTCAGCCGCCGGGATATCTCGGTGGTGTCCACCGGTTCGGCCAGGGACACGTATTCGCGCAGCCAGGAAAGCGGCACTCGCATCTCAGATCTCCATCCCGAACGCCCGGCTGAACCGCACGTCGCCCTCTACCGCGTCCCTGATCTCGGTCAGCCCGTGCCCGATCATCAGGCTGCGCTCGATGCCGAGCCCGAACGCGAACCCGCTGTAACGGTCCGGGTCGATGCCGCAGGCCACCAGCACCCGGGGGTTGACCATGCCGCAGCCCGCGATCTCGATCCAGCCCTGCGACCGGCACACCCGGCACGGCTCGCCGCCGGGCTTGACCGATGCGCCGCGGCAGATGTGGCATTCCATCGACACGTCACCTGACGGCTCGGTGAAGGGGAAGTAGTCGGTCCTGAACCGCGTGCGCAGCCCCACGCCGAACATCGCGTCGACGAACGCCTGGATCGCGCCGCGCAGGTCGGCCATTGTCAGGCCCTCGTCGACCGCGAGCCCCTCGATCTGGTGGAACATCGGGCTGTGCGTGGCGTCGAGCGGGTCATGCCGGTAGGTGCGGCCCGGGCTGACCACGTACAGCGGCAGCGGGCGGGTGAGCATGGACCTGATCTGCACCGGCGAGGTCTGCGTCCGCAGCACCATGCCGGATTTGCCCCCGGGGGACGACCCCCCTGACCCCCCGCTGGCCGGGCTCTGGATGAAGATGGTGTCCTGCGCGTCCCTGGCCGGGTGGTCCGGGAGCATGTTCAGCGCGTCGAAGTTGTACCACTCCGCCTCGACCTCGGGTCCCTCGGCGACCTCGTAGCCCATCGCGACGAATACGTCGGACAGCCGGTCGCCGAGCGAGGTGACCGGGTGGCGCGCGCCGGCCGGGGTGCGGCCGCCCGGCAAGGTGACGTCGACCGCTTCGGTGATGAGCACCTGCCGGTCCCGTTCGGCCTCCAGCTGAACCTGGCGTTCGCGCAGTGCCTCGCGGAGCCGGCCGCGGGCCGCGCCGACCCGCCGGCCCGCCTCGGCGCGCGCCTCGGGCGGCAGCGCCCCGATCTCCGAGCTGGCCAGCGACAGCGGCGCCCGGTCGCCCTCGTGCGCGATCCGCGCCGCCTTCAGCTCGTCGAGGGTGCCGGCGGCAGCGACGGCGGCGAGCGCCTCGTCGAGGACGCGGGCCACCTCGTCAGGCGCCAGCGAGGCCGTCGCCTTGGGGTCATAATTCTTGTTCGGTGCGGACATGGGTCCTGCTTCCTGCGGGCCGTACCATAGCTTGGGGTCTGAAGGTCTGCGGGTCGGGATCTTTCCTGCCGAACGGGCATGGCTGGCAGCGCCGCGTCAGCTTCGACGCGCCGGCGGGGCAGCGTCGGCCCTGCCTTCAGCGTCCCCGCCATGCGGCCAGGAGCCGATCGCCGTGCTGGATAGCCCGAAGGGAGATTACCGTACCGAGCGCCCGCCCGGTGCCCGCGGCGGTGTCGCGCTCAGGCGGCAGCCGTCCCCGCGGGCACGGTAAATCGGAACTCGGCGCCGCCGCCGGGCGCGCGGCGCACGCAGATCGTGCCGCCGTGCGCCTCGACGAGGCCCTTGACGATGTACAGGCCCAGGCCGGTACCGCCGCCGTGCTGGCCTCTGCGGCTGCCGCCACGGGGCTTGCCGCGCCAGAACTGGCGGAATACCCGGGGAGCGACGTCCGGCGAGATGCCATCGCCCTGATCGCGGACTGACACGGCGACCGCGGCGGGATCGTCCTCACCCTCCAGGCGGGTCGGCTCGACCACGATCGTCACGATGCCGGCGCCGTGCCGGACGGCATTCTCCACCAGGTTGCCGAGGATCTGGTCGATCTTGTCCGCGTCCAGCCAGGTCTCCGGCAGGCCCTCGAGCACCTCGAGCCGGAACCGGTCCTCGGCGTCACCGGCCGCCACCCGGCCCGCGATGATCTTCCGGGCCCGGTCGGGCACGTCGACCAGTTGCCGGTGGACCTCCATCCGGCCTGATTCGATCCTGGACACGTCGAGCAGTTCGGTGATGAGCCTGGTCACGCGGTCGGCGTCGGCGTTCACCGTCTCCAGCATCACGCGTTTCTGGTCGTCGGTGAACCGGCCCCACTTGTTCAGCAGCGTGGCGGTGAAGCCCTTGACGCTGGTCAGCGGGGAGCGCAGTTCGTGTGCGACGGTGGACACGAGCTCGGCGCGGCTGCGTTCCAGCCGCTCCCGCTGCTTCGCGCCGCGCAGGCTGATCACCAGCCGCCGTACCGGATGCGAGCCGCGGGCCCCGCCCTTGCGCCGGTCTTCGCGCACGTAACCAACCGACACCAGGATCTCGGTGCCGTCGGCCAGGTACAGGGATCGCTCAGGGTGACGGGTACGGGTGGGCAGGCCGTGGTACGGATCGGCGTATACCCACCAGTCCCGGCCCTCGGCGTCGCGGAGCGGAAGCACGTCGAACACGAACTTGCCGATGACCTCGGCCGGGTCCAGGCCGGTCAGGCGGGCGGCCACCCGGTTGAACACGATGATGCGGCCGGCCTCGTCGGCGACCACCACCCCGTCGGGAAGCTCGTCGGCGAAGACAAGGCTCCCGATCGGGACCGGGCCTTCGGGAAGCGGGCTGACGCCGGATACCTGACCCTGGGCAGCATCGGTGTTCGCAGGCGTCCCGGCCGGTTCCGGGACCGAAGACGCCCGGCTCGATATGAGCTCGTCCACTGCAGCGAAGCCTCCGTCCGGCGAGGCCGCACTACAAGAGCCCGGCGGCCGGAAGTGGTCACGGTTTGGGTGACGGATTGTGATCAGACTCTAGCGCGTATACGAGCTTTGTGACAGTCCTGAGACGTGAATTCTCTATGTTGTAGCTCAAATACGCTAAGCCATCAATTCACTACTTACGTACCATCTTTATCCCCCCACCCCCTTTTCTTTCCCGCTTCACTTATGTGCTTGTTGCGCGCGCGCGGACGCGTAGAGACATACGGCGGCGGCGGCGGCCAGATTGAGGCTCTCGGCCCGGCCGTAGATGGGCACCGCGACGGGCTCGTCCGCCAGCGCGACGAGTTCGGGCGGCAATCCCCATGCCTCGTTCCCGAACATCCAGGCGGTCGGCCCGGCCAGCCGGGCCCGGACCCCGGGATCGTCCAGGGAGCGTCCGGCGCGGCCATCCGCCGCGACGATCCGCAGGCCTGCCTCACGCAGGGTGACGACGGCCTCCTCGAGCCTGGTCCCGGCCACTACCGGCAGGTGGAAGAGGCTGCCCGCCGACGCGCGGACGCACTTGCCGTTGTAGGGATCGACCGAGGCGTCGGCGAAGACCACCGCGTGCGCGCCCGCCGCATCGGCGGTACGCAGCACGGTGCCGGCGTTTCCCGGGTCGCGGACGTTCGCCAGCAGTGCGACTAGGGCGGGCGCGGCCAGGGCGACCTCGGCGAGCGGGACGTCGACGAAACGGCAGACGGCGAGCAAGCCCTGCGGGGTCACCGTCTGGGCCAGCTCGTCCATGACCTCGCCGCTGACGACGTGCACCGGTATGCCCGCGGCGGCGATCGCGGCGACCAGGTCACCGTGCCTGGTCCGGGCGGGCACGGTCACGAACAGGTCGGTGACCTGTGCCCCGCAATGAAAAGCCTCCGCCACCGCTTGCGGGCCTTCGGCGAGGAAGGCCCGCTCACGCTGGCGGAAGGCTCGTTTGTTCAGGCGTCGCGCGGCCTTGAGCCGCGGCGAGTGCACGCCCGGGTAACTACCGGTGCCGGGCGATGCGGTGCCCTGCACCTAGGCGGCCGCAGACCCGGATACGTCGGGAAGTGCCTTCTTCGCCACCTCGACCAGGGCCGAGAACGCGGCCTCGTCGGCGACGGCGAGTTCGGCGAGCATCCGCCGGTCGACCTCGACGCCCGCTACCCGCAGGCCCTGGATGAACCGGTTATAGGTCATGCCGTTGGCCCGGGCCGCGGCGTTGATCCGCTGAATCCACAGCCGCCGGAAGTTGCCCTTGCGGTCCTTGCGGTCGCGGTAGGCGTAGGTCATCGAGTGGAGGACCTGCTCCTTGGCCTTCCGGTACAGCCGTGACCGCTGTCCGCGGTAGCCGCTGGCCCGTTCGAGGACAACCTTGCGCTTCTTGTGGGCGTTGGTCGCCCGCTTGACGCGTGCCATTGTGTTCCGTCTCCCTCAACGCGGGCTGGGCTACTTGCCCAGCAGCTTCTTGATCGCCTTGACGTCGCTCGGCGCGACCGTCACTTCGTCGTAGAGCCGCCGCGTCAGGCGGGACGACTTCTTCTCAAACAGATGGCCACGGTTGGCGCGGCGGCGCATGACCTTGCCGGTTCCGGTCAGCCGGAACCGCTTCGCGGTACCGCTGTGTGTCTTCATCTTTGGCATGGTCGCCGTCGTCTCCATTCGTGTAGCTGCCGCCGCCGCTGGGCGCGCAGCAGTAACCGACCCCGGCGCATGCGCCGGGGTTTATTGCCGCCCGGGTGATGCTACCGGCTAGGCCGGACCCGATACCGCGGCGCCGTCGGCGGCGGGCTCACTGGCCGCCGGGCGAGGGGCCGCTGCTGCGGCGGCGCGCGGGCTGGGCACGGGCCGGTTCTGGCCCTGGCCTGCCGTATGCGCCTTTGTTTCGCTCTTCTTCCGGTGCGGACCGATCACCATGATCATGTTCCGCCCGTCCTGCTTAGGCTGCGACTCCACGAAGCCGAGTTCTTCAACGTCGCTGGCGAGACGCTGCAGCAGACGGAAGCCCAGCTCGGGCCTTGACTGCTCACGTCCCCTGAACATGATCGTCACCTTGACCTTATCGCCGGCCTTGAGGAACCGCTCGACATGGCCCTTCTTGGTGCCGTAGTCGTGCGGGTCGATCTTCGGCCGGAGCTTGATCTCCTTGACGACCGTCTGCGTCTGGTTCTTGCGCGATTCCCTGGCCTTGACCGCGGACTCGTACTTGAACTTCCCATAGTCCATGAGCTTGGCCACCGGCGGCCGCGCAGTAGGCGCGACCTCGACTAGGTCGAGATCGGCTTCTTGAGCCAGCTTGAGTGCGTCGTTGATCGAGACGATCCCTATCTGCTCTCCCTTCGGCCCGACTAGCCGGACTTCGGGAGAACGGATGCGCTCGTTGATACGTGCTTCGGTGCTGATGTGACCTCCTTGAGCCTCATCTCCGCCGCCGGTGCCTCCGGCAGCGGCTGCTGCCGACCAGGCCCGGGAATCCCCTCTGTGGGCCGGAGTACGGAACCCCGAGACGAGAAAACCCCGCGAGCGATGCGCTCAGCGGGGCAACCACGACAGCGGCGCCACCCCCTACGAGAGTGCGCCGTGCCAGCAGATACTCCGGCATCGATGCGCGTTCCCACGCACATCGCCACCGGGGCGTCTGGCCATACCCGCCTGCCCTGTTCCGGACTGACTGGGTGGGAGGTGGTCCTCCGCTTTGCGCGCCCGGCACCTCGGGTACCGAGCTGGTCAGTGTCTAAGCCTAACAGCACTCTGCGGTCAAGCGGTATTCCCACGTGGACACAGGGTGCTAGCCGGGCCGAAGGGGGCCCCCGTATCCCCTTCGGCCCTGATCCTCCTAGTTGAGGACCCGCTTGGTGAAGGTGCGAGTGCCCAGGTAACCGAAGACCGCCGTGCCGCCGATGAGCGCGAGCAGCACGCCCCACATCGGCATGTGCCCGAGCGTCGGGGTCAGCACAGCCCGCAGCCCTTCGGACATGTACACCATCGGGTTGATCAGCACCAGGATCTGCAGCCACTGGATGTGGTGCAGTGCCGACCACGGGTAGTAGACGCAGCCGAGCATGGTGGCGGGCAGCAGGATCACCGCGAACAGCATCTGCATCTTGCGCGGGTCCATAATCGTGCCCAGCAGGAGCCCGAGCGTCGAGGTGAGCAGCGACGCGAAGACCAGGATCACCGCGAACAGCGCCCAGTTGGTCACGTCAACGCGCGGCGCCTGACCCGACGCGTGCACCAGCAGCACGATCGGGAACACGATCAGCGCGCCGATGAACGACTGGACCGCGCCGGCCGTGATCTTCTGGATCGCCAGCACACTGATCGGCACCGGGGCCAGCGCCCTGTCCTCGATCGTGCGCTGCCAGGAGAACTCCATGACCAGCGGGAACGTCACCGCCATAATGCCCTGCATGAGCAGCATGGAGGCTATCAGGCCGGGCACCAGGATGGTGGCGAAGTTGACGCCGCCCGCCGCGGCGGCACCGGCGCCGGCCGCCGTGGTACCGCCGCCGAGGTTGAAGCCGCCGCCGATCTTCGGGAACACGTAGGCGAAGACGAAGACGAACAGCAGCGGCTGCATGACCGCCCGGGTGAAGGTGGCGATGGCGTTACGCCGCAGCACCCGGAACTCCCGCGCCATCATGGCATTGAACGTCCTGAGCAGGGTCGGCCGCGGCGTGGGCGCCTCGGCAATCAGGGCCGCGATCTCAGCCGCCGAGGGCGCGCCGGCCTGCTCCGCCGCCTGCGGCGGAGCTTCTCTGATGGTGGTCACTCGCGGTACTCCCGTCCGGTCAGCGTGAGGAAGACTGTCTCCAGGCTCGGATTGAGCTGGGTGGCATCGAGCACGCTCAGCCCGGCGGCCGAGCCGGCCGTCACCAGCTCGCCGAGCACGCCGTCGGGCTCGCGGGTGAAGACCCGGACCTGATCGCCGTCGGCCTCCACCTTGCTGACGCCGGGCCGGCGACCCAGGCCGGCCTGCTCGGCCATGCCGTCGGGGACCGGCTCGTCGTACCGGACCGTGATGACCGTCTCGGCGCCCGTGCCCGCCTTGAGCTCATTCACGGTCCCCGAGGCGAGTACCTCGCCGTGGTCGACGACCGAGACCTGCTCGCACAGCGCCTCGGCTTCCTCCATGTAGTGCGTGGTCAGCAGGATCGTCTGCCCCTCGGCGTGCAGCACCCGCAGGATGTCCCAGAGGTTAGCCCTGGTCTGCGGGTCGAGCCCGGCGGTCGGCTCGTCCAGGAACAGCACGTCCGGCCGGTGCACCAGGGCCCGCGCGATCAGCAGTCGCTTGGCCTGCCCGCCGGACAGGTCGGTGGACATCGCCTTGCGCCGGTCGGCGAGCCCGAACACCTCGAGCAGCTGGTCGGCGCGGCGCGCGGCCTCGCGCAGCCCGAGGCCGAAGAACCGGCTGCGGAACTCCAGGTTCTCCGCCACGGTCAGCTGCATGTCGAGCGTGTTGTTCTGGGTCACCACGCCGATCCGGCGCTTCACCGCAACTGGGTCGGCTACCACGTCCGTGCCTGCCACCCAGGCCTGGCCGCCGGTGGGCAGGACTAGCGTGGTGAGCATGCCGATGGTGGTGGACTTGCCCGCGCCGTTCGGTCCCAGCAGCCCGAAGAACTGGCCGGAGCCGACGGACAGGTCGATGCCGCGCACCGCGGGCACGTCCCCGCGCGAGGACTTATAGGTCTTGCGCAGATCCTCGGTGCGTATCGCGAGCCCGGCCGCATCCGTCATGGTGTCAACCTATGTTGACTGACGATCGGTGTCAACTTTAGTTGACAGTCCTGCCTTCCTGTCCGTCCGCCGTCGTGCATTACCGGCCGCGCTCCTTCCGTATCAGCTCGCTGAAATGCCCGATCATGTCGGTAAAGAACTTGCGGATGACCTGCTCGTCGGCCGGATCCACGAAGCCGAACGCGTCCCGCCACTGCGGTCCGGCCAGCGAGATGTAGTCCTCGCAGACCTGGCGGCCCTTGTCGGTCACGAACAGCCTGACCACCCGCCGGTCCCCCTCGTCGCTGCGCCGCTCGACGTATCCCTCCCGGACCAGCGTGTTCACCACCGAGGTCAGCGTGCCGGGCGACGACCCGCCCCGCGCCGCGACGTCGCTGGACTTGAGCCCGTCCCCGGCCATCAGCACCCGCAGCACGCCGAGCCCGGCCGGGCTGATCCGCAGCCCGGACTGAGCCAGGGTGCCCGCGTAGAAGGTGCCCATGATCCGGGATGCGGCCAGCAGCAGCACGTGCAGCGGCGCGTCCGCGGGCGGATCAAGGTTGCCGTCCGACGGCTCGCCCCAGATCCAGCGCGCGCGCCCGTGCTCCGGCCCGCACTCGGCCGCCGCGGGCTCACTGGCCGCGGGCTCACTGGCCGCGACGGATTCCGCCTCGTTCACGCCGCCAGTTTTCACCCACAGCTATTTCCACGTCAAATCATTTGACCTCAAAGTATCTGCGCCCTGAGCGAACGGCGTACGGATACCGCAGGAGGCGCTTCAGTCGCTGCGGCTCCACCCCGCGCCGAAGCTAACGGCCGCAGCGGGGTGGCACCTTCCCGAACCGGACTCAGGCCCCGCCGGCACCATCAGCATCACGCTCTGGGCGCGCCGGACCAGCTGGGTAATCGGGATGCGGGCTTCGACGGTGGCGCCGCGACTGGGACGCGGGCTTCGACCGTGGTGCCGCGCCCCGGGGCGGAGCGGATATCGAGGTGGCCGCCGACGAGTTCGGCGCGTTCGGCCATGCCGCTGAGGCCGAAACCGGCCGTCGTGGCGTCCGGGTGGAAGCCCGAGCCGTCGTCGGTAATCCGCAGGCAGATCAGCCCCGGGTCGCAGCGCAGCTCCACGCCAGCGGCGGATGCCCCGGCGTGCTTGACCACGTTCTGCAGGGCCTCCTGGGCGATCCGGTAGAGGGCAATCTCGACGTGCTCAGGCAGCGCGCACTCGTCCGCCTCGACCACCACCTGCACGCCGCCGATGCTCCGGGCCAGGCTGGCCAGGCCGTCGGCCAGGCCGAGGTCGTCCAGGACCGGGGGGCGCAGCCCCGAGATGGCGGCCCGCGCCTCGTTCAGCGTGAGGTCGATCATCTCCCGGGCGAGCACGAGCTGCCCGGCGGTGAACTCGGGCGCGTCGCGGAGCGCGTCGGCGGCCGCGTCCAGGTGATAGGACAGGCTGATCAGCCGCTGCGAGATGCCGTCGTGGATGTCGCCGGCCAGGCGGCGCCGTTCGGCCTCCTGGGCGGCGATCACCCGCTCGGCGAATTGCTCTAGGGCATGCTCGCGAGCTGCGAGGCGACGGTGCAACCGGGCCTGATGGACCACCCCGGCGAACAGGGAACCGATCGCGGTGAGGAGTGCCACGTCCCGTTCGGCAAAAATACGGCGGGACCTGGTGTGCACGTTCAGCACGCCCGTCAGCCCAGCCGGCCGGCTCGTCATCGGCACCGACGCCATCGAGGTGAACTCGCCGCCGCGGAGTTCGGGAAAATACCGGTAGCGGGGGTCAGCCTCCTTGTGGTCGGTGATCGTCACCGGCTCGCCGTGGCTGGCCACCCAGCCGGTGACGCCCTCGCCGAGCAGCAGGCGCACGCGGCCGACCGCGGCGTCGAACGGCGGAGTGGCACCGGTCAGGGTGAGCGCGGTCCCGCTGTCGTCGAGCACATGCACGAAGCACACGTCGGTGGCCGTGGCCGTGACGATCAGGCCGGCGATCCTGGCCGCTAGCGGGCCGAGCTCGAGCCCGGCCGAGATCGCCTCCACGACGCCCGCCAGCAGGACATTCTCGTCCTCGAAGGGCAGCGGGCGCCCCGTCAATGGAAGATTCCCTCGCGCAGCGCGACGGCGACCGCGCCGGCCCGGTCGCCAACCTCGAGCTTGCGGTAGATGGAGCTGAGGTGGCTCTTGACCGTTTCCTCGCCGACGACAAGGCGGCCGGCGATGGCCCGGTTGGACAGGCCCGCCACCGTCAGCGCGAGCACCTCGCTCTCCCGCTGGGTCAGGCCGTGGCCTGCACCGGGCCAGAACTCACCGCCGCGGAGCCGCGCGGCGGACGCGACCGCCCTCCCCGCCAGCCCGGCGTCGATGACCGTCTCGCCCTCGGCTACCCGTTCCAGCTGCCGGACCAGGTCCTCGCCGGTGACCTGCTTGAGCAGGTAGCCCCTGGCGCCGACCCGCATGGCCTGGAACAGGTACTGCTCGTCGTCGTAGGCACTCAGCAGGACGACCCTGGCCGCCGGGTCGCGCTCCAGCATCATCCGGCATAGGTCCAGGCCGCTCGACCCCTTCAGCCGCACGTCGCACAGGATGATGTCCGGGTGCAGCGTGCCGGTGAGCTTCAGCGCCGTGTCCGCGTCGAGCGCCTGGCCGACCACCCGGACCCGGCCGAGGAACCGGCCCAGGATCGTGGCCAGCCCCTGCAGCACCATGTCGTGGTCGTCGACGAGCACGACACGCAGCGGGGCCATGACCGTTAGGATACGTGCGGCCAAATCGCCGCGTCAGGGCATGATCCCCGCCCTCTCCCCCGTGCGGGGGAGGCTTTCCGCGGGCTAGCCGGCCTACAGTCGTGGTCCCGACGGAAGCCGGTGATCACATGCCGCACAAGCTGGTCCGCATGCGGCGGGCCGACGCCAAGGTCCCGGTGCGGCCGGTCATGCTGGCCATCGCCGGCGACAGCGCGGCCGGGAAGACCACGATCACCCGCGGGCTGGTCGAGGCGCTCGGACCGGAGCGCTGCACGGCGGTCTGCGTCGACGACTACCACAGGTACGACCGGGCCGAGCGCCGGGATCTGTCGTTCACGGTGCTGCACCCGGACTGCAACTACGTGCAGGTCATGGAGCAGCATCTGCAGCTGCTGGCTATGGGCCAGCCGGTGCTCAAGCCCGTCTACGACCATCGCACCGGCCGGTTCGCCCGGCCGGTGCTGGTGGAGCCGCGTCAGTTCGTCATTGTCGAGGGACTGCTGCCACTGCACACCAAGCTGACCCGGGCGTGTTTCGACGCGACCGTCTACCTGGATCCCCCGGAGGAGATCCGGCGCGGATGGAAAGTCCGCCGGGACACCGCCGAACGCGGCTACACGGCGGAGCAGGTGCTGGCCGAACTGGAGCGCCGCGAGCCGGAGTCCGCCGCGTTCATCAGGCCGCAGCGGGCGTTCGCCGACATCGTCCTCAGGTTCGCCCCGCCCACCTCCCCTTCCCCCTTCACTGGGCGGGCCGTCCCGGCGGGCACGCCGCTGTCCGCCGAGCTGCTGCTGCGGCCGACCATCAAACATCCCGACCTGGACGGCGTGGTGCCGGACGGCACAGTGTCCGACGGCACGGGGGGCGGATCCCTGGCCATCCACCTGCGGCTCGCGCGGGACGCGGATGGCCGTCCCGTGGACGCGCTGCACGTGCACGGGGACGCGGCCCGGGAGGACAGCGAGGTGGTGGAGAAGGCGATCTGGTCCCGGCTCGGCGCCGACTCGGGGCCGCCCGCCTGCCTGGGCCGGACCCGCGAGGGCCAGCGCACCGAGCCGCTGGCCATTACCCAGCTCCTGCTCGTCTACCACCTGCTCGACGCGGCCCGCTGATCGCAAGTTCGAGCGCTTTGCGCGTTGCCAATCGCCCATGTCGCGGCGGGCAGCGCAGGTGTCGGGAGGTTATCGTGTTGGCATGATGCCTTCGCCCGCCCCGTTCGATGGCGACCGGTCCCTCTCGGCGTCGACTCCCCGCGAGATCCGCGCCGCGTTGACCGGTGAGGAGGTAGCTCACTTCGATCGTGAGTACCGCCAGGCGATGGCGGAAGCCGCGGAGTCCCTTGACCTGTCCAGCGTGGTGTCGATGCTGAAGCGCTGGCAGCGGGTCGCCTGGTCCACTCGGGACGATCTGGATGCGCATCGGCACATGCTGGCCTGCGCTGACGAGCTCAACGCTGGCGGCGATGTCGCCACCGAGCCGTGGCAGCGGACGAAGGCCAGGCTGGGCTTGTAGGTGTACTCCGTCGAATCGGAGCAGCAGGCTCTCGAGTCGTCGTTCTACGCGTCTTGTGGGCTGGGTGAGCCAGGCGCTCAGACGCGGGCGTAGGCCTGGATGTCCTGCTCGAACTCGGCGACGAGCTCGGTGGTGAGGGTGCGCCTGGTCTCGGCGATGCCCTGCAGCACGTCGGCCGTTGTCACCTCTTCCTTGCCGCGGTCGAACAGGACGCGCTCGAAGGCCAGCTGCGCGGTGCGGCGCGCGGCGAACTCGATGTCGGCGGGGGTGAATAGCCGCGACTCCGCCACGATCGCGGCCAGGTCCAGGTCGCCGTGCGGGATCGCGGCCAGATAGCGGTCCCAGATCGCCTCCCGCGCGGCCCGGTCGGGCGGGCCGACCGGGATCACGTAGTCGAACCGGCCGTGCCGCAGGAACGCGCCATCCAGGGCGCGGACCGAGTTAGTGGCGCAGATGAGCAACCGCTCGTCCTGCTCGCGAAACGGCGGGATGAGCTTGAGCATCTCGTTGGTGACCCCCTGCATCGCGGAGGCCGTCCTCGGCTGCCGGGTCCCGGCGATCTCCTCGACCTCGTCGATGAACACGACCACCTTGTCCAGCTCGGCGACCAGGGAGAAGGCCTCCCGCAGCGCGGCGGCCAGGCCCGCCGGGGACTCCCCCGCCAGCCGCGACGGGAACAGCTCCACGAACGGCCAGCCGAGCCGCGACGCGGCGCCCTTGGCGAACGTCGTCTTGCCCGTTCCCGGCGGGCCGAACAGCACGATGGCCCGCGGCGGCACCAGGCCGAGCCGCCCGGCCAGCTGCGGCTGCGCCAGCGGCAGGATGACCCGCCGCTCGATCAGCTCCTTCTCCTTCACCATGCCGCCGAGCTGATCCCAGGCGCCGGCCCGCACCATCCGGCCGCCGAGCTGGCCGAGCACCCCGGCGCTGCCGGGGCGGACCGGCTCGAGGCGCTCGTAGAAGACCACGCCGGGGCGGGCGGTGTACCCGGCGTGCTCCAGGGCCAGCGCGCCGGTCTCAGCCTCCCCCGCGAGCAGGCACTGGATCCGGTGCACGCCGGCCGCCACCAGCCGCCGCTCAAGCTCGCCCAGCATGGCGCTGCCGATGCCGCGGCGCCGCCACGCGGCGGCCAGGCTGATCCGCATCACCCAGGCCCGGACGCCGCTGACCGTGGCCACCGCGACCCCCGCCAGCTCCTCCCCCGCCACCGCGACCACCGCGGGCTCGTGCGACCGGACCGCGGCGATAAGGTCCGACAGCCCGAACGCAGGCGCCTCTCCGCTGGACGCCGGGTTGTCCCAGAGCCGGACGGCGGCGTCGAGGTCGTCGGCGTGGAAGTCCCTGATCCGCCAGGGGCCCTCGGCGGCCATCAGCTGCCGAAGACGCGGCTGGTCAGGAAGTCGGCGGGCTCAAGGCGCATGAGGTCGTCCTTGGCTACGGTGCCGTCCGCCGCCACCAGCCGGTTCGCCTGCCGCAGCCGGGCGCGCTCGAGGGCGTTGCGCACGCTGCGCGCGTTGGCGAACCTGGGCTGGGTCATCCGGCGGGCCAGGTAGTCGCGGAAGACCGCCTCGGCCGCGGCGGACAGGCGGTAGCGCTGCTCGCGCAGCATCAGCTCGCCGATGGTCACCAGCTCGTCCAGCGAGTAGTCGGGGAACTCCAGGTGGTGGGCGATCCGCGAGCTCAGCCCGGGGTTGGACGCGAAGAACGTCTCCATCCGGTCGGCGTAGCCGGCCATGATGACGACCAGGTCCGCGCGGTGGTTCTCCATGTACTGCAGCAGGATCTCGATGGACTCCTGGCCGTAGTCGCGTTCGTTCTCCGCGCGGTAAAGGTAATAGGCCTCGTCGATGAACAGCACGCCGCCCATGGCCCGGTTGATCGCGTCCCTGGTCTTGGGCGCGGTGTGGCCCACGTACTGCCCGACCAGGTCGTCCCGGGTGACCGAGACCACGTGGCCGCGGCGCAGGTAGCCGAGCCGGTGCAGTAGCTCGGCCATCCGCAGCGCGACCGTGGTCTTGCCGGTGCCGGGGTGGCCGGTGAAGCACATGTGCAGGCTGGGCGGCCCGGCCGACAGGCCGAACCGGCTCCTGGCCCGGTCCACCAGCAGCAGCGCGGAGATCTCCCTGACCCGGGTCTTGACCGGGGCCAGGCCGACCAGGTCGGATTCCAGCGAGTCGAGTACGTCGTCCACACCGGCCCCGGACCGTTCGGCCGTCAGGTCGACGGTGGCGTCGTCGGCGAGCGGCTCCGGGACGGCGGGATCCTGGCTCTGGCCCGGCCGGGCCAGGGCGAATCCCGGGCGGGTCACGGGTCGTACCTGGCGCCGGCCGGGCGATCGAGGGCATAGGGGTGGATGGAGTAGCGGATCCTGCGGTCGGCCCCCTCCTGCCGGTCGAGCCGGAAGCCGGGCTCGTTCGCCGGGCGGTTGACCAGGAAGGACATCGCGACCGTCTGCCGGCCCCGGCGCGGGTCGTAGGCGCACACCCGGATGTAGCGGTCCGGGTAGGCCCGGCGGCACTCGTTGATCTCGTGCAGCACGCCGGCCGCGTCCAGCAGATCGAACGTCGGCAGGCCCCACATGTCCCAGTAGTTGTTGCGAGGATGCGGGTCGTCGGTGAACTCCACCGACGGTGCGCAGCCCTGGCCGAGCGCGTAACCGAGCTGGCTGGTGATCTCCTCGTCGGTCAGCTCGGGCAGATAGGAGAACGTCCCGTGGGTGATTCGCACGCTCAGCCTCTCGTCGGGGTTGCGGTTGTGTCCGGGGTGTCGGTGGACTCGAAGTCGAACGTCACGTCACCCCAGGTCGACAGGGCCATGTCCAGCTCGCGGCTGCGCTTGGCCGCGGTCTTGAGCACCTCGGGCCCTTCGGCCAGCAGGTCGCGGCCCTCGTTCCTGGCCTTGACCATGGCCTCCAGGGCCACCCGGTTGGCCGTCGCGCCGGCCGCGATGCCCAGCGGGTGCCCGATCGTGCCGCCGCCGAACTGCAGGATCACGTCCTCGCCCAGGTGGTGCACCAGCTGGTGCATCTGGCCGGCGTGGATGCCGCCGGAGGCGACCGGCATCACGCCGGGCATCGACGCCCAGTCCTGCTCGAAGTACAAGCCCTGGACCGGATCGGGTTCGGCCTGGTCGCAGCGGAGGCTGCGGTAGAAGCCGGCCACCGAGTTCGGGTCGCCCTCGAGCTTGCCGACGACGGTGCCCGCGTGGATGTGATCGACGCCGGCCAGCCGCATCCACTTGGCGATGACCCGGAAGCTGACGCCGTGCTCCTTCTGCCGGGTGTAGGTGGAGTGCCCGGCCCGGTGCAGGTGCAGGAGCACGCCGTTGCGCCGAGCCCACCTGGCCATCGACTGGATCGCGGTGTACCCGGCGGTCAGGTCGATCATGACGATGACGCTGCCGAGTTCTTTCGCGAACTCGGCGCGCTCGTACATGTCCTCCATGGTCGCCGCGGTGACGTTGAGATAGTGGCCCTTGATCTCGCCGGTCTCGGCCTCGGCCCGGCTGACCGCCTCCATGCAGTGCAGGAACCGGTCCCGCCAGCGCATGAACGGCTGGCTGTTGATGTTCTCGTCGTCCTTGGTGAAGTCCAGGCCGCCTCTAAGCGCCTCGAACACGACGCGGCCGTAGCTGCGGGCCGACAGGCCGAGCTTGGGCTTGACCGTCGCGCCGAGCAACGGCCGGCCGAACTTGTTCAGGTACTCCCGCTCCATCACGATCCCGTGCGCCGGCCCCTGGAAGGTCTTGGCGTAGTGCGGCGGGATGCGCATGTCTTCCAGGCGCAGCGCCCTGAGGGCCTTGAACCCGAACACGTTGCCGATGATGCTGCTGGACAGGTTCGCGATCGAGCCCTCCTCGAACAGGTCGAGGTCGTAGGCGATGCGGGCGATGTACTGGTCCTCGCGGCCGGGGACCGGGTCGACCTGGTAGCACTTGGCCTGGTAGTGGTCGTACGCGGTGAGCCGGTCGGTCCACACCACCGTCCAGGTAGCGGTGCTCGACTCGCCAGCGACGGCGGCGCCGGCTTCCTCGGGCGGCACCCCGGCCTGCGGCGTGACCCGGAAGGCGGCGAGCACGTCGGACGGCTTCGGCACATAGTCCGGCTGCCAGTAGCCCATCTCGGCGTAATGAAGCACCCCGGCGCTCCAGCGGTTCGTCATGCTGGTCTCCCATCGGTCGTCAATACCGATGGTGACCCGTTAAGATTTAAATATCAATCAAGTGTTTTAGTTGATACTTAACCAAAAGCTAAATCATCCCGAACGGGCCGGGCGCGTGCCCCGGGTCCGGGCGGCCGCCATCCCTCGCGGTCGAGCAGGTGCCGCACGAGCAGCGCCGTGGCGCCGGGCTGGCGGCCATGGGTCACCGCGTGCCACGGGCGCCGCAGCGGCGTGCCGGGTACCGGGACCTCTGTGAGCTCGCCGTGACGAAGCTGCCGCGACACCGCGTCCCTGGACACCAGGGTCGCGCCGAGACCGGCCGCCGCGCCCGCGACCACGGCCCCTCCGGAACCCAGGGTGAGCCGGGGCGGGTCGGCGTCCAGGCCGCCGAGCAGGGCCTGGCCGGCGGCCCTTGTGCCCGATCCGGCCTCGCGCTGCAGCCACCTGGTGCGGCCGATGTCGAAGTCCGCGGCGACGCCGGGAGCCGCGACCACGACGAGCCGGTTCGGCCTCATGGCGCGGGTGAGGGCGTCGCCGATGTGGCCCGGCGGCTGGCCGCCGATCACCAGGTCGGCCTCGTGCGCGGCGAACAGCCCCCAGAGCCGCTCGCTGCTGCCCACCTCGAGGCGCAGGTCGACGCCGGGGTGGTGGGACAGGAACGAGGCCAGCACGGCCGGCAGCAGGTACTCCCCGGCGGTGGCCGTCGCGGCGACCCGCACCCGGCCGCGCTCCGGGTCGCGGTCACCCCTGGCGGCGGCGAGCCCCTCGTCGTGCAGACCGAGGATGGCCCGCGCGTAGACCGAGTACGCCTGGCCGGAGGCGGTCAGGCGCAGGCCCCGGCCGTCCCGCTCGACCAGCGGCACCCTGACCTCGCGCGCCAGCGCGGACAGGGCCGCGGACACGGCCGACTCGGTGACCGTGAGCCGCCGGGCCGCCTCCCGCACCGACCCCGCGTCCGCCACCGTCACCAGCGCCCGCAACCGCGCCACCGTCGTCACCAGGGCTCCCGGGTTCTGAAGCTACAATTTTAGTTTATCCAAATTACGAATATCTGAGCGTTTGTTTCATATAGCTCTGGCGGGGGCGCTGGCCACGGCGATCCACGTTCTTCGGGCCCGCGCGGTAACCCTGGCCGTTGAGGATCTCTCGGCCATGCGCGTTTGCCGATCCGCGAGGGAAATGCTCGCGAGTCCTGGCACCTAGCGGGCCAATTCGGCGTTGGCCCGCTCGGTGATGATGGCCAGGACACGGCCTGCGGTGGCCAGGTCCCCGGCGGGCAGGTCGCCCCACAGCCGCTGGGTGATTTCGGTGACGGCGGTGCGGATCCGGCTGTGCAATTGCCCGGCGGTGCCGGTGACCGTGACCGCCGAGCCTTGGCCGGTGATCGTCAGCTGCTGCGCGGTGACCATGTCGCCGACGCGTACCTCCGCCTCCGCCTCGCTGATCTTCAGCGCGTCAGCCACCATGCTGGTGAAACGGTCACGCTCGGCTCCTCCGCCGCCGGTGACGGCCAGGGTCAGGATCACCCACTGGGGCTCGGTCAGGCCGGTCCCGGCCAGCTGCCGGCCGAGGATCGCGTTGAGGGTCTTCTCGGCCTGGCCGATGACGCGGGTGCTGAGAATGGGGTAGGTGGACATCGCCTGTCTCCTTAGCTTGGTCCTCGTACCCGATGCGACGAGGTCGTTGGCATGTCCAACGTTGGCGTGGCCAACATTATTTCATTGGTTTACCCAACAAATGGGTAGGCTTACGAGTGTGACCGCTGCCGACGACGCCAAGCCAGCCGTGCTGACGCAGAAGCCGAGCTGGCTGGTCAGCGAGGTCGCACGGGTGGCACACCGGCTGCTCACCGGCGAGCTCGCCACCGCCGGCTCGCGCGGGTATCACTACCGCCTGCTTGCCGCGCTGCAGGAGTTCGGGCCTGCCAGCCAGGCGAGGCTGGGACGCCGCACCGGGATGGACCGCAGCGACATCGTGGCGGCGGTCAATGAGCTGGTCGGCCGCGGCCTGGCCGACCGCTCCCCTGACCCCGCCGACGGCCGCCGCAACATCATTACCATCACCCCGGCGGGCACCGCCCACCTCCGGCGGCTGGAGGAGCTCCTGGGCGACGTCCAGAACGAGCTGCTCGCTCCGCTCTCACCTGCCGAACGCCAGCAGCTGATCTGCCTGCTCACCCGGGTCCTCGAACACCACGCCTGACCCGGCAGCCCCAGCCCTCCGAAAACTCACGCCGCCGCCGACCGCGCCTGCGGCCAGGGCTGCCCCGGCGATTACCCGGGTCTGGCGGGTGGACCGTGGCTGTGGATGATCTTGGTCTTGTCCTTGTTCCACGCGGTGGTCGTGCCGTCAGGGTTCAGGACGACGGTCCAGCCCCACTGGTGGATGACCACGTGATGGTGGAAGAAACAGAACAGGGCGCAGTCGGTCACGCTGGTCGGCCCGCCGTCCTTGCGGTGCCGCAGGTGGTGGACCTCGCAGCCCGAGGCGGGCTGGTCGCAGCCGCCGGGGAACCGGCAGTGCTGGTCCCGCAGGATCACCGCCCGGCGGATCGCCGCCGGGATATCCCGGGAGACGCCCACGTCCAGCGGCAGGCTCGGCCCGCCAAGGCGCGCCCCTAGCTGCCGGCGGCGCAGGAACGAGGCGAGCCCGCCGGGGCCGCTCAGCAGGTCCACGGCCTTGCCGATGATCGCCTGCTCGAGTGCGTCCTCGCCATCCGGGGCGGTGCTGCCGACGGCGCGGCTGCTGTCCTTGGCGCGGCGGCGCTTGTCCAGTTCGGCGCACAGCCGGATCAGGTCCTCCAGCGCCGCCGGGTTCACCTCTCCTGTCACCACCGGGGTGACCGACGCGTCGCAGGTAAACGAGCGGGCGCCGTCCCCGTCCAGCCACACGCCGCCGTCGCTGCCGCCCTGGGACGCGGCGGCGCGGGCGGCGGCCCACTGGGCGCGGACTCCGGCGATCCACTCGTCCATCAGGGCGGAGCTGCCGTCGATCAGCATCAGGTCGGCCAGCGAGACGTGCACCAGGGCCTTGACAGGCTGCCCGGCCCGCTCCGGGAGCAGGCCCGCAGCGAGCAGCCGCCGCATGCGTTCGCTGTGTTTTTGCGTCATGCTTGACTCATGAACGACACCCACGCAGCCCGGGCGGAAGCCCAGCTCAGGGCGGGCGTGTACGCACGTCTGAGCGAGACCTACGACGCTGCGGAGTCGGTGCCCACGCAGATCGAGCGCGGCAGCCACCACGCAACCCGGCGCGGCTGGACGGTCGCGGCCACCTTCAAGGATGACGGGTTCTCCGGGTTCAAGGAGATCACCCGGGACGGGTTCGGGGAGCTGATCGCGGCGATCGAGGCGGGCGCGGTGGACGTCGTGATCGTCCGCGATATCGACCGGCTGACCCGGAACCTGACCGACTGGAACGCCTTTGAGAAGGCGTGCGTGCGGCACGGGGTGCGGCTGAGCGCCTATACCGGCGGGGACCTGGACCTGTCCACCGCCGAAGGTGCTTACTACGGCGGGATGGAGACGCTGCGGGCGCGGCGGGAAAGCGCGGTCAAGAGCGCCCGGGTCCGCGAAGCCCAGGACCGCGAGGCGCGCAAGGGCCGGCGGACCGGCGGGGGGCAGCGGTGGTTCGGGTACACGCGGATCTACGCCAACCCGGACGAGCCGAACCACAAGAAGCGGCACATCGTTCGCGAGGACATCAACCCCGTTGAAGCCGAGGCGATCCGGGACGCGGCCGTGCGGGTGCTGGAACACGGGGAATCGGTCGCCTCGATCGCGCGGGACTGGGCCGCGCGGGGAATCAGGCCGGTCGCCGCCGCGCAGTGGTGGCCGACCTCGATCGTGGGCACGCTGACCTCGCCGCGGCTGGCCGGGCTGCGGGAGTGGCAGGGCCGCACGTACCCGGCCACGGGCTGGCCGGCGATCCTCGATGTCGACACCCACGAGCGGCTGGCCAGGCTGTTCGCCGACCCGGCGCGGCGCAGGCACGTGGTCCGGGCCCCGGCGCACCTGCTGTCCGGCATCGCGACCTGTCCCAAGTGCGGGCGGGGGCTGCATTACCGGCGGCACGCGAGCGACCGCGCCGATTCCTACGGGTGCGTGAAGGGCCCGGCCGGGTGCGGCGGGACGGCGATCAAGGCGGGCCTGCTGGAGGAGTACGTGACCGGCGCGGTGCTGGACGCGC
>WNFY01001082.1_pt1 | contig 26816 bp, 20 predicted proteins | sample 5400091 | NCBI WGS metagenome assembly WNFY01 (sample SAMN13153364, study PRJNA577476) | soil metagenome | isolation source: 60 cm soil or saprolite under grassland replicate 1 | place: USA:California | collected 2016-06-15 | reverse complement strand
AAGGCATGCTCGCTATCAGTGGCGGTCGCTCAGCTTGTTCTCGTTAGATGGTAAGACCGTGCATCACAGCGTTCGCGCTCGCTGCCCTAACTCAGGCGGTCGTCGCCCGAGAGATCACTGGCACTCTGGTACGCCCGTCCACAGGTGCGCCTATCGCTGGACAGCAGCTTGTTCTTGATCGAGCTGCCGGCGATTATGCCAACGTGCCATTTGCGATGCTCATCTTTGGCACTCCGCAGCCAGCGATCATCGCTCGATCCGTGAGCGACGCACGTGGCCGTTTCCGATTTACGAGCACCCACGATCGCGGACGGTTGCTCACGGTCCGAGTTGCAGGACCTCCTTTTCGCTCGCGACATGGTTATGCCGTTCGCAACTTTCGCGATTCGCTCCATCCCAAGAAACCTGTCGCCGAGTTCGACAGTCGTATCATGCACAAGCCTGGCGGTGGCTTCATGCCCGTCCCGTGATCACGCGACCATCTAACCATGCGATGGAGCGAACGGCCACCCGCCGGGTGTTCGCGCTTTGCGTGGCTACTGAGTCTTCACTTCGACCGACGCGCGATCTCGGTGGCCGTCGCTCATCTTGTTCTCGTTAGATGCTGTGGCCCGCGGTTCTGATACTCCCGATCGCGATTGGAAGCTGTTTCGTCAGCTTCAGCCATTAGCGCTGGAGCGTTTTTGCGAGAAGGTGCTCTCCGAGATTGGCGAGATCAGCCGCTCAGGCCAGAGCGCGCATAAGCGATATCTGCGCGTTTTTAAGATCGTTCGTGATCAAGACAAGGAGTTGGCCACACTGTTCGATAACCCGCGGCGATCCAATGCGTGGTTTCAGCTATCGTTGATTCATTCTCACGACTTGCTTACTCTTGAGGAGATGGAAAACTTTTCTCTCGAAACCCAGCAGAGAGTCAGCGAGCTTGCGAAGCGGCGCATCTAACCATGCGATGGAGCTAACCGCTACCCGCCACGTGTTCACACTTTATGATGAATAAAGCACTTTCAGTTCGAGCCACGCTCGCTCTCGGTAGCGGTAGCTCATCGTGTTCTCGTTAGACCTATGCGCGAATCGCCGGTCGCAGTCTTTGCAATGTTGTTGCTCGCCGGCTGTCAATCGTACCCATCTCATGCTGGTGTCCCGAGTCCGACCGGGTACTGGTACCACGGCTATGATGTCGTCGGCCCTAGCATACGAGAGGTCGCACAGGTGAAGCAGATGCTTCGCACGATTGCAGCCCAGACGAATCTCCCCAAGCGGTCGCCCGCGCCATCCGACTACTCGCCTGTACCGATTTCGGCTCCATCGCGCTTTTAGGTTGTGTGAGCGAGCAAGTCACATATGAGCGCAATATGCAGCCTAACCACATCTCCCGACATGCGCGATTGCTGTCGCAGTCCGATCGTGAGCAGATTGCTCGACTCATGGCACATCGCACGAACCAGCCGATTATCTGCTTGTGTGGCGGTCAAGACCGCAACCTTCTGTTCGTTTACACAGCTTACATCGGAGCACACGACCGAGGCGACTACGGCTCGTTCACGCTCAAGAAAGTTAATGGACAGTGGAGGATTTTCGAGGGCGGCACAGACCTCGATCCTATTTTCGCTTGCATGCTTTGTTCGGAGGATCGGTAGTTGAACACGTCTAACCAATCGATGAAGCCAACTCCGAAAGCATTCGCGAGCAGGCTGGCCCCATTGCGATGCAACTTCAGTGTGTTTGCGGCCACACCCTGCCGTGGCTTATCTCTATCTCGTTAGAACATCTGCCGGTTTCCGGACTCAGGTCGATTTGCGTTCTGAAGCGGACGAAGCGCCATTTTTCTCCAGCGCTTCAGCCAGGACTTCATCTACGTTTTCGACCGGGACAAATTTGATTTTCTGTTTCACTTCCTCCGGAACGTCGACCAGATCTTTTTCGTTGAGCTTTGGGATGATGACCGTGGAAATGCCGGCGCGCATTGCTGCCAAACTTTTTTCCTTCAGACCGCCGATCGGCAGAACCAGTCCGCGCAATGTGATTTCGCCGGTCATAGCGACATCGGGACGAACCGGCCTGTTGCTAAAGAGCGAGGCGAGCGCGGTGAACATGGCGATGCCGGCCGATGGGCCGTCCTTCGGCACCGCGCCGGCAGGCACATGCACGTGAATGTCCATCTTGCGAAAATCTTCTGAATTCACGCCTAGTTGGCCGTCGCGGCTGCGAAGGAGGCTGAGCGCAGCCTGCACCGATTCCTTCATCACTTCGCCGATGTGCCCGGTGAGCGTGATGTTTCCCTTGCCGGGATAACGTGTGGCTTCGATGTGCAACACTTCGCCTCCGGCCGGCGTGTACGCCAGGCCTGTAACGACTCCGGGTTTGCTGGTCTTGAGTTTGGTTTCGCGAACGTACCTCGCAGGGCCAAGCATTTCTGCTACGAGCTCTGGCGTGACGATTACGCGCTCGGTTTTGCCGCGTGCAACTTGCGACGCAATCCCCCGAGAAACAGCTGCGATCTGGCGCTCCAGTTCGCGCACGCCGGCTTCGTGTGTGTAATCGTTAATAATGCGGCGGAGCGCGTCCTCCTGAAATTCGCATTGCTCGGGCTTGAGCCCGTTTTCCTCCAATTGCCGCTTCACGAGGTATCGCCTGGCGATTTCGACTTTTTCACGCTCGGTGTAACCGGGGATTGAAATCACTTCGATCCGATCCCGCAACGGTTCGGGTATTCCCTCAATGTAATTGGCGGTGCCGATGAAAATTACCTGCGAAAGATCAAACGGCACGTCGAGGTAGCGGTCGACGAACGAATTGTTTTGCCGCGGATCGAGCACTTCGAGCAATGCGCTGGCCGGGTCGCCGCGAAAATCCGCGCCGATCTTGTCGATCTCGTCGAGCATGAAAACGGGGTTACGCGTACCGCAGCGTCGCAGCTCCTGAATGATGCGTCCTGGCATCGACCCGATGTATGTGCGGCGATGACCGCGGATCTCCGCCTCATCGCGCATTCCGCCAAGACTGATCCGCACAAACTTGCGGCCCAGTGCGTCGGCGATCGATTGACCGAGGCTGGTCTTGCCCACACCTGGCGGTCCAAGGAAACAGAGAATGGCACCGTGCCCTTGCGGATTCAGTTTGCGCACCGCGAGATACTCGATCAGCCGCTTCTTAACTTTTTCCAGATCGTAGTGATCGCGATCCAGGATTTGCTGCGCTTGGTCAAGATCCAGATTGTCTTCACTCAATTTGTTCCACGGAAGATCGGCGATGATCTCGATGTAACTGACAATGACCGAGAATTCCGGACTGGCAGGAGGAATGAAATCGAGCCGCTTCAATTCGCGCTCAGCTTGTTTCATTACCTCCTCCGGCGGGTTGGCTTCTTCGAGCCTTTTGCGCAATTGCTGCGCCTGTTCTTCGCCGCCAGCCTCGGCCTCGCCTAGTTCGCGCTGGATCGCTTTGAGCTGCGAACGCAGATAGGCGCGCCGCTGCGCATCGGAAAATTGCGAGGCCACATCTTTTTGCAGTCTCTGCTGAATCTCCGCGATCTCGAGTTGCGCAGAGATATGTTGTTGCACTGCGCGAACACGCTTTTCGACATCGAGCTCTTCGAGAATGGCCTGTTTTTCTCCCACGTCGATGGTCAAATTCGGCGCCAGAAAATCAGCGAGCTGCTCGGCGTTATCGATGTTCAGAATCATCAAACGCACCTGCTCTGGCGCATCGGGGATCAGTTCAAAAAGTCTTGCAGCCGAGTCCCGCAAATTGCGAAAGGTGGCTTCCCATTCCTTGCTTTCCGGGGGAGCGACCGAGTTCGGCAGATCGACTTCCGCGCGAAGAAACGGAGAGGTCGCGACGATTTTGCGGAGAGAAAAACGGCGCAGTCCTTGCACGATGACCAGCACGTGATCCTCCGACTGGCGCACAAGCTTGAGGACCAACGCGGCTGTGCCGACGGAGTAAAGGTCTTGCGGTTCGGGATCTTCCTTCGCCTCATCGCGCTGCGTCAGTAATCCAATCACCTTTGTCCGTGGCAACGTGTCATCGAGCAGTTTAAGCGACGCCGCACGCTGAACGTTAAGCGGGAGAACTGTGCCCGGAAAAACGACGAAGCCGCGTATCGGCAAAATCGATAATTCCTCCGGGATAGGCGGCAGTTGGCTCTGGTCCGTGAGCGCCGCGATCGTGCTGGGCGGTGCCGGTTTGAGCTCGGCGCCTGGCTGCAACGCGCTGATTTCTTTTGTGCTCATGACTCTGTCAACGGCAACGAAATCCAGAGCAGACCATTCCGTTGCTCTGCGTGCGCCTTCTCGATTTCCACTTCGGCAGGCAATGGCACTTCCCTTATGAACGGACCATAATCAATTTCCATTGCCAGCAATTGCACGGCATGTCCCTCCGCGTGTGTCGGCTCGGGCAGCTCGCGTGTGCCGCGAATCACCACGCGGCGCGGTTCAACGGTGAGGTCGATGACGGAGCGATCAACCCCGGCCAGATCGACGCAGATGCGAATACATGTCTCGCAGCGATACGCGTTGATGGCTGGCTCCCATGCGTGCGCAAATCTGGAAAATTGCGAATGCGATAGTTCGTTGGTGATATCGCGCAGCGCGCCATGCAGCCAGCGCAATTTAATGTTCCTGATCGGGTCCATCGAAAAATAACCTTCCACTGCGTGCGGTCAGTTTTCAACGCTGTGGAAGCTGTCTGTTTCCCGACGGGACGCAAAACGGCGTCCCCGGCCGACATACGACGATCTGCGCTTCAATCTGCGCTGGGATGATTTGCGCGGTGATAAGCGCTTCGACAGGATCGTTGCCGCAGCTAAAGCTGCCAGGTCGCGGTATCGTCCGTAAACGGACTCGGACCTCGCTAACAGCTAAGTCAGCGTTCTGTAAATCCGGATCGTATGAAACGAATATTAACCGCAGAGTCCGCAGAGTGCCACGGAGGTCGCGGAGAAGATTGGGTTGTCTCCGTGTCGTGGGCGGTTAATCAGCGTCGTCTGATCAGGTCAGACCGATGCTGTGTCAATCGTTGCTCACGACGTGCGGCATAGGTCCGTCACGGCGGATTCGTCTTGTGGCAAATTGGTTCACTTCAATCTGCTCGTGCACCCTCCTGATTTTCAACTCATCTTCTTCGATGCGCGCAATGGCCGTCTCCACTGTCTTTCCCAGCTTGTTGATTGCAGCCTTCTGCTCTCGTATTTCGCATGCCTGTTCTTCGACCCTTCTTATGCTCTTCGAGAAATTCGTTTAGCAACATCGCGTTGACCGCATCGTAACGGACGGTGACAAGTTCGCCGTTCTTGTCCCGCACGACCAGATCAGGATTTACCTCTGCTACTTCTTCGGCGATCAAACCAAATTGCGGCGTGTTTGTGTTGTCGGTCTTGTAACGAAATGTTACTGGCATAAGCGCCAGCACGGCTTTGCTAATCTTGTCCATCGGCTTGATCCCGGTTTTCAACCGACGAGAGGAACCAGTGGTGGTGCCGAGCTTCCCGAACGAATCGACCAAGACCGAGGCGGCATCGGGAGCTACAATCGCGTCACGAATGTTTCCGATAAAGCAGCTATTGTCCACATTCGCGCCGCCTACATTCCTGCCGATACAAATCACGTTGCTGGCCGCCGTGACCTGACCACCGGCATCTGCGCCCAAAGCTACGTTGCTATTGCCGCTGATGTTAGAGCTAAGCGCGTTGCGACCGACGGCGGTGTTATCGTCTCCGCTTGTGTTAGCACGGAGCGCATTCGAACCTATGGCCGTATTGAAATTGCCTTCGGTGTTATTTCCAAGCGCGCTTTCACCGTTGGCCGTGTTTTCGTCGCCGGTAGTATTAGCAAAGAGTGCCAAGTCACCACTAGCCGTATTAAAGTTCCCGCCGGTGTTGTTCACCAATGCTGAGTTACCAATGGCCGTGTTTTGAAAACCGGTGGTGTCGTTCTGGAGTGCAAAAGCGCCCATCGCGGTGTTGAAGAGGCCTTCTGTGTTGCGGAAAAGGGCGAATGCTCCATTAGCTGTATTCTCCTCCCCAGTGGTGTTGCTCAGAAGCGCACCGGCGCCCGTAGCCGTATTGTTGAAAGCTGCATTGGCGAGAAGGGCTCCAGCACCGATGGCCGTATTGAAGCTGCTGTCTGTGTTGCTCCTGAGCGAAAGGAACCCAACAGCCGTGTTGAATGTACCGCTGCCAAGGCTCGCAAGAGCTGATGCCCCCTCCGCCGTGTTGCCTCCAGGATAGCCACCATCCGGTGGCGGGAGAACTGCTCGCGTATGTGGCAAAATCGCAACGTAGCCAAGCGTGACGAGTGCGGTCGCAAATGTAAGGGTTCGATTTTTCATGGGACTCAGTATTTCGATTAATTGGGCTTTCCCTTTAAGAGATTCTGAAGCGGTGCTGCATACAATTGTCATCCGCGACGTCGGACCGGCTGGAAGTAAAGCCTCTTGAGATAGTGAGCGACCTTCCTGCCGACCGCAGCGCCCTGCCTGTCGGCGGTGCGAAAATGGATGCCAGCCCACACGCGAGCGTCGATGACTTCCTCGAGGATGTCTGAGAACCGGTCGAAACTCCGCCAGGTGCAGGATTTGTTGCTGAATACACTGACCGGGACGCGGTCGGTACCGAAAAAATTTCGGAGCGTGTGCACAAACGCACTGGTGTTACAGGCGTGCCCGGAGGGATGGTCGGGAAAGGGCGGAGTAACAAGCGGAGGAGGATTGCAGATTGGTGTCGTTGGATCGAACAGCGGTAGCCAAGTCGGGTCGGCCTCTGTCGCCGGGTTGCCGTCGGAGTCGGCCTCGCGGATAGCCGTGATCGGCCGCCAGAACTGCCAGTAATACTTGTCGTTCCAGCAAGCAATAGATGCATCGGCGGCTGCAAGATTTGCCATCGCAAACAGGCGAGCGCTGTCGACGATGTCCAACCCTTCACTGGCGGCCAGTGCCCGAAACATTCGGTTGAACAACGCATGGGCATGGTCCTGCCAGAAGATCGCGGCATCGGTTTGATCCGCTGTTCGGGTGACGCTTGTCAGTGAACCCAGTTCTTTAACTTCATTGAAGTCGTCCGCGTAATCGACACTGGTAAGCGCGTTGGGCCCCTGAGTACGGAGCATTTCTGCACTTGGAACAATGAATGTCCGCACGTTCCCAAGCCATGCCGCGGGATCGTTTGCGAAATTCGGCGGCGTCGGCCGCCAGACACCGGGCGCTGGCGGCAACAGGGCCGGCGGGGGTCCGAAGCGGCCGTCATTCATTCGCGCGATTAGCATTGCTCTGGCTGTTGTTTCGCCGATCGCAGCTCCCGCAGCCCTGGACCCTGGCGGGGCGTCAGGCAGAGCCGCGATATAGGCGTCGTACTGCGGCTGCAGAACTGCGAGTTGTCCGGGGAAAAGCCCCGGCAGATCAGTGAAGCCGACGAGCACACGAAAAGCCGCCGTTGCTGCCGCGGCCTCCTTGGAGTCCGTCGGATTCGCGTCGGGCTGGACGAGATACGGTTGATGGCCGCGGTCGATTGCGTTGACGGCGTCGTAGATGGCGCCGTGGACCATCGCGAAGCTCAGCGACGATACCTGTGGTGGTTGGCCGGCCGTTGCTACGATCGAGTTCGATGCGATCGCGTTCCAGTCGGTCACGGCATCCGCGTGTGCGGGCGAGGGCGAGGCGACCGCGACGAGTGCCAGTGCGATGTGTAGTGATAGAATTCGTGTTATTGTGAACTGGATCAGTAGATTCATTTTGTTGGTTCTTTTTTGCCTTCGTGGTTCGGCGTTCCATTGCAGGAGAACGAAAACGAGCGCGCAAAGTGCTCATCTGAATTGAGATTTTTGCTAAAGAAGCCGACCGTGCAGAAGAGGTCCGGCTGGTAAGATCTTAAAGAAACGTTATGGATGCCGACTCCGTCTCTCAGCAGAGAGTCACCGAGCTCCTGGTGCAATGGAGCCACGGCGACAATGCCGCCCTCGCGGAACTTACGCCGCTAGTGTACGAGGAACTGCGACGCATTGCCCATCATCATCTGAGCCGGCAACGGCCCGACCACACACTGCAAACAACGGCGCTAGTCAATGAGGCGTATCTGCGCCTGGCCGATCAAACCAGTCCGCAGTGGCAGAACCGCGCACATTTCTTTGCGGTGGCTGCGCGAGCGATGCGGCAGATCCTGGTTAGCTACGCCAGAACTCAGCAAGCCCAGAAGCGGGGCAGCGGCGCCCTGAAGGTAGAATTGGAGGAAGCAGCGCTCATTTCGCCGGAACAATCAAAGGACATTGTCGAGCTGCACGAGGCGCTGGAACAACTGTCGGCACTTGACTCAAGAAAAGCGCAAATTGTCGAACTGAAGTATTTCGGCGGCCTCAACTACGACGAGATCGCGGAGGTGCTTAAGATTTCACGCATCACGGTGAGGCGTGACTGGGAATTTGCAAAGCTATGGCTCTACACAGAGTTGCGCAGCGACAAGTAAACAAGCTATACTCCTGACTGCTCTCACACAGCGGGTCGCCTATGACGCCGGCGCGGTTCCAAACGATTGAGGAAATCTTCCGCGCGGCACTGGATCAAGAGCCGGCTCACATTATTCCGTTCTTAGATGCGGCTTGCAAAGGCGATAACGTTTTGCGCTGCAAAGTGGAAGCGCTACTAAGTTCACGCCAGCGAGCAGACAGCTTTATTGAAGGCTCAGCTGTTAGTCTTGCGGCCAAAATCATTCAAGGCGCACAAGACCCTTCGTTTGTGGGCGACACGATCGGCCACTACGAGATTTCTGGATCGATCGGCAGCGGCGGTATGGGTGAAGTCTATCTGGCCACCGATGTTGTCGCGGGTCGAAAAGCCGCGCTCAAGCTCCTGCCGCTGCGTTTTACAGGGGACGCCGAGCGTCTGAAGCGATTTCAACAGGAAGCGCGCGCGGTTGTTGGGCTTAATCATCCAAACATCGTGACCGTTTACGAGATCGGCGAGGACCACTCGATTCATTACATCGCCAGCGAACTGATCGAAGGCGAGACGCTGCGCCAACGCCTGACGCGCGGACCGATGCAGTTGACTGAGGCGATCGACGTCGCGATTCAAGTCGCGAGTGCGCTCGCCGCCGCACATCAGGCGGGAATCATCCATCGCGATATCAAGCCGGAGAACATCATGCTTCGTGCGGACGGCTACGTAAAAGTGCTCGACTTTGGGATTGCAAAGCTCGCCGAGCAGGAGCTGCCAAGGTCGATGCCGAACGACGAAGAGTTGTTGCTTGTTGAAACCAATCTTGGCTCCATACTCGGGACAGTTCGTTACATGTCGCCCGAGCAAGCGCGCAGCGGCCACGTTGATAAGACTACTGATATCTGGAGTCTCGGCGTGGTGCTTTGTGAAATGGTAAGCGGGCATGCGCCGTTCACCGGCGACACACCAAAGGAGATGATGTCGTCGATTCTGGAGAAAGAACCGCCGCCACCCACGCGTTACGCTGCGCACGCACCCGCTGAGCTTCAGCAGATCATCGGCAAAGCATTGCGCAAAGATCCCGCGCAACGATATCGCAGCGCGCACGAGTTACTAGAGGCGCTTAAAGATCTGCGCCGCAAGCTCGACTTCGAATCATTCGTTAAGAGCGGCTTCTTCGAAGAAGTAAAACGGCGCAAGGTCTACCGCGTCGCCGCAGCCTATATTGTTGTCGCCGCCGGCATAATCCAGCTCGCCTCAGCGGCGTTTCCGGCCTGGGAATTGCCAAACTGGGCGCTGCGTCTGGTGATCGTGTTATTACTGGTCGGCTTTCCACTCGCCCTCATTCTCGGATGGGTCTTTGATGTCACCTCGCAAGGCATTCGCGCAACCCCGATGGCAGCACTTGGAACGCATCGTCGTCGTAACGTGATCATACTTGTCGCAGCTGGAGTGATCATCTCCGCTGCCGCGGGATTCTTTCTCCTGCCTCGAGTTTCCGCACACAAGGTCGATAAGTCGATCGCGGTGCTGCCCTTTGACAATCTCAGCGGCGATCCAGATAACGCGTATTTCGCTGAGGGCATGCAGGAGGAGATCCTGACACATCTGGCTAAGATCGCGGATTTGAAAGTCATTTCGCGCACTTCCACGCAGCGCTATCAAGGCAAACCTCGCAATCTCGCCGAGATCGCCAAGCAGCTTGGCGTAGCAAACATTCTTGAGGGTAGCGTCCAAAAATTGGCCGAGCAGGTGCGAGTCAATGTTCAGTTGGTTAACGCGCAAACCGATTCCCATCTGTGGGCTGAGACCTATGATCGGAAGTTGACTGACATCTTTGGCGTTGAGAGCGAGATCGCCAAAGGAATCGCAGAGTCGCTGCAAGCCAAGCTCACGGGTCGTGAAGAGCAAGCGTTAGCAGTTAAACCAACAAACAACCCCGAGGCTTACGATGCCTATCTGCGCGGCCTGGCTTTTGAAGCGCGAAGCTCCTATTCGATCGATCTCCTAGAGAAAGCCATCGGCTTTTATGAACGGGCTGTGGAGCTCGACCCGAATTTTGCGTTGGGTTGGGCGCGACTTTCTCGTGCGGACGCGCTTCTCTACTTTACCGGCGCCGACCCAGCCGCCGCTCGGCGCGATGCGGCTAAAGGCGCATTGGAGAATGCGCAGACACTCCAGCCGAACTCGCCCGAAACCCTGCTCGCCTTGGGTTATTACCAATATTGGGTGCTGCGTGATTACGGGCTTGCCAAGACCACCTTTAAACGCGTTCAGAAAATGTTACCAGGCAGCAGCGATATCCTAAACGGTCTCGGCGCAGTTAGCCGACGCGAGGGAGACTGGGATCAAAGCGTTGCCTACTCTGAGCAAGCCCTCGCACTCGATCCGCGGAATGTGGATTTACTGAATGAAACGGCATTGACTTACGTTATGCTTCGGCAATTCCGGGCTGCGCTAAAGCTCTACGATCGAGCGCTGGACATCGTCCCCAATGATCCGGATCTGATGGCGTCAAAGGCTGGCATTTATCAGGCCGAAGGTAACTTGGAGCAAGCCGCTAAATTTTTACCAGAAATAAACGGACAGACTCCATATGGGAAGGCCTTCGGAACCAAGTTCACTCAATTGAGACTAAAACGGAATCTCGATGAGGCCATTCGCTTGCTGCAAGCCCGACAGGCTCAATTCCACTTTGCTTCTGAGATCGAACGGGGCATTAATCAGGTAACCCTGGCTATAGTCCAGCGCCTTGCCGGCGATACCGCTGGGGCAAAAACCAACGCTGAACAGGCACGGAATACGCTCAGGCCGCTCTGCAAAAATCAACCGGATAACTACTTGTTTGCCGGAATGCTGTCTTTGGCTAATGCCGCCGTTGGGGAGAAAGACTCAGCTTTAAAGGAAGCGGAACGTGCAATCACGCTTTTGCCGAGCGCTAAAGACAGAATGGATGGACCTGGCTTCGAAGAAAACCTCGCTGTGATTCAGACGATGTTCGGCGCGAATAGCCAGGCGATCTCAACTCTCACGCAGCTGTTACAAACGCCATATTATAGCTGGTTTTACAGCCAAACGCCCGTTACCCCGGCTCTCTTAAGGCTCGATCCGCTCTGGGACCCTTTGCGTGGCGATCCGCGCTTCGAGCAAATCGTCGCCTCACTACCACCGAAAGGAAATCAATCTGTCGCGCGGGTCGCCGCTTCCGGCGGAAACCCGACGACGAGTGCACCAGCGGAGAAGAGCATCGCAGTGCTGCCCTTTGAAAACGCGAGCAACGACCCGAACGCAGAGTATTTGTCGGAGGGAATTTCTGAGGCGCTAATCAATAGCCTGGCCGAGTTGCGGCAACTGAGAGTGACCGCACGCTCGACGGCTTTTCGTTACAAAGGCAAGGATGTCGATCCGCGGCGGGTCGGGCGCGAGTTACACGTAGCGACGGTGCTGACTGGGAGAGTGCGGTATATGCAAGACGCTTTGAACGTTCAGGTAGATTTAGTGGACGCCACCACAGGCGCGCAACTTTGGGGCGCAGGGTACGACCGTAAAATCTCGGACGTGATTGCGATCAAACAAGCAATTGCAGAAGAGGTCACAGAGAAGTTGAAGGTGAAATTATCCGGCGAAGAGCAGCGCCGGCTTGTCAAACGCGACAGCACAAACGCGGAGGCGTACCAGTTTTACCTGCGGGGCCGGTATTTTTGGAACAAGCGCACTCCGGACGGGATCAAACGAGCGTTCGAGCAATTCCAGCAGGCGATCGAGCACGACCCAAATTTCGCTCTGGGCTACGTGGGGTTGGCGGATTCCTATACTGCACTGACGTTTTACAATTTTGCGGCCCCGCACGAAGCCATGCCAAAGGCAAAAGAATCGGCACTAAAGGCGCTCGCACTGGATAACACAGTCGCCGAAGCGCACGCGTCGCTGGCCCATATTCGCATGAACTACTATTGGGACTGGTCGACGGCGGAGAAGGAGTTTAAGCGCAGTATAGAACTCAAGCCGGATTACGCGACGGCTCATCAGTGGTATGCGATTCATTATCTAATGGCTACGGGCCGGTTGGAAGAAGCTGTACAGGAAATGAAAAAAGCGCTGGAACTCGAGCCGGCGTCGCTCGTAATGAACACGTTTATGGGAGCGACACTCTACTACGCAGGTCGATACGATGAGGCGATAGATCAATGCCGCAGGACCATAGAGATGGATCCGAACTTCGCCGTCGCGCACTGGCACCTTGGTCTGGCTTATGAGCAAAAGCAGGTTTTTGACGCCGCGATCGAAGAGTTTCAAAGGGCAATCTCTTTGTCAGGAGGCAGTCCGTTAATGAGAGCTGCGCTCGGTCATGCATATGCGATGTCGCAGAACACGTATCAGGCAAATAAGATACTCGGTGAGTTGAATGAGTTTTCGAAGCAACAGTACGTGTCGCCCTACGAAGTAGCGGCGATCTACGTGGCGCTTGGTAACAATGAGCAGGCATTTCAATTGCTGGAAAAAGCATACACGGAGCACTCGTTCCATTTGGTTAATCTGAACGTGTCGCCACAATTCAAATCGGTCAGGTCGGATCCGAGATTTCAAGATCTAGTGCGACGCGTTGGTCTTCCCCGGTAACTCCGCACCGCGGCTGGCCTCGACCCGCGCTTTGAACAAATCGCCGCCTCCCTCTCACCGAAGTGATGTCCACGACGCCGTCCACCGTCCGTCGGTCAGGATCGCACGAAGTGCGGTGACATTTTTCTGAATTGAGCGTTGGACGTTGAGCGCCTGCCGCGCCGTAGGCCTTGCGAAGGCGGGTTGGCTATTGGACGTTTTCTGAATTCGATGAATGACGACCGCGCTCTCTTGATCGTGGCTCACGGCTCGAGCGTGAACCCGGATTCGAGCGCGCCGACGGTGGCGCATGCGGCGGTGATTCAGAGTCGCGAACTTTTTGCGGAGGTGGAGTGCGCATTCTGGAAAGAGGAACCAAGTCTGCGTGACGCGAAGTTTTTGTTTGATCCTGAATCGATTCGGGAGGTTTACGTGGTGCCCAATTTTATCAGTGAAGGCTACTTCACGCAGACTGTGGTTCCACGCGAGCTTGAACTGAGTGGCCCCACGACAAAACGATCGAGCGGTCAGAGGTGGAACTATTGTGAGCCGGTTGGAAATCATCCGATGATGACGGAGTTGCTGCTCAAACGCGCACGCGAAGTCGCACCCGGCGCAGTTCCCGCCGAAACCAGCTTGCTGCTCGTGGCGCATGGCACAGACCTGAATGAAAACAGCGCCGTCGCGGCAAAACGCGAGGCGGAAAAGATCCGTGCACTTGGAAAGTACGCCGCCGTGCTGAACGTTTACATGGAGGAGCCGCCGCTGGTCGGCGATTGGCGGAAATTGACGCGGACTCCGAACGTCGTCGTGGTTCCCTTTTTTATTTCTGACGGCTTACATAGTTACGAGGACATTCCGGTTTTGCTTGGAATTGTTGTAGCCGCGGGCGTTGACCGCGACCGGCCGGGGTCACCGCCTCCGGCTACAGCACGTGGTGAAATCTTCCGGTGCAATCCGTACAAGATCGATCATCGATTGCTGTTCTATGCACCATCGATCGGCACCGATCCTGGTTTTGCCGAAATCATCCTCGACCAGGCGTTGAACGCAAAAAGTTGAAATCGTGCTCGCGCTTGGTTTCTTTTGCGCGACATTGCGTTCCCGCGAATGAAGCAAGCCACCTGCAAACAGCTACAGGAGATCGGGGGATTTGCGCTGGCCGGGGGGTGCACGCGAAAGCGAATGAGCCAATTGGTGGAGATGATCCGCGCCGCGCGAGATTATCGATGGGTCGGCGTTTACAAGATTATTAAGAACGAATTCGTGATTCTGGCAGAAAGCGGCAGCGAACCGGCGACGTATCCACGTTTCCCGACTGGCCAGGGATTATGCGGCGCGGCGTTGGACTCGGGCAAACCGATCATCGTAGGCGATGTGCATAAAGATCCACGCTATCTGCCGACGTTTCACACCACCCGCTCCGAGATCGTTGTGCCAATGCGCAACGACCACCGTCACATTCTCGGTATGCTCGATGTGGAGAGCGATAAATTGAATGCCTTCGGCGATGAAGATTGCGGATTTTTGGAACGCGCTGGCGGTCTGATCGCGCATTGTCTGCATTAGCGCGCCGCGCTCGACCCGGCAGTCCGCCGGACTCACTTGCGATGGCAAATTCTAGCGCGCGATCCCACGAGGGTGTGCTGACTGCTCCGTTTTGTTTGGGTCAAATCCTGGTTCGAAAAATACCGATCGGTCGCTTTGTCCTGTCGCATCGCGATGACGAAACGCTGGATAAGCTGAAATCGTTCCGGAGCGCGGAAGACGCGATCGATATGGCAAAGTACGACGATGCGGGAAATTATCGGCCCCTCAAGACCGCCCCCAACTTGCGTCACGGCTGGCGGCTGGAGCTCGACTCAATCGAAGAGCTGAGACGCGCGCTGGATTATTTTTATCCCGGCAGACTCGCAGTGTTCGGTGCTTGGAAAAGCGAGCGACTGGAAACCACGCCCTTGCGCGAGACGTTGGATCGGCAATCAGGAATGTATCGTGTTGCAGCAAAGATTTCCGATTCGCAGATCAATGATCTCGTCGCGGACTTCTGCAGATCCGATGGCGGATGTCTGCGAACCATCTTATGGAAACGCGATCGAGAGGGAGCGATTGCATCGACAAAGTTACCGAAAGAGAAGTTTGATCCCGCATGTGACCAAACGACGGCTTCAAATCTCCCGGGGTCAGCGACCCCGGCTACAGTACCCCTGCTTTGCCAGGAAGCGTGCAATCTGTTGGTTGCCGAATGCCGGAAAATCGTGAAGGCCGAATGATCGTTCGTGCACGGACCGTCGTGACGATGGATGGACCGCCCATCGACAATGGCGCGGTCGTCGTTCGCGAAGATCAAATTCTCGATGTTGGGAAATTCGATGAGATCAGAACGCACAACGCCGGTCAAATTGTCGACCTTGGCGAGCAGGCGCTCTTGCCGGGACTGATCAACGCTCATTGCCATCTCGATTACACCTGTCTGCGTGACAAAATTTCGCCGCAAAAATCTTTTGCCGATTGGATTCGCGCGATCAACGCGCAGAAGGCAAAGCTCTCGACACAAGATTATGTCTCCTCAATCCGAGAAGGTTTCGCGGAGGCCAAACGATTCGGCACAACTGGCATCGTAAATCTCACGGCGTTTCCAGATTTGGTTCCGCAGATCGACGCGCCGATTCGCACGTGGTGGTTTGCGGAGCTAATTGATGTACGCGCGCCGGAGCGCGCGAACGAAATTGTCGATCATGCACTTGAATCGCTGGAGCCCACGCCGAACTGGGGCCTGGCGCCGCACGCCTTGTTCACGGCGTCGGCGGAGTTGTATCGTCACTGCGAGGAAGTGGCTCAACAGAACAATGTCCCACTAACGACCCATTTGGCCGAGTCGCGCGAGGAGATGGACATGTTCCACGACGCATCAGGACCCCTCTACGAATTCCTGAAGAGCATCGGGCGACCGATGGATGACTGCGGGAATGAGACGCCGCTGGAGCATTTTTTAACAGTCAGAGATTCCTCCGCTGCACTGCGCTCTGCTCGGAATGACAACGACTGGTTGGTTGCACACTTGAACGAATTGACTGAGAGCGACTTCGAGTTGCTGGAAGGATCAAAGACACGATTCCACGTCGTGCATTCCCCGCGCAGTCACGATTATTTCAAGCATAGCCAATTCCCTTTGGAGCGGCTGCGCTCTCTGGCATTCAACATTTGCCTGGGCACCGATAGCCTCGCGAGTAACAAGAACCTGAGCTTGTTCGCGGAGATGCGTGCTTTTCAAAAAGAATTTCCGGGCGTTTCGCCGGAAGAAATTCTAAAAATGGTCACCGTCAATCCCGCGACCGCGTTGCGTCAGCAAGACATGATCGGGCGAATTCGGCCAGGGTTTTGCGCCGATCTCATAGCGGTTCCATGCGGTGGTGAACGCGACAGTCCTTTCGAGCAAATCGTGGAGTTCGATGGCTCCATCGACTGGGTAATGGTGAACGGAAAGATGTAGACGTGGAGTGCGGCTTCCCAGCCATCAGGTGTAAAGACGACGGCCGCCCAAGTTCGCCACGGCGAATCCGTCCTGTGGCGGACCGTCGCTCTTTGCTTGCTGGTTGCCTGCCGCGCCAGTAAATTCGGCACATGGCCGGACAGGGAATGCAGCAGACACAGAATCTTGCCCTACAGCAAGTTCTGTCGCCGCAACTGCAACAAAGCCTGCTCATTCTCCAGACGCCACTGCTTGAGCTGCGCAACCTTGTTCAGCAGGAAATGGAAACAAATCCGGTGCTCGAGGAATTGGCGGGCCAGCCCGGCGCAGATGAACGCAGTGAAGCGGAACCTTCCGCAGAAGATAATTTCGATAATGAATTCCAAAAGCTGGCGAGCCTGGATGAGGAATGGCGCGATTACATGGCGCAATCCGCCAGTTACAGCGCCGATGGCTCTCGCGGTTCGAGGGAAGCGCAAGATAAACGCCAGTTCCTTTTCGATTCCATTCCAGTACAGGAAACACTTCAGCAAAATTTGGTCGGGCAACTGAATCAGAGCGTGCTCAGTGCCAGCGATCGCAATGCTGCGGAGCTGATCATTGGCAATATCGATGACAATGGATTTCTCCAAAGCACGCCGGAGGAAATGGCGCTGAACTCGGGAATTCCGAAGGAAGATTTCGAGAAGATGCTGGCGCTGATCCAGAGTTTTTATCCGGCGGGCGTCGGCGCGCGTGATTTGCGTGAGTGTTTGCTCCTTCAACTGCAGCGGCAGGGAAAGGAGAATACGCTGGAGTACAAAATCGTGTCCCAGCACATGGAAGACTTGGGCAGGCGACGCTTTCCGGAGATCGCGCGCCGGATGGGGATCAATGTTGAGGACGTGCAAAAGGCCGGTGACAACATTGCGCGGTTGAATCCTCGCCCGGGTCAGGTTTTCGCTGCTGCTCCGCAAAATTATGTGCTGCCCGACGTGATGGTGGAAAAGGTCGATGGCGAATATCAGATCGTGTTAAATAACGAGCAGATTCCGCATCTGCGGATCAGCAATCTTTACAAAGACATCATCGCGTCCGGCAACGCCCAGAGCAGTGACGTCAAAAATTATATCCGCGACAAAATCCGAAGCGGAAAATTCCTGATCCGTTCGATCCATCAGCGCCAGCAAACAATTTTAAACATCGCGCAGCAGATCGTTTCGCGTCAGCACGATTTCCTTGACCATGGCCCGTCGCATCTCAAGCCGATGACCATGGGTGAGGTCGCCGATGCAGTCGGCGTGCACGAGACCACAGTGAGCCGCGCTGTGTCCCGCAAATATATGGCGACGCCTCAAGGTGTTTTCGAGATGAAATACTTTTTCACGTCCGGCTATCAAACCGCAGCTGGTGACTCGCTGAGCAACATCAGCGTAAAAGAAGCTGTTCTCGATCTGGTGAAACACGAGAATGGCAGCGCGCCGTTGAGCGATCACGAGATTGTCGAGATTCTCGGCGAGCGCGGCATTCCGATCGCCCGGCGCACCGTGGCCAAATACCGCGACGAGTTGAACATTCTCCCGAGCTACATGCGGCGAAAATACTGAGGGTTGGAGTAATGGAGTCTTGGATTGCTGGAGCAATGAATCTACACTGATCCCAACCCTCCATTACTCCGCTAATCCATCACTCCTATGTCGTCATCTCTCCGCGCTGCCGTGATCGCAGAATGGCGCGGTTTGCCTGACAGAAAAACGCAAACCGACCGCTGGAAATCGCCGGCCGAGCTCGTCCCGAAACTGATGCAGCGCTTGGGACTTCGCGAGCGCCTGCACGAAACTGAAGTAATCGACGCCTGGTCAAAAATCGTCGGCGAATTTATCGCCGCACACTCCGCGCCAGTGGCACTGCGTGAAGGCGTGCTCTACGTCCGTGTGCTCCAACCCGCTTTGCATTACGAACTCGAGCAAATTTCCAAGCCCGAAATCCTGCGAAAACTCAAACAGCGCTTCGGCGGGAAGACCATCCGCGCTGTTCGTTTTCGGGTCGGCTAATTCATTTCCCGGCTTCGCGGCCCAACTTTTTGCTTGTTGTTGCGACCTAATTAGTCTGAAATCGGGGGCATGAAAACTCTCCCCGGCCTAACGAAGTGTGGACTGTTCCTAATCGCGGCCTTTGGTTTAACCGCAACCGAGTGTGATCACAAGCATAATGTCTTGTTTGCGCCGAATTACGAAAAGGCGGACATGATTGTTTTGCCCGGAACAGAAATCACGCCCGAGGACGCGGCGCGTCTGCGGCAGATATTGGAGGCGTCGAATCAATATTTTTATACGATTCAGCCCTACGAAAATGGTTCTCCGCTGCCTGCGTTCGGTAAATTGCCGTTGCCAAAGGATTTCAAAATCCGAACCGAAAAAGAGCACTTTGAAGGATTTACGCCTGGAGTCTCGCGTGTATTCAGCTTCAGCCGTTGGACCCGCGTTGTCGGGCTAGGCTGTCAGAGCAGGGCCTGCCTCGGGAAAATCACTCGCGTGTTTTCTCACGCAACAAAGTCGACAAAGGGCTCGCAAGATTTAGTCGATGCGGTTAAGCCGATCTTGCAGAAGTATCAAGCGCAATAAGGTTTTCATTGTCGCAAGCCCGGCGTCTGAAACGGTACCGATACCTGATCGGTTTTGCGTTGGCTCATTTGCTTTTGATCCTTACGGTCTGTCTCAGGGACACGTTTGCGACCTTTGCCCTGGCTCCGACCATTTTTCCAACCGCGTTGAAGCCCTTTTGGAACGGCGCCGACGCCGCGGCGTCATTTGTTCTGGGTGAAGATTTGCAATTAGGGAACCCGGCGCGAAATGTCGTCACGTTTTATTTAAACGCTGCCGGGATTGAAGCGGGCTATGGTTTTTTTGCGCCGAACGTGCCGAGCAATTACAAGCTCGTCTTCGAGCTTCATTATGCGGACAATCGTACGGAATACGAACTTCCCCACGTCGCCGATGCCGCCACAGCTTTCCGATTGGAGAGCCTGCTCGATCGGATTGCGGAAGTTAGCTATGAGCCGATGCGGCAGATAATGTTTCAAATGTTGACCTATCCGGTGTGGCAACGCCATCCCGACGCCATTTCTGTTCGCGCCGTGTTGGGATATGTGATCTGGCCTTCACCTGAGCAATTTCAACGCGGAGAAAAAGAGACTTTTGAGCCGGTCTATGCGTACGATTTTGATCTTCGTCCCTCCGTTCCAGCTATGACCAGGCCGTGACGCTTAGATCGACATTCCAGCGGATCGAGCAATTCTTTTTTTATCGGGAATCAGATTGTTGGGTATCAGTGCTGCGGATCGGTCTTGGATTGCAGGTAATCTGTCTCTCCCTGGCTTTGCGCAAAGATTGGACCTATCTGCTTTCGACCGGTGGTCGCGCATTGATCAGCCGCGATCTAACGGAGGCGGCGTTGAATGCGGAGAGCTCTTTCATTCCGCGGCTCGGCTGGCTAATAGAGGTCGGAAACCAGTTCAGCCTGCCTGAATCCATCACGCTCCGGTTTACGTGGCTTGTCCTGATGCTGGCTGGTTGTCTTCTGGTGGTCGGATTATTTTCGCGAATCGCGGCGATCCTCGCGTGGTTCCTCTATCTCTGCGTGGTCAGGAGCGTCGGTTATTTTTCGTATGGCGTCGATAATCTCACGATCATCGGTCTCTTCTATTTAATGATCGCTCCTCTGGGCGATCGGATGTCGCTGGATTCAATCTTTTGGCACCGCTCATCCAATCGCGATCTCCTCCCGTTTTTTCGGCGCATTTTACAGATCCATTTGTGTCTCATCTATTTCTTTGGCGGTGTCTCCAAGCTGGCCGGGATCGGTTGGTGGAACGGCACCAGTCTTTGGCGCGCGCTGACTGTGCCTCCGTTTCATTTCGTGAATCCCGAGCTGGTCGTACGCTGGAAAATGTTTTTACCAGCGGCAGGTCTGGCCATTTGCGCGCTGGAACTTTTTTACCCGATCTTCATCTGGCTTCGCCCGACCAGGACGTTTTGGCTCGTCAGTATCTGCACGATGCATTTGATGATTGGCCTAACGATGGGAATGTTTCTGTTCGCGTTCATCATGATAGTGCTGAATCTTGCGGCCTTTGCCACTTTCGAATCATTCACACGACGGCTCCGCGCTCGACCGGTAAGCGCGATCCTGCAATACTAGGCGCGGCCAAAGGAGGCGTTGCCCCCGAAATAACATGTCCGCCGAGGCAGAGCCGGAACTCGCGCTTGAGATCGCGCACCTCCTTTTGATCGACATCGTTGGTTATTCGAAGCTGCTGGCCGATGAACAGATTGAGTGTGTTCAGCAACTCAATCACATTGTGCGCGGCGCAGAATCGTTTTCGGCCGCGGAAAGAGAAGGCAAACTCCTTCGAGTGCCAACCGGAGATGGAATGGCGTTGTTGTTCTTTCGGAGTCCCGAGGAGCCGGTTCGATGCGCGCTCGAAATCGCAAACGCGCTAAAAATCCATCCGCAGATCCGTGTCCGAATGGGAATCCATAGCGGGCCGATCAACCGGGTCGCCGACGTGAACGATACTATCAACGTCGCAGGTGCGGGAATTAACGTCGCCCAACGGGTGATGGATTGCGGTGACGCCGATCACATTCTTTTGTCCGACCACGTGGCTGATGACCTGGCAAATTATGGACATTGGCGGCCATACTTGCACGACTTGGGCGAATGTGAGGTGAAACACGGACTTCGGCTGAAGGTGTTCAATCTGTGCAAGGATGGCCTTGGAAATTCGGTGCCGCCCGAAAAATTCAGCCGAGGTAAAAGGTGGAATCGCGCCGCCCGCGGCGCTGTTCGCCCGGTGATTGCGCCCCCCTGGCCGAAAGTGCCGTTCATCATTATTATTTTGCTAGCGGCGGGGTCGCTTGCTTTCAGCTTGTGGATTTTTTTGCATCGTAACACGCATGTGCAGCTGTCGAGCAATTCTGACACGAACGCGAATCCAGCAGTTCCGGCAACGAGCATTGCCGTATTGCCGTTCGACAATTTAAGTGACGACACGCAGAACGCACACTTTAGCGATGGTGTGCAAGACGCGATTCTGACGGATTTGGCGAATGTTGCCAACCTCAGGGTTATTAGCCGCACATCAGTGTTAATGTATCGCAGCACACAACGAAATGTGCGTGACATCGCGCAGCAGCTTGGCGTGACGCATGTGCTCGAAGGAACGGTCCAGCGCGAGGGAAAACGAGTTCGCGTCACCGCGCAGCTGATTGACGCTCGAACCGATCATCATCTTTGGGCGGAGCATTACGATCGGGATATCGCTGACGTGTTTGCGCTTGAAAGCGATCTTGCGCAAACGATCGTTGGCCAATTGAAGATAAAGCTCGCGCCGGAAGAAAAGGCTGCGATCGAAAAGAGTCCCAGCGCCAGCGTCAGTGCGTACGAACTTTACGTTCGCGCTCGCACTGCGCTCTCGAGCAGCACCTTTACGCGCGGGAGGCAGAGCCGGCTTGACGCGATTGAATTCTTAAACCGAGCGGTTCAACTCGATCCATCTTTTCTACTTGCTCATTGTCTACTCGCGCGGGTGCACAGTGAGTTGTACCTGGTCGGTCTCGATCATACACCGCCGCGTCTCGTGCTCGCCGAAGAGGCTCTCGAAAACGCGCGGCGTCTGCGACCCGATTCCGGCGAATATCATCTTGCTCTAGCCACGTATGTTTATGGAGGCCATCTCAATTACGATCGAGCGCGACAGGAACTCGATATCGCGCGACGTTCGCTGCCTAACGAGCCCTCGGTGTACGAACTGGCCGGTTACGTTGAGCGACGACAAGGACGTTGGGAACAGTCAATGCGAGACCTCGAGCACGCCGTCGAGTTGGACCCGCTTAATTTTGATTACCTGCAGCAGTTAGCGCAGAGCTACGCCAAGATCCGCGATTTTTCCCGCCTGGCCGCAACGCTGGACCGCGCACTTCGGATCGTGCCAAGTGACGTCGGCGTGCGCGTGAAGCGAGCAGGCGTTCTTCTCGACTGGCGCGCCGAGACCAAGCCGTTGCATAAGACTCTCGAAGCGATCGTTGCCGAAAGTCCGACCTTCGAAGCTTCGTTAGCAGACGACCGCATCGATCTCGCGCTTTGTGAACGCGACTTCGCAACAGCGGAAAGGGCGCTTGCAGCGTTGCCAGCGGAGGGTGGTAGCGTGGAGGGTTTCGTTTTTCCTAAAGGTTGGTTTGAAGGACTCATCCGGCGGGCCGAAGGTGATTCGGCTGGCGCAAAGGAAGCCTTCACTGCGGCGCATGCTGACGTTGAGAAAATTGTCCGCGAGCAACCTGATTATGCCGAAGCGCTCTGCCTTCTCGGATTAATCGACGCCGGCCTAGGCCGAAAGGAGGATGCCGTGAGCGAAGGAGAACGCGCGATGGCTTTGCTTCCTTTGGAAAAGGATGCAATCAACGGTGCGCTTTTGTCTGAATATCTCGCGGTCATTTATGCGTGGGTCGGAGAGACGGACCGCGCTTTAAAGCAGCTTGCCATGGTGGCCAAGACGCCCGGTGATTTGAGTTTTGGCCAGCTAAAACTTCGCCCGGTGTGGGACCCGCTTCGAAACGATCCGCGCTTTGACGAAATTGTCGCTTCGCTGGCACCGAAGTAGACGACAGTTTCCAACAAAACGAGGTTGCGCTGAGCAGCGGCGCGGTGGACTATAGTTGCCTCTCAATCGAGATATGATCCCGACGCCACCCGCGAACCCGGCTCCTATTGCGCGCATGATACGCTAGCCTTTTTCGCTGTTGAGAATGTTTGCTCCAAAGGTGCGCAACGGTATCATTTAGCTCTCAAAGAGGGTGAACGCCCAAAGCACGTCCCCGCAGATTAACCCGCATCTCCAGCTGGAGATCGCGCATCTCCTGCTAATCGACATTGTCGGTTACTCGAAGTTATTGGTCAATGAGCAGGTCGACATGCTGCAGCAGTTGAAGCAAATCGTGCGGGGCACGGAATGTTTTCGCGCGGCGGAAGCACGCGACAAACTCATTCGAGTACCGACCGGTGACGGAATGGCATTGCTCTTTTTTCAGAGTCCAGAAGAGCCTGTGCGATGCGCGTTGGACATCAGCAAGGCATTGCAGACTGATCCGCATATCGGATTGCGGATGGGTGTTCATAGCGGACCAGTCAATCGAATCACCGATGTTAACGACAAAACAAACATAGCAGGGTCAGGCATCAATGTTGCGCAGCGGGTGCTCGATTGCGGCGATGCCGGGCACATTCTTTTGTCTGCACATGTGGCGAAGGATTTAGCGGAGTACCGACATTGGCAACCGTATTTGCACGATCTCGGCGAATGCGAAGTGAAGCACGGTCTGCGCCTGCACCTGTTCAACCTTTACAAGGATGGTCTGGGTAACGCACGGCTTCCCGAGAAGCTCAAGCGCCGCAGGTGGACGCAGGAACTTTCCCAGGTTCGACCGTTGACGCCACCGCGATGGCCCAAGTTTCTGCTCGCAACAGCGTTGATAGTATCGGTCGCTGCATTGGCAACCAGCGTTTGGATATCTCTTCATCCGAAATCACGAAATACTGGCGAGCCAGCCAAGATCGTTGCTCCGGCATCGATTCCAGAAAAAAGCATAGCCGTGCTTCCATTCGAAAATTTCAGTGGCGACAAAGAAAACGCTTATTTTGCGGAGGGTGTTCAGGACGAAATTCTTACGGACCTCTCCAAGGTGGCTGACCTGAAAGTAATTAGTCGCACAAGTGTGATGCCGTACAAGAACACGGCAACGCGCAATCTTCGCGAGATCGCCCAGCAACTCGGCGTCGCTCACGTTCTCGAAGGGAGTGTGCAACGAGCAGCGAACCGGGTGCGTGTGACCGCACAGCTCATTGACGCCAGGACCGACACGCATCTTTGGGCGGAGCGCTACGACCGCGATTTAGCGGACGTCTTTGCCATTCAGAGCGAGATTGCCAAGAAAATCGCCGATCAACTCCAGGCCAAAATTTCCGCTAGCGAAAAGGCGGCAATCGAAAAAGCGCCGACTACCGATGTCTTGGCATTCGATCTTTATCAACGTTCCAAAAGCTTATGGGCTGGAGTCTCCAATCCCCTCCACGCCCGGGAGAAACTGCCGGAAGCCGTCCAGCTGCTCAATGAAGCTGTTGCCCGCGATCCGAAGTTCGTACCCGCTTGGTGTCTGCTGTCTAGAGTGCATTGCACCTTTTATTGGCTGGGATTCGACCACAGCTCGGACCGACTGGAGCTGGCGAGTGCGGCTGTGCAAACAGCGTTGCGCATCCAGCCGGATTCAGGCGAAGCGCACCTCGCTTTGGCTAATTATTATTACTTCGGCTTCCTCGATTACGTCCGGGCGCGCAGCGAATTGGCTATCGCTAAGCGTTCGCTGCCCAATAATGCCGAAGTTTTTGTATATACGGGTTTCATCGATCGTCGTGAAGGTCACTGGGAAGACGCCACTCGCAACTTGGAGCGAGCTCTTGAGCTGGACCCGCGCAACCTTTTCACGCTTCAACAGCTGGCAACCTATACCTATTATCCGCAACGTCGTTATGCAGATGCAGTTCGAACCTACGATCGTGCGCTGGCGATAGTACCGGGCGATCCGTTGACCCGCATAAATCGAGCAGAAGTTGCCTTAGACTGGCGAGGGGAAATCGAACCCTATCAAACTACACTTCGCAGTCTGATCGCTGAAAATCCGAAAATCGCGCCCGATGTGGACCATCCCGACTATGCCCTCTGCGAGCGAACAGCTGAAGCCGCCGCTCGGATGCTGGCAAATTACCCGCGTGATGGCGTGGCGACTAACTACGGCGTCAACTGTCCTCACGGCTATTGGGAAGGTGTCGTTGCTCGCTGGCAGGGCGACTTCACTAAAGCGTATAACGCCTTTGCTGCCGCCCGTGGAGAACTGGAACGGGTTCTAGCGAAACAGCCAGACTTCGTCGGCGCCGTTAGCTTGTTAGGCGTAATCGACGCCGGGCTTGGACGAAAGGACGAGGCGATTCGCGAGGGACGGCGCGCCTGCGAATTGCTACCCATTTCAAAAGACGCAATCGCCGGTGCAGCCTGTGCCATTAACCTGGCGCAAATCTACGCGTGGACTAGTGAGAAAGACCTCGCCATCGAACAGATTGTCGCAGTGGAGCGCGTCCCTAATGATCTCAGCTATGGTCGTCTCAAGCTTCATCCTTATTGGGACTCTTTGCGAGGCGATCCACGCTTCGAAAAAATCGTAGACGCTCTTAGGCCAAAGTAATTGTCTCTGTTCCAGCACTACTCTTCGTTCAAGCCCGAACCGATGGGTCACGACGCAGCAGGCAGACCGACGCCCGCCACATAAAGCACCGATTCGCGGATACCATCTATTCTCAGGTCTTGCTCGATCAGTGTGTCCCTTAGCGCGGCAGTACAAAATGGTGCCAGGCCCAGCCAAGTTGCGACGAGACAGAAAGTTTGACAGAGATGGCCGGCGTCGAGTAACACCACGCGGTAGGCACGAGCATAATTATATTTCCACATTGTACGCCGAAATACGGCAGTCATTAGAAACAAGGCAGCTGCATTTCTGATGTAACTTTGGCGGCCGCAGTACCGTTGTGCTTTGTCTGGCGTAGCGTTTGTGCTGATCCGCTCAAGATGATGATGTCCAGCATGGTAATGATACAAACCGCGCGCTAGACCTTTCACGCGCAAGGCCATCAAATATACCTCTCCGGGATGGCGGGCGCCGCCTGAGGGGCTGGTCTTACGGAGCAATTTGCCCAGCCCAGGAGGATGCAAATAACCAGTGACGCCCCAAACCAAGCGGAGAAGTTGAGATACAGTTTCGAGCGGCAACTTTTGGTTCGAGAATCGTCGATGGGTCTTTCTGGCCAGCAGGACGTGAACGAACTCGGAATCAGGAAGGGTGCCCGTCGGGAGTAACACTTTCTGCGCGCGCCTTACAGTCTTGAAAATTTTTGGCGCCGGCGTTTTCGGCAAGATAGATTTTAACCGATCAACACTCCAAGTGCTGAAGTCGATATACGGCACGTCCTTCGTGGAAAAATGAAAGCTCCCTTGAGGCAACCAAGGGGACCATTCTCTTGCGATGCGATCGTCTTGAATCGCTTCTGGTGTGCCCTTCACCAACAATAGCTGCTGCTTCACCAATTGAGACGTGGCTGAACGCACGCTCCTTGGTGTGTAATCGGCGAAGTGCCTGATAGCCGCGTGAGTGGTTCGCCACTTTTTGAAGAAATCGAGAACTTCGCAGGTAATCGGTTTGCCTGAGACGGTCAGACCTCTGGCAAAATTATGAAA
>WNFY01001133.1_pt1 | contig 26836 bp, 28 predicted proteins | sample 5400091 | NCBI WGS metagenome assembly WNFY01 (sample SAMN13153364, study PRJNA577476) | soil metagenome | isolation source: 60 cm soil or saprolite under grassland replicate 1 | place: USA:California | collected 2016-06-15 | reverse complement strand
ACCTCACCGGTGACCCCCTGGAAAACTCCGTTTGCCAAAGCCACGGATGCGAACAGGTACGCCCAAATCCCGAAAGCCCAAGACAGGGCATGGCTACGAAGCACGACTTCAGCGCCCTAAGTAAGAGTTCGCTCCCGCGGAGACTCCAAAAACGACAGAACCCTGCCAGGTGGCCCCGGCAGGGCTCTGCAAGTATTTCGGTCTAAAGGTCGCTCAGTGATTCGACGACGTGCTGCTGCTTGAAGCGGCCGCCGCAATTCCTACTACCGCCACTGCAACGACGGCTATCGTGCCGGCCGAGACTCCGGCTGTGGCTCCACCAGCACCCGCTCCGGCACCCTCAGCCGAACCACCTGCTTGCGCCACCGCGTTGCCCGCGACCATAGCAAAGAAAACCATAGCTACTAGCTTTTTCATGAGACCTCCCCCAAAGGAAAACACGAATGGATTTGAGTCAGCACATTAGCACACCCAGTCAAGCCCTTGCAATACCCACCAATCCGAACCTTTCGCTGCACCTAAGGAGGTAAACGCTGTAATCTTCTCCCTATTCCCCTACCCGCACCCAAGTCCGATCAGTTCCTACGTCTGGGATCAATTACTTCGAGGATTAGTCGTGCAAATTAATTAATCATTATAATTCAATTATTTGCATGTTTTTCCTGACTTCCCCTTTAGACGATCTGAAGCCCATTGGTGCTTCTCCTGGCCAAATCCTCTGATTTCTACCTACAGCCGACGATCTCCGCTGGAATTGTTTGTTGCCTCGAGTGTTAGCATTATTGAGCTAAAATAATAAAAACCCTAAAAAAGATTGTAGGTTCTAGGGACGGTCGCCCGAGCTACCCAAGATAGGGTAGTAAGTAACGTGGATGGGAGGGCGTCAGCTGTAATAGAGATTCTGAATTGGGGAGGAAGCCTTTGCTCGTCCTTTTCGACGAGGGTGCGACCCGATGCGTGCAACCACTTACCAAAAATAGAAGAACCAAGTTCGTTCAGCGTGACCTCGCCGTAAGCCGCCCAGTCTGCGCTTGCGGTAAGTTCGGGCAGCGCCGAGCGACAAGCGTCGCACCGTCAGAATTTAGGACGCTTTCCGTTAGCACTCGGGGAGTATTGTATTTCCTCCAAGGTATTCGTTATCTCTTGGATTTTGCTACTCACATTACGGGTCGGCAACGAGTTTTGCTTCTCCATCACTACGAGTTAAATGTTGCAGGCGTCTAATTCATAACGGTGAAAGTTTTAATTCTTGGAGGCTGCGGATTCATAGGCTCGCACGCCGTCGATCGCTTCATACGCGGCAACTGGGATATTGTGGTACTTGACCGTCGCCCCGAAAAATACAGGGACCCGCTGCCGGGAGTCCAATATATCTTTGATGATTTTTCGAACAAGGTATTGATGGGGGAGATCTTGGCGAAGGGCATCGATGTTGTCGTACACGTTGCATCGAGTGTTTTGCCTTCGGTCTCGAATCTTGATCCTCAATTCGACGTGCAGAGCAATTTATTGGAGACTCTCGCGCTCCTGGAGGGTTGTGTCAAGCACAAGGTCCGGAAGGTGTTATTTGCGTCCTCGGGCGGAACAGTGTACGGCAAGTCGAAATACAGCCCTATGGACGAAACCCACCCCACGGATCCTCTGTGCTCTTACGGAGTCGTCAAGCTTTCAATCGAGAAGTACCTTCAAATGTTTTCGAATCTTTATGGTCTCGGTTTCGCGGCTCTTCGGATGTCAAATCCCTACGGTCCAAGGCAGGATCCGAACTCTTCGCAGGGTGCGGTGGCGGTATTTCTCCGTAAAGTCGCACTGCGCGAAAAGCTGGAGATTTGGGGAGACGGCGGCGTGGTGAGGGATTTCGTCTATGTGGAAGACATCGCGGAACTTTTTTTTCGCGCCGCCAATTCCACGATTAATGGCGTCTTCAATGCCGGTAGCAATATAGGGGTGCGCATAATCGACCTAATCGATCATATCGGAGCAGCAGTAGGTGTAAAGCCGAAGATTGAATTTCTGCCGGCCCGCGATTTTGACGTTCCTTCGAACGTGCTGGACTGCACACGAGCCAAAACCCAATTGAGCTGGTCGCCGCAAATATCCCTACAAGATGGTCTTATGAGGGCGGAAAAATGGCAAAGGACGCACCTGTCTTAGTTTCTGATGCTTCTCCGGGCGATGGCCCCACCGATATGTCGTCCGCCTGTGATTCGTATTCATCGCCGGCCCTTGACGCGTATTTGATCGTGAAGAGGCTGCTCGATATCATCTTAGGTCTCCCATTGTTTATAGTCTCGCTGCCCATCGTTCTGCTTGCTGCGCTGTGCATCAGACTTGAAAGCAAAGGAAATCCCTTTTTCTTTCAGATTCGACTGGGCAAGAACGGTAAGCCATTCAAGATATTTAAGCTGAGAGGGATGTATAACGACGCGCGATCACGATATCCCAAGCTATACGACTATGAACGCCATGATTCCCTGAACTTTTACTTCCACATCGAGAATGATCCACGCATTACGAAGGTGGGAGCCATAACTCGCCGTTTGAGCATAGATGAGCTTCCGAATTTCTGGAACGTCATTGTAGGCGACATGTCCCTCGTAGGACCGCGGCCCGAGATCCCGGAGATTCTCTCTCTATACGGCTCTTACAGGGCCAAATACTTGTCCGCAAAACCAGGCATCACTTGCTTCTCAAAAATAACCGGTCGTGATCATCTCACCAAATTGGAGAGCGTCCTTCTAGATCTCAACTATATCGAGCGGATGAGTCTTGTTACGGACATGAAGATATTATTTTCAACTTTCGCGTCCGTGATATTCGGAAAAAATGTGCGCGTATGATCTCGGGCTTCTGGGGTAAACCGCACAGCTACAGGAAGGCTGCCGAGGTTTTCAAGATCACGGCTCGTTGATCTGAACCTCGTCCTCTAAGATAACACCAGCAGGCTGCGCTTACTACGTAAGGGAGTAGTGTCAAGAAGCTTTCGCACTTTTCTTTGGCGGTGGCAGCTTCGATCGGTAGCATCGCACCATCTAGAACGGAATAATTCCTCGCTTCACACGATCAAAATCAGCTTTTACCATCATTGCTACTAACTTGGCGAAGTCGACAGAAGGCTCCCAACCCAATTCGGATCTGGCAACCGACGCATCCCCAACGAGAGAATCCACCTCGGCAGGTCGATAATATTTCGGATTGACCTTAACTATGATCTTTCCTGTCCGTTTGTCCAACGCACGCGAGTTTTGTCCTTCGCCCTCCCATTCAACATTAATGCCCAGAGCTCTACAAGCCGCCTCGACAAATTCGCCCACAGAGTGGGATTTCCCTGTTGCCAATACGTAGTCGCTGGGACTTTCCTGTTGTAACATTAACCATATGCCTTTGACGTAGTCTTCTGCGTAGCCCCAATCCCTTTTCGAGTCAAGATTTCCAAGTTCGAGTACATCAAGTTGTTGGTGCGCGATTCGTGCAAGCGCGAGAGTTATCTTACGCGTAACGAATTCGATACCACGGAGAGGAGATTCGTGGTTAAAAAGAATCCCGGAGGTCGCATGCATCCCGAACGATTCACGATAATTGACCGTTATCCAGTGGCCATATAACTTAGCGACCCCATATGGGCTGCGAGGATAGAACGGGGTCTGCTCGTTTTGGGGAACGGTTCGTGCTTTCCCAAACATCTCCGAGGTGGAAGCCTGATAAAAGCGTGTTCCGACACTATAAGCCCTCAACGCTTCCAATAGCCGCGTAACACCCATTGCATTGGTATCCGACGTGTACAACGGTTGATCCCACGAAGTACTAACGAAGCTTTGGCCGCCCAAGTTATATAGCTCGCTTGGGCGAAGTTTATCAATAACGCGAAAGACGTTTGAGATCTCCGTAAGTTCCAAATCAACAAACTCAATTTCGTTGTTGATATTCAATTCCTGAAGTCGGCTCATCGACGCATTGGAACTGCGTCGTCTCGCGCCATATACCTTGTACCCTTTCGACAGAAGCAGCTTCGAAAGATAGGCACCATCCTGCCCGGTAATGCCCGTAATCAATGCGCGCTTATCTCCCATTTTTTTACGTCCTAGGCGTTTGTCAGAGAAGCAAAATTCGGATTCACCGACTTCAACATTATTGTCAATTTCTCATGCCGACGATGGCATGCAAAGCCGAAGTCTAACAGGCTGTTGAAATTCGTTTCACGAGGTCTTTTTTAGAAGTTTTTAGGGAGCAAACCTTTCCCAACGGAACGAAAATCGATTCTAGAGCGTTTTATGAGGCCAGTTTTTTCCTTGGAGCAGTACGCAATTCGTTTTTCAACAGCCTGCTAACGGCAAACCTTAGCGCGGAGCACCCCTTGCTTTTCATACTCTCGTTGCCTTTCGGAAATGAACTGGGAAAACGCTTTTCGAAACTCGTGTTGCGAGAAACGAAGAGCATTTGCCCTGCACGCTTCAGCCGAAAATCGTCCTATTTCGCACTCAAAACGTTGAACCGCATTTAAGATCGCTTCTTTTGATTGATCGAAAAAGAATACGCCGGTAGGTTGACGGTTTCGGACGTCGACAACGGTGTCCAGTACACCTCCCTTTCCGAATGCTATCACGGGGGTTCCGCAAGCCTGTGCTTCTACAGGTGCTATACCGAAGTCTTCCTCGGCCGCGAACACGAACGCCTTCGCTCGCCGCAGGAAATCTCGCAGCACATCCTTTGGTTGATATCCAAGAACCTCGACGTTTTTTTTGGCTACGTGCCGGATTCGACCTAATTCGGGCCCGTCCCCTATCACCACCAATTTCCTATCTGGACTATCAGAAAAAGCCTCAACGATCAAAGCCATTTTCTTGTATGGGACCATCCGGGACGCCGTAAGATAAAAGTCCTCCTTCCCTCCCCCGGGCGTGAATGATTCAACATCGACCGGAGGATGAATGACCGTTGCAGTTCTTCTATAGGTCTTCCAAATTCGGCGCTTGACGAACTCGGAGATTGCAATGAATTCGTCGACACCATTGGCAGTCCGCGAATCCCATATTCTCATCCTATGCAACATCCGGCGCGCGAGATACCCCAGGACTCCTCGATTGAGACCTGTCTCCTCCAAGTACTGGTGCTGCATATCCCACGCATACCGCATTGGGGAGTAACACATGCATATATGCAGCTGGTCCGGCCCAGTAAGGACTCCTTTGGCAACGGCGTGGCTGCTTGAGATGACCAGATCATAACCGGACAAATCTAGTTGTTCTACTGCCAACGGCATAAGCGGAAGTAGATGACGGTATATCCTCTTCGCAAACGGTATCCGCTGGAGGAATGAAGTCGTTATGACCCGTCTCTCCAGAAAACCTCGATATTCCTGTGGCAAGAAATCTAGTAGACAAAACAGATCGGATTCAGGAATGCAATGAAGCATCTGCTCAAGAACGCGTTCAGATCCTGCATACGTGACCAACCACTCATGGACGATCGCCGTTTTCACGACGATTTCTTCTGAAAATTCAAGATTTCTTCATATACGTTCTGTAGCTCGTCGAGATGGAAGCTCAGTGTGTGAGGTATCGACCAGAAACCCTCATACGCAGCCTTTCCCATGCTCCGAGCCGCTTTGCCATCCCCCAGTTGCTCAAGCTTTTCCCGCAGCGAGTTCTCGTCGCCGCCCTTGAACAGCAGACCCGTCTCGCCATCTCGTACCGCGTATTTGGTAACCGATGAGTCGGAAACAACGGAAGGAACACCCAGCGCTGCGGCTTCTTGTACCACCATCCCCTGAGTTTCGTACCACAGGGAAGGGACTACAAGGGCCCGCGCGCCGCGGAGCGCCTTTCGCACCTCATCGGCATTGACCCAACCTGTCACACGCGCTCTGGGGCAGAGGCGAGCTATTTCCTCTCTGCAATATCCGTCTCCGATAAAAGTCACTCTTTCTCGGATTTGATTCGCCACTCTCGCCAGCAAAAGCACGCCCTTCTCCTTAGAGAGCCGCCCAACATATACAAAGCCTTCATTTTTTTCGACATCCACAGATTCGCCACGGACGGCATCGATCGGGTTTTCTACAAAAAATCCCCGACACTTGGGCGACAAATGTTGACGAATAATCTCCCAACTCGGCTCTGAAACATAAATAAAGTTAGTGACTTGTCGCATCAGTCCCACCGTCTGCTGAACTCCTTGGCGAGCGACCCGCCAGATCTTGTGCGCGTAATTTCTCGAATCGCAGTGCGAGGCGATACACTGACTTGACATCGGCCTCAATTCGCAAATCCGATTAGTTTGAAAGTTGAACAATCCGCCGTTTGGACACGCGATGAAATAATCATGGAGGGTGCAGATCACTGGAATGTTTCTTCGGATAACCTGGCGCACCACACTCGAGGACAGCGCCTTCGTCCACCCGTGCAGATGCACCACAACGTCTCCGGATCGCTGGCTCGCCAATGCCTCGTCAACTAGCTGCTTAGTCTCTACATTCCAAATCCCCTGTATCGCGGCCGGAAGGCGATCCGAGTTACCAAGGATGTCCTTTTGGTACGAGCAAAATACCCTGACACCCGAGGCTTCGAGTCCCGCATCAACGGGTGCAACCGCAGTTATATAGGTTACAGCATGTCCTCTTTTTGCCAGCCCGATTGCACTCGAGATGGCAACTTTTGCGGCCCCTCCATTGACGTGTCCATAATCGTTGACGACGACGACATTCACTCTAGCCCGCTCTCACTCGGCACACTCTGAAGGATCCAATAAGCCCTATAGCCAGCAAATTAATCAAAATCGTGGGTATTACCGGCGTGTTCATCCATCCCACGTGAAATCCAAACATCAAGTAGGTATACGGAGCCAAAAAGAAAAACAAAAAGATTCCGCTATCAGACTTCGAATTTGCGACGTATCTGTCAACGGCGTGAAGCAAATACCCTGTCAACACCGCCGCCGGCAGAATCCCTAGTAAACCGAACGCGTAGATGAACTCGCCAACACCGAGAAAATTAAAAGTGATGCGATCTTCAAAGACTCCCGGATAAAAGATGCTCATCATCTGGGCGTTAAAGAAAAATGGCTTGCTTTCCCAAATGGAACGGGGAATATACTGAACGAACAATTGTGCCGGCCAAAATGGATCCGGATCCATTTGCCCGCTCAAGACTGCCGAAGAAAGTACTGAAAATTCTTCGAGCGTGTCGATTCTCGAGATCAAACTGTTTCCAAGAAATTCGAAAAGATCGTCCGTACTATCGAAGACATCTCGAACGTAATCCAACGCCGTAAGCAAATCCCCCCGGACTCGCGCCACACCGTGGAGCAAGGCGAAAACGGGCAGGACCAAGGCTACCACAGCGAGCTGCTTGATCGGTACCTGCCGGCGAACCATGATCAAATAGACCAAGACAAGAATTGCGATATTCAGGATTGGAGCGGTTCGTCCGGCAAGAATACCCAACCCCCCGTGAAAAAGAATTAAGATTCCGAGAAGCACATATTTGCGCAAGTCAAGTGCCTGAACGAGCCCCACCGCCACTGTAAGCTCGTAGAGAATCGACACATATCCCATCCCACCCAGTTGCGTGAATTCCCGAAACTTCAAGCCGTCCAAAAGCGCGTCAAATGATTCTCTCAAGAGAAAGACAGACAAAATAATCAGGCCTAGGCCAATACTGAACCAAGCCATTGGCATTCTGCTATTTGCGGACAGGATTGGCACCGACACTCGTAACAGCCTGAAGCCCTGGTGCATGAATGCGGCGAGATACAAATACATGGACAACAACAGCCCTGCCTGTTCAACCGCGCCAGAATGCGATAGCGCGCCGACCTCGTTCGCCGGTGAGGCATAATTGAAGTCCCCGAGCCGAATGAAGAAATACTTCAAGGGTAGGTATAGAAGGACGAAAAGGAAAAAGATTGATGTCGGATGAGTCACGCCAATTCGCGAATAGGCAACAACATAGGCAACGCACAAGACCAACAGCGCGATAAACGAAATCGGCATGGGTTCCAAAGCCATATCTTCGAGCGACTACTACCTGGACCCGCCCGCTCTACCGCGGTGCGTTCCGGAGCAGGTATTGCTACCCCTCAAATGCGCGCTGTCCATGTATCAGGAGATCGGCCCGCTTTTACGATAGCATACGAATCGGGTTGCTATTCAGCGGGAAGCCCTTGCAACCAAGCAAATGAAGCAGCTGTGATCGCCCCACCTATGAGCCTACATGCTAAGAAGGGAATTAGGTAATTGGATCTAGAAACGAAAGAAAAGCTAGAAATCGATTTCTGGAGAAATTCCCCAACGGAAAATCCAGGATTGAACTCCATAGAAACCATCGTCGACAAAATGTCGGACGCTGTCATCTTGCTTGAGTGCCTGAGCCAATACAGAGATATTTTCTCAAGAGCGACTACGGTGCTGGAACTTGGCGCCGGCCAAGGGTGGGCTTCATGCATTGTCAAGCGACTTTACCCACGGACCAAGGTCACTACGACTGATATCAGTGAATACGCATTAGCCAGTATCCACAAGTGGGAGCACATTTTTCAGGTCAAAGTGGACGCTGTAAAGGCCTGCAGATCGTATCAAATTCCCGAAAATGACGGCTCAATAAATTGCATCTTTTGCTTTGCCTCCGCCCACCATTTCGCAGCCCATAGAAGAACTTTCGAAGAAATATACCGAGTTCTAGCGCCGGATGGCAATTGCATCTACTTCTATGAACCCTCCTGCCCGTCCTATATTCATACGCTCGCAAAATGGAGAGTAAACAGAAAGCGCCCTCAAGTGCCAGAAGACGTGCTCATATTTAGAAAAATACGAGCATTAGCCAGATCGACCGGTCTTTCGTGCACATTGGATTTTTATCCAAGCATTTCCAAACGCGGCCCGATTGAAACAGTCTATTACGCCGTCCTTCGACAGTTTCCCGTTTTACAACATCTTATTCCGTCGACGGGACAACTAGATTGTTACCGTTTTTGTGTGAAGGATGTCCTGGTAGCAGCCATCAAGTCGTTCGATATGCGCCTGCACCGTTGACGGGTTTGCCCAATACGTGTCGTAAGCCGCGCGCCCGAGCTTCTTAGCCGTATCGGCATCCTGTATCGTTATCACCGACGTCGACCATTTCTTGCTGGGCGACATTGATTGGATTAGGGACCCAGTGAATCCTGCAGTCAGGCGGTAAATAGGGTCTCAAGACCGTCAAGCTCATTTCAGAACAGGCGATAAAGTGCTTTATACCGTAAGGGATGTGCCCAATATTTTTCTGAACTATCTGCCTTGCAACTCGCCAAAGTTTGTGGCCATAGTTCCTAACATCGCAGTTTTCCACCACGCAATCGAGCGACAAAGGTCTTAGCTTACAGATATGATTACCCGGGAAATTATAAAAACCTCCATTTGGGCACGCCAAAAAATAGTCGTACATCGTGCATACAAGCGTGTACCCCTTTTCTATCGCCGTTCCGGCCACACTCGATGACAGAGCTTTCGTCCACCCGTGTAGGTGAACGATCGTGTTTGCCCTGCTGCACTTGCTTAGAATGCTCTCAAATATACTCGCTGCCTTAAAATTCCATATGCCTTGTGCTATGGCGCGAATGCGGTTTGAATCGCGTAAAATTTCGTATTGGCCCGTACAAACGAATTCTACGGCGGATGATAACTCTATGCCCCCAGCCACCGGTGGAGTGGCAGAAAAAAAATAACCTTATATCCAAGTGACGCGAGCCTATTCGCATCGAGAAGAGCAACTTGCGCCGTGCCACCATTTACGTGCGCAACATCATTGACAATGATGATCGTTCCCCTCATGTGTTACTGGCCCCTTTAATGATCTTAACGTCCAGATCAAATCTCTTTTAGGACGACGAGTATCCCGCGCGGATCCAGCGAAGGATTGAGCGGTATGCAACCTTCGGCAAAATCATTTGGGCCAACTGACGTAATTTACGGCGAACGCATTGAGACAAGAACGCTCTGGTCGCTCTTGCTGGTGAAAAACCATGCTGAATTGATGCCAATCTGGCTTCGCTATTCGCCAGCACGAATTGTTTGCTCGAGATTCCGCCTAATCTATGGCAAATATTGAGCCTCCCGTCGTAGACACCTTTGCCTCCGCGAACGTGCAGCCTGAGAAGCCACTCATAATCGGGAGCCACTTTATACCGAAGATCGTATAGCCCTATTCGCTCAAAGCAAGCCTTTTTAAGGACCATGCTGGGGGTATTGAGGCGAGGCATTTTGTACGTTATCGAAGATGCATAATCCGGATCGCCGAGCTGCGTAAAATCCCGTGTATTACCATCATAATATTTCGTATTGCCGAACACAAAATCAGCCCCAGAGCTGCCGAGCGTCTCAATAGCGTACTTAACGTGGTCCGGCTCAGCCCAATCATCTGAATGAATCAAAAATATATAATCACCTTTCGCGTGGCTAATCGCCTTATTGATCGCGTCGCATGTTCCGAAATCCGGTTCGCTTATCCACAAGTCGATTTTGTCATTAAATAAATTGATTAGATTTAAGGTACCATCTGTAGACGCACCGTCGACAATGATATATTCAATATTTGGGTAGCTTTGATTAACCACCGTGGCTATCGTTTGAGCCAATGTGTTCTCACCGTTGCGCACGATGGTACACACCGTCACGAGCGGGAACCCGGGGTATCTATCCAGGGCATCGCTGGAGCGTCCCCCTCCTTTCTTGCGCATGGGGTGGGGAGCTTTCTTCAGATATTCGTCAATAGTGGGGGGGTTATAGAGGCTGTTCATGCTTGTCTCGTATAAAGAATACCCCAAAACTTATAACGACTAGCAGTTCCGAGGTGACGACTGCGGCCGCCATACCCATATCTCCCCATATGGGAACTAATAGGAGCGCCAAGACGATATTTGTTACGAAAACACCCAATAGTATCAATGCGCTCGCGCGCTCAAACCCACGTGGCAACAGCCAGAGGAATCCAAATCCCGCGTTCAGTGTCAAGATAGGGATCAAAAGAGCAAACACACGAAGGCATTTTCCCGCTGGAGAGAAATCGTTGCCGAGTACCCAGGTGACCAAAGCAGGTGCCAACAGATATACCAGGCCGCCCATAATCACGCTAATAACGCCTGTTGCAACAAGTACTCGGTTTACCTGTCTGCGCGCTTCTTGGCGCCTATGATGAATAAGATTGCTCAGTCGCGGGAACATTGCGTGCCGAACTGGATCCATCGCGTTAGCGAGGAATCTGGCGATTTTCTCAGCCCCGGCGAAGTATCCTACTATTTGCGGAGGAGCAAGCAACCCAAGTATAAATACGTTACTGGTCGTAAACACGGAGCCAGTGACATGCATCAAGAAAATCTCGCGACCACGGCTCAGTGCTGCGATGCCACCCGATATTGTAGGAAAGCGTAGTTTAATTTCTTTGGAAACAAACCAGAGACTTAACACCAACGCCCCAAATTGCGACGCACCGAGAGCGTAAAAATACTTCCACGAATCTGCTGGCGAACTAATTAGCGCAATCACCAAGACAACGCTTATACCTTTCGCCGTGATCTCGATACCTGCCGCTAACTTGATCCGTTGGATACCACGAAAGTACCATCCCAAGTTAAAGCCTTGCATTGTCCCCAAGAACAGTGCCCCAACCATTAACCATGAGTCCTCTTTCAGCATCTGGATAAATCGGCTCAACGCGAAAGACAAAGGAACAATCGCACACGCAAGCAATAGTTTCGCTGATAGAACGTCGCTAAACAACTTGGACAATGCTTGACCATCGCCTCGGCAGCGCGCCGCCTCCCTCTGTCCCGACATATAAAAACCAAACTCCGAAACAAGAGTGATCAAGCTAGCGAAGGATAGCGCAAAAGCTACCACCCCCCACCCTTTTGCGCCCAGCACACGTGCCAGATAAGGAATCATCACTAGTGGCACGAGATAGTTCAGAAAGTAAATCACATACAGCCAAACGATATCCCGTGCAAGCTGGCCGTGCAGTATCTTTTCGCGAAGCGCTCTAATAATTTGAACCATCCGCTGACAGCCGCCTATTTCTTCCCGAGGAAGTCCTCGCTATGAAGACAGAGGCCGCTAACAAATCCTTTACGTAAGGCGTTTCGATGGCCACGAGGCATCGCTCCTTCGCCCCGTATCCTGTCGACACCAGGATAGGTTTCACACCCGCAGCCTCTCCAGCCCTCACATCACCTGCCTTGTCACCAACCATGAACGATCCACTCAAATCAATGCCCCAATCCTTCTGCGCCCTAAATAGAAGTCCTGGGGCGGGCTTACGGCACTCGCATATTATCTGTTCCCCGTACTCTGGGTGATGGGGACAGTAGTAATAGGCATCTATTTTTGTTTCAAAGCGACGTAACTCGCTATTAACCCTCTCGTGAGAATCCTTACATCTGATTCGGCATAGAGTCCTCGCGCTATCCCCGCCTGATTCGAGATTACTATTACGAGAAACCCATTTTCTTTAAACTTTTTAATTGCTTCGATTGCTCCCGGAATCCACTCCCAATCTTCATATCTACAGAGATAATTCTTCTCAACATTGATCGTTCCGTCGCGATCGAGGAAAATGGCAGCCTTAGGCATGAGAGAAAGAAACCTTAAAAGGAGCCAGAGCTATTGCTCGTAGCGAGCGTTCCCTTTCTCGAATCTCCCAGCTCCCCCGAGTGTCGAGTAACCGGTTTTTAGAAGGTGCCCCAGAAATCTAGATAGTCCGATAAGTGTAATCTCTGCCCGTAAGGGCGACGGAATCGCCCGTTGGACGGAGATCGATATGGGAAGAAGATCGAGACGAAATCACGAGGCTGAGTTCAAGGCGCGGCTAGCGCTGGCGGCGATACGGGGCGAGAAGACCCCTCTCAGAATTGGCCGAGCAGTTCGAGGTGCACCCGACGCAGATCGTGGAGTGGAAAAAGCAGCTGCTTGAGCGCGCGGCCGAGGTGTTTGGGGGCAGGGGCCGCAAGGACGAGCCGCCAGTGGACCTGAACGTGAACTGACCGAAGTCATCGTCAACCCAAGCCAAGATAGCGAAAACAGGCAACAAGCGTGCTTCCCCCTATAGATCTTGACTTGTGTACTAGATCCGAAAGTGCGTCGCCGTCAAAAAACTGCAACTCTCCGGTGCCGACTTCACGATCGCGCACTGACGATCCCTGAAGCGGTACGCAGCGCCGTGCCGCAAATAGTGCCACCTTCCCCTCAATTAGACCGGCATCAGGATAGTACACGCCCAATGACTGCAGCCGGACACGATCGCATGACAGTGAGGTTTCCTCCGACAACTCGCGCAATGCTGTCTGCTCCTCTGATTCGCCCGCGTTAATGAAGCCAGCCGGGGCCTGCCAAACCTCTTCGTTCAGCTGATGACGCCAGCCGCGCATCAAACCTATCTTACCGTTCATCTCAGGCAACACACAGACGCCGACGATGCCACCCTGCGCGGAGACCTTCGGCCGCACGATGAGAAAATTGTCTACCACTTCGCCGCTTGGCGTTGCCACTGTGTCGAAGAACACTTCGAACAGCCTGTTTTCGCAAGCGAGGCGCCGGCCGAGCCTGCTGTAGCGGTACACGTCGGCCATATCGCTAGGCAGCCGACTTCCTGACATTCGCCTTCCACCATGCGAGGGTTTTCGCGACGCCGGCGTCAAGCGAGGTTTCGCGCTTCCACCCCAACTCACGCTCAGCTTTACCGCAATCAAGAAAGAGGCTGGTCTTGATAGTCGGCTTGCTGAGGTCGTGCTTGATCGCGAGCGTCCGACCGGATTTCTGCACGATCTTGCTCACTAAATCCCTGATGCTGATCGCCTCGCCATAGCCGCAGTTATACAGGCCAAAGGGCGTGCCCTGGCGATGGATTGCCTTGTCCACAAAATCGATCAGATCCTGCACATAAAGCAGGTCGCGCGCTTCTTCGCCGGTGCCCCACACGGTTATTTTTCCGTCTTTCGCGCTCATCACCTTGGTGACGGTAGCGCCGAACACGTGGCTACGCTCGAGGTCGTACTTGTCGTGCGGACCATAGATGTTGCTGTGGCGAATGGCGGTATATTTCGTTGCGCCAATGCGAGAATAGAACTCGCACATTTTCTCGACATACAACTTAGTCCAGCCCACGCCAAAGTAGCGCGGGTGCAAGGGCACGTTGGCATCGAAATCTTCCTCAGTGAGCGCCCGCTCGCTCGACTGCAGCATCACGGTGCAACTAAAAAAGACGACCTGGTCGAGTTTTTTCTCGAACGCCGCCCGGAAAATGAGCGAGTTCATCACCGCATTGTCCGTGGTGTGGATGTATGGCCGGGCGACGATGTCCCTGGAGCCGGAAGTTGTGGCGGCCGCCTGTACAATAACATCGACGCCGTTCAACGTCCGATCCACATCACCCGGGTTGGTCAGGTCAGCCTTGATCCAAGCAAGTCCCGGATAAACGAACGGCGGTCGCTTATTGTGCACCCCGACGACCTCGAATTCGTCGCCGCGGGCATAATGCTCGGCGATATTGCGGCCGATGAATCCAGTGGCGCCACAGACCAATACTTTTTTCTTCTTAGACATTTTGAAATCTCTGAATAAATTGCTCAACGACCTGACGAGACGTTTTAGTAAAGGCGGGGTACTCTGCAGATACCTTGGATTGGTCAATGTTTCCAGTCTTGTAGACGTGACTTCCAAACCGTACCAATCCAAGGGCGAAATCCCGAGCCAAATCCCGTAGTCGAATATTGCCGGCAGAAGCTACATTGAATATGCCCCCCCGTCCGTTTCGCAGGCAATGTGTCACGAAAGCGGCAACATCTTCATGTAAAACGTAGTTGAACTCCGAATCACCTGATAACGTTAGTTCACATGAGCCATACTCCAGCATGCGCACCAAAGAGTTCTTTCGGATGTGCTGCCCTAGCATTGCGGTTGGCCGTAAGATTAACCATCCATTAGCACGAGCGCGCACAATCGCTTCACTCAAAAGCTTTGTGATGGCGTACGCGCCATGCACTTGACCAAGGTCAATTTCTTGATCTTCCCGACATGTGTCGGTATTTGCGGGATAGACATCTACTGTTGAAATATATACAAAACGGTGGTGCGGGAGATTCGTTAGTCTCTCAGTCAGCAACACGTTGTCATCTAAATATTCGAAGAGCGCTTCTCCGTCAGTCACGCTGCGAGTGTTTACAGCACAGTGGATAATGGCGTCGAAGTATCCCGAATCGCGAGCCAGCGCTCCCAAATCATCACCTCTCTTGAAGGGTATTCCGTTAAGCGCTTCAAGCAAATAACGCCCAAAGCCGCTACTAGCGCCGGTTACTAGAACACTTTGAGGTCGGTCGCTAATCGTGGATACCATAAGTTGTAGCATCATGCTGCCTGTCGCTGCTATTAAAATTGTTGCGCAAATGCAACCGGTGAGAGAGAACCCGGTCTCGATTACCGCCGCTGGCGATTGTAAATGACCCATGGCACTCGGCGATCTCATTCCTTGACTCGTCAGGGGTCTGGTAGTACCGGCGATGCACCAACTGGTAAACCAGTCCCGGCGTGGACCGTTTGGCCGCGACGACCCGGAACAGCGCACGGACCACCAAGTCCTGGGTCCTGCTTGTAGCCATCCCGTAACCGACGATCTCGCCAATGTGGAGATCCTTGATTTCCACCGGTCACAACCTTGCGAGAGTTCGGCGCAGCCATACGGCGAAAGGCTACGCCGCCGCTTTCGGCACATGCACCGAGTCGGTAAAAGCGTTGTAGCGCTGCTCAGCCACAGCGCGGTTGGCCTTGTACCAGTTGAGCGTTTCGGCAATGCCCCTCTCGACATTGATGTCAGGCTTAAAGCCGATCGAGCCTGCGCGGGTCATGTCCATCAACCGCTTCGCATCACCCGATGGCTTGCTCGTGTCCCATTGGATCTTCAGACCCGGAATGTTTTTCGCCACGATCTCCGCAATCCGGCGCACTGTCACACCCTCGCCGCTACCAAGGTTGACCGGCAAGGAGTAGCCCTGTTCGACCACCATCATCATGCCGCGCGCCACGTCGCGTGCATGGATGAAGTCGCGCACCGCAGAGCCGTCGCCCCAGACCATCAGCGGATTCTCGCCCGACAGCGCGCGATGTATCAGCGAAGGAATCACCATCGCGTTTTTTGGATCGAAGTTGTCGTAAGACCCATAGACATTGGCCGGTCGGACGATCGAAATTTTGTCCCAACCATACTCAATCTTGTAGGCTTCGGCCTGTAGTTCACCCATACGCTTGGCCCACCCCGCGAAGCGGTCGTTCGGCGACGGAAAGGTCTTCCAGACATCGTCCTCATAGAACACCTCGGATGGCGCATAGACGCCTATGGAGCTGGTAAAGAGATACCGCCGTACACCTTGGCGACGGGCCGCTTCCATCATGTTGGTATTGAAGGTGATGGTCGGCACGAAAAAGCTGGCTGGCCGAGCTGCCGTCATGGCCGGAGAGCCTTTGACGCCCGCGAGCTGGAAGACGATTTCGCAGCCCTCCGCCACCGCCATGCATTGGCAGAATTCGCGCAAATCGACGCGCTTGAACTCGACCCCGGCCGGCGCCCGCGAAGGATCATCGAGCGAGGCAATGCGCACCTTGGCGTTTGCTGCCCGAAGCATTTCGACCAAGGGCTGGCCGATCAAGCCGGTGCCCCCGGTAACCAGGACCTGCTTACCTGAATAGAAGCTCATGCCTACCCCTGAACAGTACGGTTGATTGATGGTGCCGATGCGAGCGCCGCGCCATTTTCGCAGTAGATGATCTGCGTGCCAGCAAACTCGAACTCGAAGGGAATTTCGAGCAGGCCGTGTAGTGCTTTCCTGATTCCGGGCTGCTCGCCGGGCCGGGCAAATATGAGCATGAATCCGCCGCCCCCTGCCCCCAACAGCTTGCCGCCCAAGGCGCCGGCCTGTCGCGCTGTCCCGTAGATATCATCCACAGTACCGTTGGAGATTTTATCGGTGAGCCCGCGCTTCAAGAGCCACGATTCGTGCAACAGGGTTCCGAAGTCGTCGAGCGGCCCTGAGCCGGTCAACACGCCGAGCGCATCGTCGACAAGCTTGGCCATTGCCTTGAGCTCGCGCGTCTTGGCGGGGATGGCAGCCACCTGCGATTGCGCGATTTCCGAGGCGAAACGGGAGATGCCGGTGAAGTACAGCATCATATGGCTCCGCAATTCGAGCAACCGCTCCCGCGGCAGAATGACCGGGCGCACCTGGTAGGTTCCGTCATGACGAATGTCGATCAGGTTCAGGCCGCCATGGGCAACCTGGATCTGGTCCTGCACACCGACTGCTTCCTGGAGAAGGTTCTGCTCGACGTGAATGGCTTCGTCGGCGAGCCTCGATTTGCTCGCCATCACGCCCTTGAGTCCATACAGGGCATGCAGCAGACCAACAGTGAAGGCCGAGCTCGATCCCAGGCCGCTACGCGCAGGAAGGTCACCGTCGTGATGGATCTCCACTCCTTCGCTGATGTCCAGAAACTGCAGCCCAGCTCTTACCGCTGGATGTTGAATTTCCTCGACCGAATCAACCTGCTCGATCTTCGACCAGACGATGCGGTTGCGTTTCTCGAAAAAGGGCGGCAGATAGCGCGCACTGATATGGCAGTATTTGTTGATGGAACTGGTGATTACACACCCTCCATGCTTCTGGAACCAGGTCGGGTAGTCCGTACCGCCGCCGAAAAATGAGATGCGAAAGGGAGTGCGGCTGATGATCATTACAGCGCGAATTGTCGCTCGAAGAAAGGGCCGGCTTCGTGAAGGGATTGCGGCGTGCCGATATCGATGAAGCGCGTGGCAGCCTCAATGCAGTAAAGGCCGTGGCCAACAAGCTGCGCCAGCACATCGCGTTCCCAGGACATTTCCGCGTGTTCCGCAAGACCACGAATTACATCGGTAGAGATGGCGTACATACCGCCATTGATTAACGCAGGACCACAGGTGGCCTGCTTCTCGGCAAAGCGAACAACACGTCCGTGCGCGTCACACTCCACCGTCCCGTAGCGCGTGGCATCTAAGACGCGGGCAAGAGCGATCGTCACCTCCGCGCTACGCTCCGTGTGATAATCCAGTAACCGGCGGGGATTGACGTCGGAAATCGAGTCGCCGTTCAATGCCAGGATGACGTCGCCGCTCAGCATGGGCAGCACGAAGCGGATGGCTCCGCCAGTCCCGAGCGGCTGGGGTTCGACTGCGCTGCGCACGACCAAGTCGTCGGGCCAACGTGCTTCGCGAACAAAGCGAAGCACATGCTCGGCCCCGTAGCCCAGTGCAAGAACAATGCTGCGGACCCCGTATGCATAAAGATACTTGATCAGATACTCAAGAAACGGCCGGCCATTAACTGGAACCATGGCCTTAGGCCAGCCATCCGGCAAAATTCCATGCAGGCGCGTACCCAGTCCTCCGGCTAGAATCACTGCGTCGTTCGACAGAGACATTATCAATGAACAATCAGCGAGTGAGGAACCGGTTGCCCCCGCGCTTCACGCGATCGCGCCAGTAATCAAGCAGATCCCTTATGGTCCGCTCGTAGGATATTTCCGGTCTCCACCCCGTGTGCAGGGTGAATTTCGTGGTGTCAGGTACCTGCAGGTCGGCATCGATCGGCCGCAAACGGTCTGGGTCAACCTCGATCTTGATGCGGTCCTTGGCCGAGGAAAAGCCGATCAAGGTCTGCAGGACATCGCCTACCGTGGCGGTATGAGTTCCGCCGATGTTGTAATAGGCCCCTGCGATTGGGTTGACCGTCACCAGCATGAAGTAGGCGCGCACGGCGTCGCGGACGTCCGCGATAGTACGCAGTGATCGCAGATTACCGACCTTGACGACCGGCGAGATAAGGTCCTGCTCGATCATCACGATCTGCTTGGCGAACGTAGACTCTGCGAAAACGTCGCCGCGCCGCGGCCCGGTATGCGTAAACATGCGCGTGACTAGCACAGTCATGCCGTAGGCCTCGGCATAGAACCGCCCGACAAGGTCGGTACCCACCTTAGATATCGCGTACGGCGACGCGGGATGAAAATTGCACTCCTCGTTGATCGGCAGCTTGTCCTTGGGAACCCGCCCGAACACCTCGGATGAAGAACAGACGTGAACGACGGCGTCATGTTTATGCTCTTTCAGCGCATCGAGCACGCGAACCGTTCCCTGAACGTTGGTATCAAGCGTATCGAGCGGCGCGTCGAAACTGGTTCGCGGGAAGCTTTGCGCAGCCAGATGAAACACATAATCCGGCTGCGATTTGCGGACCACTTCGTGGATGGACATCGTGTCGCGCAAATCCCCATACATCAGGAATACGCGGTCTTTATTGTTTGCCCTAGGAATGATGGCTTCGATGTTGTCCAGCGGGCTGCGCCAACGACACATCCCGTAGACATCCCAATCGGTGTTAGCTAGGAGATACTCCGCCAAGTGGGATCCCACCATGCCGGTGATGCCGGTAATCAGCGCACGCTTGCGGGTCATACCGGCCGGCCTCCTATTTCAGACCGCGGGACGCCATAAACTCGTTGATCTTGTCGCTCACGTATTCGCGCGCAGCCGAGTTGATCGCCTGATGGTTGCCGAAGCAAAACCCGCTTTTCATTATATTGGTCGAATGTCGAAGATCGCCGACGACGCGATGTTCGTAAAGCTTCATTGCCGGTTGGGCCGCAATGTTTCCGCAAATAATTGGCCGCGTTTCGATGCTCGCCTTGTTAAGGTAGGCGGTAATATCGACGACACCAAAAGGCGAACTCTCCTTGATGACTAGCGGGAAACCGAAGCAGGAACTCCTCGCCTTGCGCGTTTCTCTCTGGAAGTCAAAAAACCCAGCCCATCGGGCAAGATCCTTCTGCCACGCTGCTGTATTTTCCCTGCGCGTGTCAACAAAACCCCGGAGTTGGGGCAATTGCATTGAACCGAATGCGGCCTGCAATTCTGTTATACGCAAGTTGTAGCCAAGATTGATAAAAAGAAAGCGTGGGTCGAATCCCGGATTCGCAGCCAGGTATCTCTCTTTTTTCTCAAGTTCACGAGTCCAACCGTGCGCGCGCAGCACTCGCATCATTTCGGCGAGTTCGAAATCGTCGGTAACGCAGATACCGCCTTCAATCGTGGTCATGTGGTGAGAAAAATAGAAGCTGAAGGCCCCCACGCGTCCGAATTTTCCTACCGCGGTCCCGTCATAGAACGCGCCCAAAGCTTCGCAGCAATCCTCGATCATGACGAGGTTACGACGACGGCAGAGGTCGAGGAGAGCCGTCATATCGCAGGGGTTGCCATAGACGTGGACGGGCATGATGCCACGGGTCTTCGGGCCGATGGCACGCTCGACCACGTTGATGTCGAGATTAAAGGTCGCGGGATCGATATCGACAATAACCGGAACCAGGTTGTGCTGAATAAGCGGCCAGACCGTCGTGGACCACGACAGCGCCGGAACGATCACCTCGTCACCGGCTTTCAGTCCATCCTTAGTCAAGATATTGCAGACTGCCGCAATCGCGAGCAAGTTGGCCGATGAGCCGGAGTTGTTGGTAACGCCATGGGAGAAGCCGAAAGCATCAGAAAATTCGCGCTCGAAAGCCTTGACCTTCGGGCCCATGGTGACCTTCGTACTGAGCAAAACATCGACAGCCGCGGAAATTTCCGGCGCGCCGAAAGTAGGCTCGTGCAGTCGTACGACCGGTCTGGCCAAATCGAAGGCGAATTTATGATGACTGCGGCAGTAGGCCTCGATATGCCTGTGAATCGCTTTCAGATCAGGGTCTTCGGCGACAACATTTTCTACTGCAAGTTTCGAATACATGCTGGCTGACATTAGAATGGCCCCTTGAATTCTGCAATTTCCCTGGCTTCCTCTCCTTGTGGAACCCAGTCGGCTTTCCCCTTTACCATCGCGTAGGCTTGAGCTGCAATCGTCCTGGCGTTCGGGTAGAAAAGGTTTTCGAGCGGCTTAGTTGTCGGACACGGGGTCGGCGCGAAGCCCATGCGCTTTACCTGAATCGCTTTCCTACCCTGGATATGCTCGACGACCCGGGCGACGATCTCACTGCTCGCGCCAGCGGCAGTCCAACTGTTGTCCACGACCAGCAGCCGCCCGGTCCTCTCGACGGACTCGATGATCGATTCGGCATCGAGCGGAGAAAGCGTGACCGGATCGATGATGTTGGCGTGAATACCAACATCCAGCAGGTGATGATACGCGCGCAGCGATTCGACCACCATGTGGGAGATGGCCACAATGGTGATGTCGTCACCCTTGGTGAGCAGACGCGCCTTGCCGAAGGGCAGCGCGTACGGCTCGGCGGGCACCAGTCCACGATTGTTGTACAGCATGCGGTGCTCAACGAAAATCACGGGATTATTGTCGCGGATAGCCGCAATCATGCAGCCCTTGGCATCATAGGGCGTGGTGGGAGCGACAACCTTGATTCCCGGCACGTGCATGAAGTAGGAGTGGAACGACTGGCTGTGTTGCGCGCCCTGACCCCAGCTGCGGCCAATGATGGCCCGGACCACAAGCGGCACCGAGTAATGGCCGCCGAATACGTAGCTCATTTTTGCGCCGAGATTCACAAGCTGGTTCATGCATAGCAACAGGAAGTCCATTCGTTGATGAACATGTATCGGTCGCATGCCGGCCAGCGCCGCGCCAATGGCCACACCGGTCATGGCATCTTCCGACAGCGGGGTATCGAAATTCCGCCACTGACCGAACCTGACGTGCAGATCCTTGGTCGTGCCATACATCGCCTTGGGATCGTCCACGCCCAAACCAAATACAAACACCCCGGAGTCACGCTCCATTTCCTGCGCGGTCGCCTCGTAAAGCGCCTTTGCATAAGTAAGCTCGCGACTGCTGTCGGGGTTATTGGTAGACATTATCAAAAAGCTCGTGGTCTTCGGGAAAGGGACTCTGTTCAGCAAATTCAAAGGCCCCATCGATCGCGACCTGAACTTCGCGCTCAATGCTTTCCTTGGTGTCTCGGTCGAGCATTCCGCCGATGCGCTGCAGCTCGTCACGCGCCATCCAGTGCTCGCCCTCTTCGCGACTACGGTAGCCCAAATCCCAATCCTCCGCCGGCCCCACGTGCTCGCGCCAACGATAAGTCTGGACCTCCATGAAGTGAGGCCCTTTGCCTGCGCGAATTGAGGCAACCGCATCGCTTGCGGTCCGGTATGTTGTGATAGCGTCGTTGCCCGTTATCAGCGAGGCCGAGACTCTGTAGGCTTCGGCACGTTCGCAGTAATTGGCTTCCGGCACGCGCTTGTTCAACGGCGTACTGATGGCATAGAAGTTATTTTCGCAGACGAAGAGGACCCGTAGCTTTAGCAATGAAGCAAAATTCATTGTCTCGTGGAAAACGCCCTCCTCCATCGCGCCATCCCCGAAAAAGACGGCTACGACCGTATCCCTGCCACGCTGCTGTTCTGCAAATGCGTAGCCCGCTGCGTGCGGAATGGAGGTCGCCACGATAGCCGATGTACCCATCATGCCCACCCGTGAATCGCCCAAGTGCATTGAACCGGCCTTGCCACGGCCGCACCCAGTTGCCTTGCCGTAAAGTTCGGCCACCATTTCATTCAGATTGCCACCTTTCGCTAAATACAGAGCGTGTCCGCGATAGGTTCCGAATACAACGTCGCTCGGGCGCAACGCCGCGCATACTCCCACGGAGGGCGCTTCCTGCCCAATCGAAAGATGCACCGGACTCTTGATTTTATCCGAGCGGTATATATCGGCCACCCGCTCCTCTACCCGACGAATCGTCAGTATATTGCGATAGAGTTCCGCGAGGAGCAGGCTCGGGGATCTTGTCAATAGGTGTGTAAAAAGATTCAGGCGGCTTTCCTTGTCGGCTCGATCATCTTCTGAACAGCAGCAATTCCGTCCTTGAACCGTTTTCCGTCGTAGACATCGCCAATCAGATGCGGGGCGTTGAGCGCGCGCCGGATTTCTGGGCGACCACGAGCAGCTTCCAGATCATCGCCTCGGCGTTCTCGACCTTCTTGAAGCGGCGCGAGGGGTCAGTTCTGAGGCGCACCGCGTTAAAAGGCGACTCCACGATATGGTGGTGCGTAGGTGAATCCAGTGCTCCTGCGGGTAGTGGAAGAATATCACCAGGCGCTCCCAGTCCCGAGTGAGCGTCGCGCGGACCTTAGGGTCGGTCTTTTTGAAGCGCAGGATCCCAGTTCCGCCCTGCGGCGATTGAACAACGGCAGCACCCGGCTCTGAAAGCGCTCGGCCAGATTCCGTATCCGGGGCCGGCGCACCGTGATCGTGCCCGCAGTGAGCGCCACTCTCCTGGGCTTACCATAACCGTTGCGGGAGCCCAAGCGCGCCGACGCGCACTCCGCCTGGCGTTGCGACTTGCTGCGGCCCAGAAACTGCGTCACCTCCGCCTCCAGCAAATCCTGCAGCCAGCTCTGAAAGCGCCCCCGCGCATGCGCCTCCATCGTTTCGTAGCAAGTCCTTGACGCGGACTTGGTACTTGTGCTCTTTCATGGGTGGCGTCTCCTTTCATCCCGGCGCTAACCGGGCGTTGGTTGAAGTCAAACTTCCAACTGAAAGGCTACGCCGCCTTTCTCATTTACACACTTCTTGATCGTACCTCCGAAATCCTTCTCCTCCATCTGCTATTTCCAGCGCAAGTAGCCATGCAGTGTTCCGAGCCGGGAGGCCTGTTCAGGATCCGCCTTCGCCCGAGCGGCAGCCTCTTGGACGAAAGCCCAAAAGATCGAAACGAACAGTGCCGCGAGTGTGGATAGCAGAAAGATCAGCGCCCGCTTTGGCTTGGACTTGCGGTCGGGTTCGATCGCCTTATCCATCACTTGAATAACGGTAGCGTCTTTGGCTTCGTCGATCTTGGCGAGCTCGTACTGTTTCGCAAGCAGCTCGTAAAGAAATTCGTAGTACTTCACATCGCGCAAACGGCCGAGGTTGTCGAGGCCACTATTTCCCGCTGTATCTCTTCCACTGATAGCGGCAATCGGCGAGGAGCCTTCGATACGGGAGAGCTCTCGCCTAAGCGCCCCGAGTTCCTGCTGGGTTCTCTGCAGTTCCGGGTTGCCTTCGGCGGCAAAGGTGCGCATCGCACCGAGTTGAACCTCTTTGGCCGAGATCTGGGCGCGCAGGCGGGCCGTCACCTCAATCATACTGCGACCCTGGGCATCCACTTGGGCGAGGCCGCCTTTCTGAAGACCCTGTCTGGCCACGATTTCCGCTTCCGTCAAATTGTCTTTCGCCTGCACGAGCTGGCGCTCGAAAAACAAACGTCGTTGAGACGCTTCGGTGACAGCTAGAACTTTTGTGAGTTTCATCAGCTCGTCCACGTACGCGTTAGCCACATCGGCCGCGCGCTTCGGGTCTGTATCGTCGACCTCGATGATAATAATGCCGTCTTTGCCGGAAGTAATCGTTGTCTTCTTTTCCAGGACCTTGCGCGCATCGCTCTGGAATTTCTCATCGTAGAGTTTGTTCAGATCGAAGCGGGCAATTAGGTTATCAGCCACGGTGCGACTCTTGAGCATGCCGACATAGAGATCATTAGGATTCTTGATACCGAGCGCCCCACCGGCTGCGGCGCCCAAGCCTCCTAAAGCGCCACCGAGCTGATTTAGGAGAGCAGTTGCCGCCGACCCGCCCTGCTGTGGCGGGAGTATCCGGGTAGTACCGCTATAGATGTTCGGTAAAAGCAAACTGATTATGGCGGCGAGAATCGACGCGCCAACCGGGACTCCCAACACAAGTCGCTTATGCTTAGCAAGTACGATTAGCAAATCGATCAAGCTGATTTCGTCCTCGTTGGGCCGTGGACGATCAAAGTCAGTGGTTTCCCGCTTTCCGCGACAATGACAAATAGGGCGTGTCGGTCATGACTACTGCCTGATAACCTTGACCGCCGCCGCCCCCAGGCCGAACTGGTAGAAGATCTGCGAGATGTCCTTGAGCGCCCTCGTTACTGTCGTGCGGTCGAGCTCCTCGGGCACGACTATGCTGTCCCCCGGCATCAGGTGACTGCGCTCCAATGACGCGAAGAAGCTGGTTTGCCGCTTGCTTTTCACCGAGCCGTCCGCCCGCAGCACGTAGATGCTGTCCTCGTCGGCGCCGCGGGTCGGGCCGCCCGCCTGTGAGAGGTAGTCCGCCACGCGCTTGTCGGGCTTGTAGACGAACGAGTTTTCGCTGTAGACCGAGCCGAACACGCTCACCATGGAAGGCTGCGAGGGCACGAAGAAGCGGTCGCCGTCCTCGAGCGGCAGATCGGGGAGGTCCTTAGGCTGCGCTTCCTCGGGGAGCTCGAGCACCACGCGCCCGATCGGCCGGATCTGGCGCAGGCGCGTGATGAGGCTTTGCTGGTTATCCGCCTGCTGCTTGAGCGAGGCCGCGTCTTCGGGCGAGGTGACGTTCTGCGCCCGAAGCGCGTTGAAGCGCTGCATGTCGCGCTCGAGGCGGTTGAGCGCTTCTTCGAGCGTTTTTTCCTGCTGCAGCCGCGTCGATTCCCGAGTGAACTGAGCCCCGAACAGATACGCGTTCGGGGAAAGCCCGCCCACGCGCGCAACCACTTGCCGCAGGGTTTCCCCGGGCATGACCTGGTGCACGCCGGAGCTGTTGAACTCGCCTTCCAGGCGGATATAGTGCGTTTGCCTGGAAATCGGGACCTTTATGTCTTCCTTCGAGAAAACCGTGACGATGTCGCCCGGCTCCAACGGGACGTTGTGCACTGGATCCCCGTCGATCACCGCTTTGCCAAGATGGAAGGGGATGAGGGAGCTGGTGAGGTCGCCGCGGTTGAAGCGCTCGATGACCGCGTAGTCCCGAGGCGCAGGGCGTCGGTCTTTGCCGCCTCGAGGCTGCCTTTATTTGCATCCTGGATGCGGGTGACCTGCACGGCGGTCGAAGTCTGGTTTGGATCCAGGAATCTCGTCGCCTCGGACTCCGTTTGCAGGCGGCGAATCGTGTCCCCCACGGTGGCGTCGAGCTCGCCTTCGCGCTTGCGTCGCTGGTTGAGGTCGTCCACGGTGAGCCTTGTGCCGGTCGCGCTCTGCTGCCTGAGAATGCTCGCGACGTTGTCATCCAGGCCCACGGTCTGGTTGCGCTTCAGCCAGTATTCGCGCGACAGCAATGCCTCCTTGTCCGGGATGAGGTCGCGCACGCGCATGCCCTCGCGCCAGGGGAAGCGGCCGGGCTGCGCGACGTTGCCCCGCAGCGCCACGGCGTTGTCGAAGCGCGGCACGAGCGTGTATACCGTCACCAGGTCGCCGTCGCGTATCGCGCGCGAAAGCCCGCTCATGTCGAGCGTGAACTCCTCGACCTTGCGCACTTTGTGGTCTTCGATGCGCTCGACCGTGGCCTTCTGCCCGGCGGCGGTGGTGGCCAAGCCCCCCGCCCAGCGGATGAGATCGAAGAGCACCGTGTTCTGCTTGAGCTCGTAGACGGCGGGCACGTTCACGCTGCCGGTGACTGCGACCAGCGGCCCGACGGGCGCGATGTAGATGACATCCCCCGGCAGGAGCGGCACGTCCTTGGACTTGTCCCCCGCGGTGACCAGATCGTATAGATCGAACTCGGTGACGACGCGGTTGTTGCGCTTGAGCTGAATGCTCCTCATCGAGCCCTTGGCGGAGGGCCCGCCGGCGGCGAACAAGGCGGTCACCAACGTGCTGAGGGAGCTCACCGTGTAGGTGCCGGGACGCTTCGCCTGGCCGACGACGAAGATCTGGATCGAGCGGAGCTTGCCGAGCGTCGCGGTCAGCTCGAAATTGCGGAAGGTCCTGCGGAAGACCGTCTTGATATACGCGGGCAGGTCGTTCGCCTTGAT
>WNFY01008094.1_pt1 | contig 26858 bp, 27 predicted proteins | sample 5400091 | NCBI WGS metagenome assembly WNFY01 (sample SAMN13153364, study PRJNA577476) | soil metagenome | isolation source: 60 cm soil or saprolite under grassland replicate 1 | place: USA:California | collected 2016-06-15 | reverse complement strand
CTATTTGCTCCCGGGCTTAACGGCTGGAATTTTGGCAAGATCGGGCGGAAGGTTGTCTGCGGCGAACGTCTCGACATTCATCTCGATCAAACTTACGAACGGACAACCGAAATCAGGTTTCGTTTCGCCGCTGCGATCGACAATCACACCGACGGCGGAGACGACACCGCCATGTGCGCGGACGATGTCGATCGTTTCCTGCACGCGTCCGCCGCGCGTCACCACATCTTCGACAACGACGAATTTTTCACCCGGCGAAATTTGAAAACCGCGCCGTAAGACCAGCTTGCCCTCGTCCTTCTCAACAAAGATGTGGCGTTTGCCTAGCGAGCGGCCGACTTCCTGGCCCACGACGATTCCGCCGAGGGCAGGAGAGATCACCGTGTCACAATCGAATTTGCGCAGCTTATCCGCGAGCCATCCACAAACTTTCGCTGCGATCTCGGTGTCCTGAAGAAGCAAAGCGCATTGGAAATACTCGCGGCTGTGCAAACCGGAGCGCAGAATGAAGTGGCCGTCGAGTAGCGCACCGGTTTTGCGAAAAAGGGCGAGAATGTCTTCGCTCATATTGTAGGGCGTTTGACTCGCTCACTCCCGCTCGCTCGGTCTCTCGACCTGCCCGTCCATGTCGCTCGGCTCCCGCCGGCTCCATTCTGGGAAACGCAGTTTATAGGTTTGGCGTTCGCCGCGGCGAACGCCCTACAAAAAATTCTTGCGATCATTTTTTAACCAGACGTGTCATATGCCGTTTGTCCTCCATCCTTGGGCAACGCGGACACCTGGACGGTGGAACGGGCGGGAGGATCCTGCTTGAAATACGAACCATAAATTTCGTTAACGATCTGGAAATCGCCAAGGTTCGTAAGGAAAATCGTTGTCTTAACCACATGATCGAAAGTCATGCCTTCAGCCTTCAAAATGGCTGCAATGTTATCGAGTACGCGCCGGGTCTGCGCTGCAATATCGCCGGGAACGATCTGGCCCGATTTAGGGTCCAGCGGAATTTGACCGCTGCAAAATAGGAAGCTTCCGCTGCGGATCGCTTGCGAATAGGGGCCAATCGCCCCTGGAGCTTCGCTTGTGGAAATGATTTTCTTCATGGGTGCGAGCTTAGCTGCAAATGTGGTTCGCACAAAGGCACGACCGCATAACCCCCAGGACCACCAGGGGTCATCCTGAGCGGAGCGAAGGAGCCCACAGTCACTGCCGATTACACAGATTATGAGTATATTAGCAAAGCAATTGAGAGGTCCCTCACTTCGTTCGGGATGACATCTTGAGAATCTGATCGATATTAGCGGCTCAAATGGTTAGTTGGATTTTAAAGAAGATTCTCGGGTCGAAAAATCAACGCGAGCTGAGGCGGCTTGCGCCGAACGTCCGCCGGATCAACGAATTCGATGAGCAATTCAAGAGCTTGTCCGACGGCCGGATCGCGGAGATGGCAACCGGCGAAGGTAAAACGTTGGTCGCGACTTTGCCGCTTTACCTGAACGCGCTCACTGGTCGCGGAGCACATTTGGTGACTGTGAACGATTACCTGGCGCGACGTGACGCGGAATGGATGGGGCAACTTTACAATTTCCTGGGACTTACCGTTGGCTGCATTGAACACGATCAGGAGCCGGATGAACGTCGCGAACAATACGCGATGGACATCACGTATGGGACGAACAGTGAGTTTGGTTTCGATTATCTGCGCGACAACGGCATGGCGACAACCCGCGAACAACAGGTTCAGCGCGGTTATCACTATGCCATTGTCGATGAAGTCGATTCCATCCTGATCGACGAAGCCCGCACGCCCTTGATCATCAGCGGTCCGGCGACCATTTCAACTCATCAGTACGACAAATGGAAGCCGCTCATCGAGCAATTGGTGCGAAAGCAAAACATGCTTTGCAACCGGGTTGCGAGCGAAGCGATCGAGAAATTTGAGCAGGGCGAGGTCGAGGTCGGCGGCCGTCTCATGTTCAAGGTGAAGCTTGGTCAGCCGCGCAATAAACAGCTTTTGCGCATGATGGAGGATCCGGACAAGCGCCGCGCCGTTGATAAGGCCGAGCTTTCATTTTATCAGGACACGCGGAAAGAGGAATTATTCGCGCTCAAGGAAGAACTTTTCTTCACCATCGACGAGAAATCGAACGAAGCGGATCTTTCCGAGCAAGGCCGCAGCTTCCTGAATCCGGATGATCCCAACGCGTTTGTGTTGCCGGATTTGATTAACGAATTCACTGAGATCGATCTCGACCAGACGCTCTCTCCGGAAGAAAAGGACAGGAAAAAAGCGGAGCGCCAGCAACATTGCGACGCTCAGGCCGAGCGGATCCACAACATCTCGCAATTGCTGCGCGCCTACTGCTTGTTCGAGAAGGATGTCCAGTACGTCATCGAGGATAACAAGGTCGTCATCGTTGATGAGTTCACGGGCCGCAAAATGCCGGGGCGCCGCTGGAGCGATGGATTACATCAGGCGGTCGAAGCGAAGGAGGGAGTCCAGATCGATCGCGAAACCCAGACGCTGGCGACGATCACGATTCAAAATTATTTCCGGCTTTATCAAAAGCTGGCCGGCATGACCGGCACGGCCGAAACCGAAGCGGCGGAGTTTCACGACATTTACAAGCTCGATGTGAATGTGATTCCGACAAACCGGCCGGTGCGGCGCACGGATAACAACGATCGCATCTATAAAACGCGTCGGGAAAAGTACAACGCGGTGATCAAGGAAATCAGAGAAGCGCACGCGAAAACTCAGCCAGTTCTGGTCGGCTCCGTGAGCGTGGAAGCCTCCGAGTTACTCAGTCGAATGCTCAAGCGCGAGAAGATTCCGCACAACGTTTTGAACGCGAAGTTTCACATGCAGGAAGCCGAGATCGTAGCGCGCGCTGGTCAACCAGGCACGGTTACGATTTCAACCAACATGGCTGGTCGCGGTACCGATATTAAGCTCGGTCCCGGCGTAACAGAGCTGGGTGGCTTGATGGTAATTGGGACCGAACGACACGAGGCGCGTCGAATCGATCGACAATTACGCGGACGCTGCGCGCGGCAGGGCGACCCGGGCGCATCGCGGTTCTATGTCAGTTTCGAAGACGACCTGATGCGCAATTTCGGCGCCGCCGACCGGATGACGAGAATCATGGAACGCTTCGGGCTCGAGGAAGGCCAGGAGCTCGAGCATCGATGGCTGAACAAGTCGGTCGAGACGGCGCAGAAACGTGTCGAACAACGCAACTACATGATTCGTAAACGGACACTCGATTTCGACGACGTGATGAACATGCAGCGCGAGGTTGTTTATACGTACCGCAACGAAGTGATCGATTCCGAGGAGCCGCGCAAACTCATCTTCGAAGTGATCAACGAAGCGGTGCCGGCAAAGGTGAAGGAATATCTCGATGTCGATGAGCCCAACTACACCGGTCTCGTCCATTGGGTGAACACCACTTTTCCGCTCGGTTTGACCAAAGAGAAAGCGCAGTTCGAAACCCGCACGGTTGATGAAAACGAGCAGTTCCTGATCGAGAAGGTCAAGGACGCATACCAGCGCAAATCAAGTCACGAAGAACCGACTGCCGTCAAAAGCTTGGAGCGCTACATCATTCTCAACGCAATCGATCGCCTCTGGCAGGAACATCTCTACGCGATGGACGCATTGCGGGAGGGCGTCTATCTGCGGAGTTACGCGCAGAAGGATCCGCTCATCGAGTACAAGACCGAGGCTTACGACATGTTTGTCGAATTGATGGCAAACATTAAGAACGAAGTGCTGAACAACCTGTTCCGCAGCACTTCAAACTTGCAGGCATTCGAGAATTTCCTGGCCACGTTGCCGCAATTCTTGATGCGCGAACATGCGCCGAGCGCACCAACTGCAGGCGCCGATGCACGCATGCGTCAGCCCGTTGGGGCAATGGCAGGAGTCGCGGCGGGAGATGGCGACGGCGAAGGCGAAGTATCGATCGACCTTCCGGTTCGGCGTTCAATACCGAAGGTCGGCCGCAACGAACCGTGCCCCTGCGGCAGCGGGAAGAAATACAAAAACTGCTGCGGGCGGGTCGCGTGACGAGATATGGAAAGCGGCGGAGCACCGCCGCACTCCAAGACGCAAGCGACTGGGATGTGCTCGAAATCACGGCCACGTTTTGGAGTGCGGTAGTGCCTCTAGCGCCTTAATCGCCTGCGCGGTGCATCAGGACGGCTGTGGCAATTCGTAAGTCGTGATCTCGAGCTGATGACCGTCGGGATCCCGAAAATAGATTGAGTGCGAGATTTCGTGATCCTGGAATTCGAATTTGATTCCGCGTTTTTCCAGTTCGCGTTGCGCAGCGAGAAAATTTTCCCTGTCCGCGCGAAAAGCGAGGTGAAGCATCCGAAGCTCGCGGTGACTTGATGAGGTCGATTTTGCATTCGAGCTCGCTGGGAACAGCGCAATCCCGGTATTTCCTTTGCCAATAAAAGTCGGGACACCGTCCCACATGCCTTCATGAAGTCCCTCGAACCCGAGAACTTCGATATACCATTTCGCCGATTGCTCGATGTCGCGCACGCCGAGAGCTACATGATCAATTCCTTCGAGTTGCATAAGAGGTCGACTTAGAATTTAGAGCGTACCTCACAAATAAGAAATGCGATTGGTAGGGCGCGACCGCCGGGCGCGCCGTTCAGTGCGGATAGTCTACGCGGTCGTCCAATTTTCCGCTCCGCAATGCGTCGAGAAACGCTGCGTAGTCTTTGAGTTGGTGTCCAACTGCGTGCCAAACGATCCTCGGTTTAGCGTCACTCGTCGTCAGTTTCGCAACCAAAATGTGAAACGAGTGATCGATTCCGCCGCGCTCGTAATGCACGACGTAATAATCGCTTCCCACGGCTGCCCAAATCAGGCGCTTCCATGGTAGCGTCGGGTCCGTGACGGCATCAGTTGCGTTCCAATTCTGGCCCGGGTCCGCGAGTTTGCCTTTGTCGTCGACACAAAGCGCGACAATGGCGGGTGGCAAATCCTTGGTGAAATGAACTTCGTGGAAGCGCGAGGCATCCAGCAACGCTTTCCGATCTTCTGCGGGAAGCTTTGTAATATCTGCGTAGCACACGCTCTGAATTGCGATGGTTAAAAGCGCGCAAAGGCCGAAAGCCATCCTAGCGAAGCGGAGTGTTGTAGCCACAGCGCTTTGTCGCCGTGGTAGTGCGAACAAGAGTGCTGGAACGCCTTGACACAGCGAGGCGGCTACACCATTCATGACATAGGCTCTAATACGTTGATGCGTTTTGTGCGGCCTAACGAAGCAAGGTTTAACAACGGCTCTGTCTTGCGCAAGTATTAATCAGTGAGCAATCTTGATCGATCCGCTTTCACTTTAATTCCGCCTTACTAAACGCCTCGAGCATTTGTTTCTCTGATGGCGGTTGCAGGACGTTATTGGTTGCAAAATCTTGAGCTTGCGGATAACTGCTAGCGCGAATGCGCTCGGCGGCTTTGACGAGGTCGTACGATGTATGGCGAAGCTGAATATCGGGTCCCAGTAACAGCCAATACGCACCTGGCTCTCCAAACGGCATCCCCAGGCTGCCAGCATTTACCACTCGAGTTCTTCCAATAACGCGCCAGCATCGGCTCGAGTTCTGGCTGCAGTTGTGCGGTAGTCCAGCGATAGATCTCGACGATACTTTCTGGGGGACGCGCTCCTGATGTCGTGCCCCAGTAGGTGACCGATCCAGTCCGCGTCCCGGCCATTTGAGCCAGGATGGCCAGTTCGCCATTGCCATGAATAAAGTGTGTAGGCAGGTCCAGATCTAGCAAGCGCCTGAGGGTTTCGCGGGGTATGGGACCGGGAACGACATCGCCCCCTACTACGATTTGATCAACGTCCGCTCCACGAATGTCTTCGAGAACAGCCTCCAGTGCTGGCAGATTTCCGTGAATATCATAGAGCGCAGCGACACGCATATTTGCCCCTTCTGATCCAAAAACGATTCTGTTTTTCTACTTCTTACTTCTTCCGTTCTTCCGCTGTTGGCTGCATCGTCTAGGCGCGCGCCCGTGCTTGTGAATGGTATATTCCCAGACAGAACGCTCCTTAAAGCGTTGATGCCAGCTCAACAATGCAATTACGCCCGCGCTGATTACAAAGTGGGAATGAGATTGTGAAGTACCCGCAGGTAGGTGGCTAATATTGTCTGGTGACACGAGCACGTAGTGCTGATACGCGCCAAAGAGAAAGCTTCCCAGTATAGAGGGAAAGAGCAGGCATAGGCCCGTCGATACAGAACGTGTCCAGACTAGTACGGTGGCTACGACTGGGACGATGATTATTACAATGTTGATGAATAGAGTCTGCTCCATCGAGAGCTCGATGCCGAGATGAGTGTGCGCGCTATCGTGCCAAAATAATACGGCAAGATGAACTATGACGAACCCTGTAATCACAAACTTGGTCATACGTAATGTTCCCGCGTAGCCTAATGAGACACAAACTCAGCCACCCAGCAGCTTGGAGTCAAGAGCATGCATGAAATCGGCGAGCAACAACAAGGTGCTGGGTTGGCTGCAGCGCCTGGTTAGGCGGTTACGGCTACTGACTTAGGGCCTGGAAACTCGCACGCAAGTCGCTCACTACCTTTCGAATCCATTGTCAGGAGGGTGCGAGAGCGAGTATAGGTTAGTCTCAGGTTGGATCTACCTCGTTGTGATCCGTCGCTGCTTATCCAGTAGGATCATACCATAGATGCACAAGGGCACTGGGGCGAAAGCCAGCGCGGCTGCCCCTCCCAGTGAAGGTTGTATCTCGACCCCGAGTCTGTTCACGTGGACGAATGCGTTCATAGCGCCGTGCAACACAGCGACCGGCCAGATAGACCTGCCAGCAATTCGCAAGCAGGCGAACACGACACCGAGCAAAAATGACCACACCAATTGCGCGACCACACGAGCCTCGGCATGGCCAACAAAGACATTTAACGCATGTGGCATGCTAAATAAGACTGCAGAAATAATAATGGCGCGCCATGTGTTCTCCGGGTTGCGATCGTCGGAATTACCGCTTAACAAAAGTGATAGAATGAGACCGCGAAATACTAATTCTTCGAGTCCACCGGCTGCAAAACCATTGAAGGCGACACCGGCCGCGACATTTGGCTGACTTAAGTTCAAGCTTAGCGTCCCGGTGAATAGAAGCGGATATACAACCAGTGAGTAAGCCGCGACAGGAAGTATAATCGCCCACGACCGTAGCCCTGGCCAAGTTAGCGCATTCGAACCCCACTTCCGTTGCCGGATTACGAGAGTCACCGTCAGCCCGATAATGATGCGTGCGATTCCAGCAGCATACTCCCTGGCAGCCGGACCAGTGAATTGGGATGCCGGAAAGCTCACCAACAGGACGGTAACGGCTATAAATGCGATCGTTATCGCAAGGCCGATCCAAATCTTACGTAGAAGGATATTCTTAGAGTTTACCATCGTTGCTTGTAATGAGATGCTCGTAATGGCGAATGTGGATTCAAATATCTTTGGCGCTTAAAGCGCGATACTCCCAATCCCAGAGGAGACTCCGATAAGGAGGGCAATTATGTGCCTAACGAGAATTCGGCCTGAAAAATCTGCAATCAATTGCAGATAAAATCTGTCTAATTCACTGCTTCCATGCGGCGGCATGAGCGCGGACCGGGTAACCAAAGCCTTTGAGGGTAACTTCGCCCAGGTCTTGGAAGAGAAGTCCTTTGCCAAGGCACAACTCGGCGATTGCATTCGAGACCAGGATTTGTTCCGGTTGCGCGTGAGCGCATAGGCGGGAGGCCAGCTGAACTGTTGATCCAAAGAGATCGTTGCGTTGTTCGACAGGTTCGCCCGCGGCAGCACCGACCCGGACCTTGAGCGAACACTCAGGGTTCGCTTTCGCATGGTTCGCTAGTTCGCGCTGAATCTGAATTGCACATCGAACCGCTCCCGCTGGCGAGATGAATGACGCCATGATCCCATCGCCGGTGTGCTTCACCTCGCGACCGCCTAACGTGGACAGGGCGTCTCGCACAATCGCGTCGTGCACGCCGAGCATTGCAAGTGCTGCCTCATCGCCGAGCGATTGAGTCAACGTCGTCGAATTCACGATGTCCGTGAAGAGAACCGTCCGGATTCCGGGATCGCGCGCGTCGGCTCCGCCACCAGGCAGAATCACAGCTCCTGCCGCATTTGTTTCGACACCACCTAGAAACCCTTCCGCAAGCTCGGGCTGTATTTCAATAAGCTTCTCCGCCACCATCCCATGCGCTTCACGATGCACACACTCTGCTGCCTCAGCGTTTGGCGCATGAACGAGGCAAAAAACTTTGCCCGTCTTTTCGTTGACCCAATACTTGCTGTATTCGACGCCATATTTCCGCTGCGTTTCCATATCTTTCGCGTGGGCTTTTGCGACATCTTCAGCGGTGGTTCCTTCCGGAAGATTGTGAATGTCCATGTATAACGGCATAGGCGCAGATTTTAGCGCGATATTACGCGATGCAAAACGCTGATGTTCGCAGGGTGGCTGAGCGTCTGGTAAACGACGCAATAACGCTCGGTCAGGCGAATTAGCGTGGCGAGTTGTTCTTCATTCGCGTCAGTATCCAGATCGAAGCTTAGGCGGATTTCTTTGAACCCAACCGGTGCATCTTTGGAAACGCCGAGCGTGCCGCGAAAATCGACATCGCCCTCTGCCCGAATTGTCGCGCCGCGTAAAGAAATGTTCAGAGCAGTAGCAACTGCGCTTAGCGTGACGCCCGCGCAACCTACCAGCGCTTCGAGCAGCATGTCGGCCGAGCACGCGCTCTTTCCGTCGCCGCCTGTTGCCCGATGAAGTCCGGTTTCAACGCGGGCCTTTCCCGTTTCGATTTTGCAGGTGACGTTTTCGCCGATTCGCCCTTCTGCACGGAGCGTGACCAACGCCGTCTCAGGACGCTCGCGGTACTGCGCCTTTACCGGCGCCTGCAATGATCTTAGCTCGTCAGCGTCCATGGCTGGGATTTGTCGTTGGTCGCACTGTAGAGGCAGCCGTGCCGGCTGCAATGACCGGGGACCCTGCGGGCGACAGGCCTGCCGCTACGGAAGGATAACAAGCTTTCCGGCACGCAGAGAGATCCGAATTGCGAAATCAAGAGGCCGCGATCGGTCTTGATTTCGTCCCAGTCGGCTTAATGTTTTGGTTCACTCGAAAGAAATTATCGGGATCGTATTTGTTTTTGATCTCGACCAGCCGCTGGTAATTGTCGCCGTACGTTTTTTTCACGCGTTCTTCGCCTTCGTCACCCATTAGAAAATTTACGTACGCTCCGCCAGCCGAGTACGGATGAAGCGCATCGTAATAACTCTTCGTCCACGAGATGATTTTCTCGTTATTCGCCGGATCGGGATCAACACCAACCATCACTTGTGCCCACTTGGCATCGCGATAATTCCAGGCAGTATCGCTCTTGCCGACACGCGACGCAGCACCGTCGATCGGATACATGTGCATAGTGGAATGCATCGATGGAAGCGCCTCCCCAAAGGGAATGTGCTTGGCGATCGCGTCGTCGCTTAACTCGTTGATAAAATCGGCGCGCCAATACCACTGCAAGCCCGGAGGATAAAGCGCGTCGAACATGCTTTGTAACGCTGGTTGCGGCAGCGGGCCGACAAAATCCAAAGCAGGGTTTTTGAAGGCCCGAATTGGCTTGAATATTTCTTCTGCTTTTTCTTGTGGTCCCGCGTATGCCCAGACAATGCCGCACATTTTTTTCCTGTGGAGATGCTCGGGGAACGGCGGGGCGGGCGGCACGGTGAGAAAGGCAAAAAAGCCATTCAAATCATCAGCAGCCGCAGGAAGAAAGTCGCGATACCACTTCATCACGTCAGCTGTTTCGCTTAGCTCGTAGAGCATTGGGCCGCCATAGATCATATCGATCGGATGCAGCTTGAACGTAAACGACGTAACGACGCCGAAGTTTCCGCCGCCGCCGCGCAGCGCCCAGTACAAGTCGGAATTTTCATCGGTGTCGGCTTTAACAAAATTGCCATTGGCCAATACAACATCAGCTGAAAGGAGGTTATCGATGCTCAGTCCGCATTTACGCGTGAGGTGTCCCACTCCACCGCCCAGAGTCAACCCGCCAACGCCGGTCGTGGAAATGATTCCACTTGGTGTCGCAAGCCCAAACACATGCGTCGCGTGATCGACATCGCCCCATGTGCATCCGCCGCCGACAGTGACATTGCGAGCTTCCGGATCGACACGCGTATATTTTATCAGGCTGAGGTCGATGACCAGACCATCGTCGCAAATCCCCAGGCCTCCCGCGTTATGTCCACCGCTGCGGATCGCGACAAGCAGGTCGTTTTCTCGGGCGAACTTCACGGAGCTAATGACGTCGGCCACATCCGCGCAACGGGCGATCAGCCGCGGCTTTTTGTGAATCATCCCGTTGTACACTTTGCGGGCTTCATCGTAATCCCTGTCACCCGGTTCGATCAGTCCGCCACGAAGGTTTGCTTTGAAATCGGCGATGGCATTCTCGTTAAGCATGACGAAGTCTCAGCGAAACAGTCTTACGGTCAAGACAGTGAATCTCAGCATTTTCATTGAGATATTGGCCGGCCCAGCGCTAGTATGTCTGTCCATTGAAATAGGCGATGCTTGACGCGCACACATCATGGACTCGCCGGGAATTTTTGAAAGTCGCCGGCCGGGCGGGACTGGTTAGCGCCGTCCCGACCCTCGCGAGTGCTGCTGCTACGCCCAATCCCGACACGGTTTGTATTTCGATTCTGCACACGACGGATTTGCACGGTCATATCCTTCCAACCTTCGACTACGACGGAAATCCAGATCGCGGCGGATTGGCGCGTTGCGCGACGCAAATCACGCGATGGCGGCGGGAAAATTCCAACTCGATCTTGATCGACGTCGGTGACGTGTATCAGGGGACTGACGTCAGCCTCCGAAACAAGGGCGCGCTGATGATCGATCTGCTCAATCATCTCGAATACGACGCCTGGGTCGTCGGCAATCATGAATTCGATTGGGGGATGGAGTGCTTCGAACACGCGTTGGAACAATCAAACATGCCAGTCCTTGCTGCGAACATGCTGATGGAACAAAAACCTGCCGGCCAATTTCCAGATGCAAACCATCCGTTTGCAAAAATTCAGCCGTTCATTTTGAAAGAGATTGCGGGGATCAAACTCGCAATCGTCGGCGTTACCACGCCTGGGATGGCGTTTTGGCTTTGGCCAGAATTTACCCGGGGACTTGATTTTCGGCATCCGGTCGAGCCCGTTCGCCGCGCGATCGCGAGGGCGAAAAACGATGGCGCGGACGCGATCGTGTTGACAGGTCACATGGGACTCAAGACGCGCACTGGTGGCGATGATTTTGCCAATACAGTAATGGCTCTGACGTCGGAATTTCCGGAGATCGCAGTGTTTATCGCCGGCCATACGCATCAGGATGTTCCAAGCCGGCTAACGAATGGCGTGTTGTTTACCCAGGCAGATCATTTCGGGATTCACGCGGGGCGGGTCGATCTTCTCTTCGATCGCAATTCAAAAAAGCTGCTTCGCCGGGAAGCGATCTGCGAGCTGATGGATAACCGTTTCGCTTTTGATCATGCCATTATTTCACGAGCGAAATCGCAGCTCGCCGAATCGGCCACTGAGCTATCCAAGCCGATCGGTCAATTGGCCGAGACGCTACGAGGTCGAAGCCGCCCCGGCCGACCGAGCGACGTGGAGAGGCTGATCGGAGCGGCGATCACGGAAATGTTGCTGGAACGAAGGGTGCCCGTTGATGGCGTCATGCACGGGACGTTCGATGATAAGGCGGACTTGGTCGCGGGTCCCAAAGCGGTTAGCGACGTCTGGAACATAATTCCCTTCGAGAACTACGTTGTGACGGCGCAGCTTTCGCCCGAGGAAATAAAAACTGCGATGGAGGAAGTGTTTGCCAGCCATGAAAAGCGCAATTTGCTTGGCTTCGACGTGAAGACCGAGGGTCGCGGCGACGACTGCAAAATCGCCTCGATCACACTGGCCAACCGGGAGCCACTTGATCGCAGCAAGAAATACGTCATCGCGTTTAACAGTTTCGATGCACGCAGTGGCGGCCATCATTTCATGAAATTGCGTGGGTTCCTGGCGAGGCTGGAGGCCAATTGCATCCTGCATCCGGTGCAAACCCGCGATGCGCTCATCGGTTACTTTCAGCGTCACAAGATCGTGCATCGGATGGCCGCGATGAGGGCCCTGGGAGTCGCGGCCTAAACTTCAGTTCTTCTTGCAAAAACGGCGCAGCCTGCTTGCCTATTCCCGCCATGCGGCTCGGAACATTTTGCGTAATTGGTTTGCTGCTCACTGCTGAACTTGCATCGTCGCAAACGGCAAAACCTGGGTCACCTTCACCAACACCGGCGTTGCCGGAGTTCCGGCCTGCACTGCTCGGGACAGGTCCCGATGCCATGATAAACAAGATCGACACTGCCGATCTGATTAAAAAGGGTCAAAAAGACGCTGCCGTTATGTTTTCCTGTCTCGTGGCGCCGACTGGTGATGTCGTACGGAGTGCCTGTTATCGCGGTACAAAGGGATCAGAGCTGCTCGAACAGGAGGTATTGAAACGCCTGGCAAACGCAAAGTTTATTCCCGCGATTCACAATCACCAACCGGTCGTCGCCGTTTTCTACGGCACAGTGACGTTCGCGGTCGTCAATGGCAAACCGCGACTGCGCATTTTTGCCAATCAGCAGCTGGAGGAAGTGAAAAAGGAAAACGATTTCATCGATCCACAACCCTATGCTGGTCCGGGCTCAAAGTTCACCGGAATACATTATCCCGACACGGGAACGACAGTGGCGCTGACTGGTGTTGTCGAACTTGCGCTCGATGTCGATGCTGCGGGCAATCTGAAGAACATCCAGGTCGTAACGGAGGAGCCTCCGTATCTGGGTTTCGGCCAGGCGGCCCTGTCCGATTTCAATGGGGCAAAATTCATTCCGGCGTTCCGCAACGGCAAACCGGTCGACAGCAAAGTCAAGGTTCCAATTTATTACAAGCCATCAGGCTCCTAGACGGGTCGGTCGCCGATTTGCCATGTTGGCAGCCTTGCGGCCGAGTCCGCGAACCGGGCCGATCCACGACTTCGAACGCGCCGCGTGATTTTTCCTTTTCGTGCAACGGGCATTTTCTTAGCGGTATGCGTTTTCGAATTTAGTTGATCAGATTTGGGCGTACAATTTTTTCATGGCTCGTGGATTTGTCGTTCTGGCTGCTCTGTTGCTAGCCGGCTTTGTTTCCGCTCAAACCACAACTTCCAATACACGTCCGCGCGCTTCGGATCAGGTCGATGAAATGGGCGAGATCGAAACACCGATCGTGCTGACAAACACTGCGAGCGTTCCGCGCGTCGCAGACGCGGTGACGACGTATATTCTGGCTTTGCCGGGAAACGAGAATGTTCTCTCAGTCAATCCGGTGGTTGGCGAGACCAATGATGGATATCTAAACGACATTCGCGAGCGCCACATCACGCCTGAGGATGTGTTCGCTGCCATCAAGCAGGCGAAGACCGGTGCCGTCGAAGAGGGAAATGTTGGGGCTGGCACCGGGACGGTGGCGTTTGGTTGGAAGGGAGGGATAGGAACCTCGTCGCGAAAGCTGCCTCAGAACCTTGGTGGGTACACGGTCGGGGTTCTGGTGCAGACGAATTTTGGAGGCGTCCTCTCGATTGCTGGCGTGGCTGTTGGTCAGGAATTAGGTCAGTACTATCTGCATAAGGAGCTGCAACAAGGCAGCGCGAAAGACAACGCGGACGGATCGTGCATGATAATCATCGCCACAGATGCGCCTGTCGACGCGCGGAATCTCAGGCGCCTCGCAGCCAGGGCGTGGCTGGGCATGGCCCGGACTGGAAGCGCTGCCTCGAACGGCAGCGGGGATTATGCAATCGCATTCTCGACCGCACCGCAGTTACGAATTCATACTTCTGAAAAGCCGCCGACGCGGCATCTCGAACTACTGACCAACGACGCGATGTCGCCGCTGTTTCTGGCTGTGATCGAGGCCACCGAAGAAGCCATCTACAACTCGATGTTTCGAGCAACCACAATGAGCGGGAATGGGCACAGGATCGAGGCACTGCCAATCGACAAGACGGTGGAAATACTAAGGAGACACCGGGCCATCAAGTAAGGAGAGTCGCGGTAGTGAACAAAATTGTCCGTGGGTCTTTTTTTAAACGTGATCCGCTCACTTGCGCGCGTGAGTTGATCGGCACAGAACTCATTTGGGACGATTGTTCGGGAATCGTTGTCGAGGTGGAAGCTTACGCGGCAATCAACGACGAGGCCGCGCATACCTTTACACGTCCGAGCGCGCGCAGCTTTATCGAGCGAAACAACGCGGGTGCCGCCTATGTCTATTTCAATTATGGAATGCATTGGATGTTGAACGTGCTGGTCAAAGGCGACGAGAACGGTTTCGTCCTCATTCGCGCGCTGGAGCCGAGAAAAGGCATCGAGCAAATGAAGAAACGTCGCGGACTTGATGATGTGAAACGTCTTTGCTCGGGACCTGGCAAGCTCACGCAGGCGCTCGACATTACCAATCGTCATCATGAAATGGATCTGTGCTCGAACCCGCGATACTGCTTCGCTCGAAACGCAAAGACTCCTGCGGATGTCGTAGCCGACAAGCGCATTGGGATCACGCGTTCTGCGCATTATCCATGGCGTTTCACGCTGAGAGGAAGTGAGTTTGTAAGTCGGGCGGTGAGGCCGGAGGGCGGAGCTCCTCCATTGACTGAAATGGTGATTGATCGAAATTCCTCGCTCTAAATGAACATTGCCAGACAACGCGTTTTACTGGGGATGAGCGGGGGAGTGGACTCCAGCGTCGCGGGATATTTGTTGCGCGAGCAGGGCTACGAGGTCATCGGCGTAACCATGAAAGTATGGCCGCAGGATTGTATCTCGCGCGCGGAAGACAAATGCTGCGGACCACAGGCGATCGCTGATGCCCGTGGTGTAGCGCATTCTCTTGGCATTCCGCATTACGTCGTCGACGAGGTCGACCAGTTCGAGCGCTTGGTTATTGATTATTTCTCCAGCGAATATCGGGCCGGCCGCACACCAAATCCGTGTGTGATGTGCAACGAGAAGGTCAAGTTCGGTAATCTTTGGAGCAAAGCGGCGGCCTTAGGTTGCGACTACATCGCAACGGGGCACTACGCCATTATTGAACATCACGCTGATCGCGCAATTTTGCGAAAGGGTCTCGACCCGCGCAAAGATCAGTCTTATTTCCTTTTCAGTTTGCGGCAGCCGCAGCTTCGACGTGCGCTGACTCCGCTCGGCAAAATGACGAAGCCGCAAATTCGCGAAATCGCGCATTCGTTAGGCCTGAAAGTTGCAGACAAGGTGGACAGCCAGGAAATCTGCTTCGTTCCTGGCAACGATTACAAAGCTTTCCTGCGCTCACACCTTGGCGAAAATGAGTTTCATCGCGGCGAGATTTACGATATTGCAGGGAATTTTCTGGGCGAACACGACGGGATCGAGCTTTTCACGATTGGACAGCGCAAGGGGTTACCGGGCGGATCGCCGCGGCCGCGCTACGTGGTTGATCTCGACCCGGCGACAAATCGTGTGATTGTGGGAGATGCTGACGACTTGGTGACGGATGAATTCGAGATCGATAGGGCGAATTGGCACCCTGTAGCCTCTGTAGCCGGGGTCGTTGACCCCGGTCCGCGGTCAACGACCGCGGCTACAACAGACCCCGGCCACAGCGAAGAAATCGAAGTGACGGCGAAGATCCGTTATAGCCACCCAGGGACACGCGCTACGCTGACGCCGCTCGAAGACGGGCGCGCCCATGTGCGGTTGCACGATCCGCAAAGGGCCGTGACTCCAGGGCAGGCAGCCGTGTTTTACCATCGCGACATCGTCCTCGGTGGCGGTTGGATTTGCCGGACTTGTCGTCCTGAGCCCCGAAAGCTTTCGGGGTCGAAGGATCCCGTGTTGGTACCGTAAGGTGATGCAACGGGATTCCTCGACGGAGCCTGTCCTGAGCGAAGCCGAAGGGCTCGGAATGACGGCTTTGGCCTGACTAATGGCGGACCAAATTTTGCTGGCCATCAGCACGTTTCCGGACGCGGACACGGCCAGTCGCGTCGCGCAAACGTTAGTTGAGGAAAAGTTCGCGGCGTGCGCGAATCTTATTCCGGCTGTTCACTCGATCTATCGCTGGAAAGAAAAAATCGAAACAGAGGGCGAAGTCATCGTCCTTTTCAAGACCATCCAGGATCGACAGGCAGCGTTTGAGGAAAAGCTGCGCTCCCTTCATCCTTACGAAGTCCCAGAGCTGATATTCGTCAAGATCGACAGCGGATCGCCGGATTATCTGCGCTGGGTAAATGATAACTGCCGCTAAAAACTCGACCGCTTAAAGCCGTCGAGTTCAAACCGCGCCGCGGCGTCGGTAGTTAAGCGTAAAGATAGTGACGCCGATGAGGTTGGCCACCAGAGTCACGGCAACGACTTTTGTGGCGAAAACCAATGGATTGGGCACATCAATGATTGGATAGATGGTGAAGAAGATGGCCAGCAGAGATACCGTCAGACCGCAACCGGCGGCGAGTCGCAACCAGGAACGCGCTCCGGCTCGTATCGCAGCCGCGCCCACGACTGGGATCGCAAACATGACGGTATAAACAATTCCGTAAAAAACGTTGGCGGCGTTGTCCACGAGTTGAAATGCTTCCTGCAATCCCGCGCCGATCTGGCTCGAGATGGCAATCACCAGCGTGATCGCGCCGACGAACATGAGTGAATTGACCGGCGTTTTGTAACGCGGATGCAGACGCGAAAACCATACGGGCAAAAGGTGGTCCCAGCCGGCTACCATTGGTAAACGGGAGCTGCCCGTGAAATGAATACTCATCGAAGATATCGAGCGCACTGTCATCAGCAGAATGCCAACAGAGGCGATCGTGCTAGCAGCACCGAATGACTGCAGGCCGAGCCGCAACGTCTGCGGCACCGGGCCGATTAAATCGATTTGGTTATTTCCTATGAAGGCGAGAACCGAGCTCGTTCCAAGAACGAACATGAGCGCGATGATCGGAGCCGCGATAATAACGGAACGTCCAATGTTGCGCGCCGGTGCATGAGCTTCACCGGCCAGAATGCCTACGTATTCAAACCCGCTGAGTCCGCCGACTGCCAGTTTGCTGAAGATATTGAAGCAATAAAAGAGCGACATCGCGGGCGCAGCGATTTGCAGCGGGCGATATGAGCTGAGATCACCGCGAGCGAGACTGATGAATGGCAGAACAATCAAGGCGCCATAGACGAGGAACATCGCAAATCCGCCGATGTTGTGCACCCATTTACCTAGCGATAGCCCGCGAACGCCGGTCCAGCCGAGGCCACTTACCAGCACGCAACTGACGAGCGAGACACACCAGGGACTGCTTCGCATCCACGCGGCTGCGTCACCCAGGGCGTAGGAGATGTTTGTCGTGATGAACATGCCGCCCATGGCGATCACCATGATCGATAAGAGCCAGAGATTCCAGGCGACGATGAAGCCTGTGAATTCGTTAAAAGCGAGCTTTGCCCACTGGTAAATTCCACCTTCCAACGGCATCAGTTGCGAGAAGCCAGAAAAAGAGATGCGATGTTCCAAGTTTTGCGGCAGTGCCGACCCAGCCTGAGCCAACCACAAACACAATCTGTGTCAGAACGAGATCGCCAAGCCCGAGCGGCTTTTTCAATGCAACGCTCTGTTCTTCGACTCTGCGTTCAGCGCGATCGAGCGAGACACCCATGGCGAAATTGTAGGGAATGCGCTTCGCTTGCCTACCCAAAAACCGACAGCCGATACGCCTGCCTTAGAACCCCGGCTTTAATCGCGCTCGTGTTCGGATCTTTTCGGTGGTGCAGGTGCGTTTCGAAATTCGCGATGACGGACTCTTCCGCCAGCGTAGGCGATATAAACCCCGCTTCCCAGCGTCGCCGCCCCGAGCAAGACCACCGCCAGGGCGAGCGGCAGCGAGCATCTGGGCCATTTGATTGGCGCGGCGATAGAGAACGCGCTCAAAGCTGCGAGCACATAGAAAACCCAGATGAGGTCCTCGGCGCGATGCATGTGTTCATCAAGCCAGGCCCCTCCGTCCTCGTCAGTCATCGATAAAACACGGTCGTAACCTTCCTCGCCAAATTCATAGACAGGCCACGCCGACGCGGAGCTGATGAGTACGAGCGTCAGGGTTGCGATTTGAGCTCGACGGCTCTTCAAGACCAACGCGAGCACGAGACCGATCAAACCTGTGAGCAACCCATAAACCGGCAATGGATTGAGCAACACATGAATGTATTCGGGCTGCTGCAAATCGCGCAGCAAGGCCCCGATCATAACTTGCCCCGCCACTGGGTACCGGAGACTTGGGCGGTCCGTGCTGCTTGATTCGACAAGTATTTTTGCCAGTCCGCAATCGTGAAATGCCACCACTCGGTGCGCAATCCCCAAAAGCCTGCATTTCGCATTGCGATCTGCAGCAAATGCACGTGTGCGCGAACATCGGCATGAGGACCGACGTAGCGCCACATTGCAGCGGGCGTAAAATCGTCAAAGTCACTGGGCATGCGCACGGGACGATTCCACGTATCGACTAATGTAGCGTCGATAGCGATACCCCAGCTGTGCAGCGATCCAACGCCAATTTCAGGATTGGCAACGTAATCGCTGTTGTGTGACGCGTGCCAAAGCTTTTCCTGCACGGCTACAGGCCGGTACGCATCCCAGATTTTTAGCCCAAATTGGTAGCGCCGCAGAAACGCCTGTGCTGCCGCCAAACCCGAAGCGACTTCTGGTCGAGTGAGAGCGCACGTTCCGCTAGGATAAAGCGGGTACCCGACGAGATTATTTCGCCCAGCATAACGCAGCTCAACAATGATTGTCGGGTCGACTGATCGAATATCAACTAGGGGGCCGCCGGCGTTTGCGGCCAATGGCGGCAGCGCCACTGCCATCGCAGCGATTAAAGGAACGTTAAAGCGTCGCATTTGCTGGATCAGTACGCTGTCACTACTTGGGGACCCTCAGTTTTTGCCAGGCGCTCAAGAAGAACTCGAGCGCTATTTTCAGGGACCTCGAACCGCAATTCCAAATTTGAGGGGCTCGGTCTTTGGATCTCCGGCGGTCGGGAGTAAAGCAACAGGTCCGAATCCGGCAGACGCAGCCATTGCTGTGGATTATCATGCAAATTTCGAGCGATTTCGGCAGCATTTTTGGAGGAGTTCACTTTTATGAGCACTCTGGCTTTTACTGGATTTTGTAGATTGATCGCCAGACCCAGTAATTGTGAAGCGTCGAGCAGTTCCGGGGTAAAGATCGGATTAAAAACACGCGCGAGATCGGGCGGATCGCGCGAAATGAGTCGCAGTGCACTTTCGCGATCGAGTGCCTGGAAACGATCAAACAGTTGGCCCGTGATTTTCAGGTCCGGTTTCATCCCGAGACGCACCAGCACCAACTCATCCACCGCAATCGGTGCTCCGACCGCGAGTGTTGCGGGTCCGACCCTGGCAACCGCAAAATCAGGCGGTCGCTCCCAGACTGGCAAGCCGTTAATTGCGCGCTTTTGGAACGCCTTGTCGCCTGCGATCGCGCGAATGGCTTTCGGAGCGGCCCGGCGCGCTTCAACCAGGACGAACTCGCGCGTTTCTCCGGTTTCATTGGTTGTAATTGCACGAGTAATGCGTGTGGCATCCCGAGGCAGGTTCAATCCCGGAGTCGAAGCAGCCGCACCGACTAATCCCGGCCACAGTTTGGGCTGATCTTTGCGCCAGCGCCTCGCGAGGTCTGCCCGTTCAAATTGATCGGCGTTGATCGACAAAATCGTGTCGGTTTCCTGCGGCAGCCATTCGCGACCTCGCGGAGATTGAAAAATGACAAGCAGGGTGATCGCAACCAGGACTAGCACCGAGAAAACGGTGAAATAAAATTTCCGCAGCTCCTGCTTGTCGATCTGACTTGAGAGCGAGGCCAGCTCCGCCTTGTGCGCCAAATGCCGATCGACTGCCTCGCGGCGGCGATGCGCCTCGGCCAGCAAATGCGGCGCGTTTGGCGGCGCGACGCCCTGCGCGGCAAGGTGCCGGCCAATATTCAAATACGCGGGATTTTTCCGCTCCTCCACCGTTTGGTGGCGTGTGCGCGCGTTGCGCGCCGCTTCTTGTTGAGTGCGGATGTTGTCGCTCAATTTCCGGTCGCGCGCTTCAAACTCGCTCCGGGTCCGCGCAATATTTTTTTCCATCGCAGAGAGTTCCGCTTCTGCGCCGTTCAACCTCTCTTTGGCCAGGCGCCCCGCTTCCGCGCTACCTAGGCGCGCCCGGACAAGTTCTGCGCGCTCTTCCGGAAGGCGGGCCCTCCGCGCGCTGATGCTCGCAGATCGTACTTCCACGTCCGCGGGGACCGGATCGAGAGCCTGCAGGTCGGAGAGTTGTTTCAATAGATCGCGATCGGCAGCCTCGCTTTCCTGAATGCGGCGTTCTACGGCGGCGAGTTCCCGCTCGCAGACGTCCACATTGCTTTTGGTTTGGTTGCGCTTTTGGAGAAGGGGCTTCTTTTCCGCCTCCAGCTTTGCGATCGCCTCCGCTTGTTCGCGCGCATTTTGTTGCCGTTCCTCTTCGATCTTCTTTATTCCTTCCTCGATCTGTGCGATTCGAAGGGCAACTTCCTTTTGTTCCTGCTCCAGTTTCTTTAGAGCGACGATCTCGTTGCGCAGCTCGGGAAAATTTGCCGCCTGGGCGGTGCCTTCGCGCCCCAGATTGATTTCACTCTTTTGCAGAAGGCGCTTCTCATGACGAAGCGCAATGCGTGTTCGCTGGCGACGGATTTTTAATCCAATCTCGCGAAAGCCGGTGCGAATGAAACTCACGGGTGAACGCTACTTTCTCTACGCTTCTTCCGATTCCGCCAATTTCGCCAACACACTAAAGTCTTCGAGCGTAGTCGTGTCGCCGGTGACTCGCGCCCCGCTGGCGATTTCTTTCAACAATCGACGCATAATTTTGCCACTACGGGTTTTTGGGAGCGCTTCGGCGAAACGAACTTCATCTGGTTTTGCAATTGCCCCGATGTGCACGCCAACATGCTCGCGCAGCTCTGCTTTCAGTCCGCCAGTGACACTAACGCTCGCCTTCAGCGTCACAAAAGCAACAACGCCCTGCCCTTTTAGTTCATCGGGTCTGCCAACCACTGCCGCTTCGGCAACCTGCGGATGACTCACCAGGGCGCTTTCAATTTCCGATGTACCGAGCCTGTGGCCCGCCACGTTGAGGACATCATCGATACGCCCAACGATCCAAAAATAGCCGTCTTCATCGCGCCGCGCGCCGTCCCCGGTGAGATAATTGCCTTTAAATTCGCTCCAGTATTGCTGTCGATAGCGGGCCTTGTCGCCGTAAATGGTGCGCAGCATCGCCGGCCACGGCCGGCGGATGATTAGCTTGCCGCCTACGTTCGCTCCGACTTCGCGCCCTTTCTCGTCAACAATAGCTGGATCGATTCCAAAGAATGGGAGCGTTGCACTGCCCGGTTTCGTTGGAATTGCACCTGGCAGGGGAGTGATCAGAATCGATCCTGTTTCAGTTTGCCACCACGTATCGACAACCGGACAACGCCCGCCGCCGATATTTTTGTAGTACCACATCCATGCTTCTGGATTGATTGGTTCGCCGACCGTGCCGAGTAGGCGGAGCGACGAGAGATCGTGTTTCGCGACCCAATGGTCGCCCCAGCGAATAAATGCGCGAATGGCCGTTGGCGCGGTGTAGAGAATATTAACCCGATATTCTTCGATGATTTTCCAGAACCTGTCCGGTTCCGGCCAATTGGGCGCGCCTTCGTACATGATCGTTGTCGCGCCGTTGGCGAGCGGACCATAGACGATGTAACTGTGGCCCGTGACCCAGCCGACATCGGCGGTGCACCAAAAGATATCTTCATCTCGAATGTCGAAGATGTACTTCGTGCTCGAGTAAACACCGACTAGATAACCGCCTGTAGTATGGAGAATGCCTTTTGGTTTCCCGGTCGAGCCACTCGTGTAGAGAAGATAAAGCGGATGCTCGCTGTCGAGCGGTGCAGGCGGACAGTTGGCGTCGACATACTCCAGTTCGCGGTGCCACCAGACGTCGCGCCCTTCTTCCATGTGAATCTCGTTTCCTGCGCGACGAAAAACGATAACGCGCCGGACTGACGTGCCATCATGGAGTGCCTCATCAACGTTTTTCTTCAACGGCACAATTCCGCCGCGCCGATATGCGCCATCGGCTGTGACCACCGCGATCGCGCCGCTGTCGGCAATTCGATCTCGAATGCTGTCGGCACTAAATCCGCCGAAGACTACTGAGTGTACCGCGCCGATCCGCGCGCAGGCGAGCATGGCAACCGCGGTCTCAGGAATATTGGGGAGATAAATGATCACACGATCGCCTTTTTTTATGTTGTTTCGTTTCAACACATTCGCGAAGCGGCAAACTTCGCGATGCAGCTGCTGATAGGTAAGCGTACGTTTATCACCGGGTTCGCCTTCCCAGATAATTGCTGCCTTGTTCCGGCGCGGCCCAGTCAGATGTCGATCCAGGCAATTTTCCGAAATGTTGAGTTTGCCTCCGGCGAACCACTTCGCGAACGGAGCTTTCCATTCGAGCACCTTTTTCCATCTTGCGCGCCAGACCAGCTCACTCGCTTCGCGCGCCCAGAATTTTGCCGGCTGGCGGAGTGATTCCCGGTACATCCGCTGATATTGCGCGAGACTTTTGATTCGTGCGTTTTTTGCAAAATCTGTTCGTGGTTTAAAAATGCGTTTCTCAACCAGGTGCGACTCGATGTTGTCGTGCATGAGCAGTCCCTAATATGCCGAAGAAATTCTCAGGGCAAGCGCGCGCTTCGGTACCGGTTAAAAAGTTAAATATGTTATAACGCTGCAAAGGGAGCCGCCTTTTTAACTTTGTAACCTTTTAACCTATTCTAAATGATGAAGGAGTCGCTGACGGACGAATCTTTCATGCGTGAAGCATTGCGTCTGGCCAACAAGGCGGCCGCGGCCGGCGAAGTGCCAATTGGCGCAGTCGCTGTTCGCGAAGGCAAAATCATCGCGCGCGCTCATAATCAGGTGGAATTGCTCAAGGACGCCACCGCCCATGCGGAAATGCTCGTATTGACTCAAGCCGAGGCAGCCGTGGGTGATTGGCGACTGACCGATTGCGATCTGTATGTGACGAAGGAGCCATGCGCGATGTGCGCGGGCGCGATGGTGCACACTAGAGTCAAACGCGTGATTTTTGGATGTGCAGATCCAGTTGCCGGGGCCGCAGGAAGCGTGATCAACCTCCTGCAAATGCCCACTTTGAATCACCGATGCGATATCGCATCCGGTGTTTTGGAGAACGAATGCGCTGCGATCCTTAGGGATTTTTTTCGTGAAAGACGCAGTGCCCGCAGCGAGATCGACCGTCTTGAGACGGGCTAACGTCGAGTAAGGATTCCGGTACAATCATCAGCGATTCCGCTGCGTCGTTGTCGAACCGGGGATCAGACGGTGTGTTTCATGCGCCACAAAATCTTGAAAAGGGCGGTCATGGAGTCTCTCCATGCACCATGCACCATCTGAAAAGTTTTTTTCCCGGTTGGAAAGCGTTCTGTTTCGCACACTCTTTTATCCTTGTCGAGCCCTCGACAAATTTTCGCGTAGTGATCACGCGAAGATGACAAATTTATGGCTGACGAATGCAGATTATGGGTTGACTCCCGGTGGATGGATTCTAATTTACACCCTCTCTCTCGTCCTCTTGGGGTGTGTAATTCGGGGCAGTTTGAAAGTCACCGGGTCATCGCCCCATTCTGTGGAAATAGCCATTGCTCCAATATGAAAAGACTCCATACCACAACACTGACCGGAATTATCGGAATCGCCGGAGGACTAATGATCCTGCTCGGTTTCCCAATCGAAAAAGTTGAGCCGGCAATTCCGACGATCAAAGTCCCCGGCCCCTATCCGTATGAAACACCTGTGCAAGTTCCGGCGCCGGACATTGCTGAATCGACCGTCGTACCCACTCCTGCTCCTTTTCCTTATGCAGAATCGTCGCTTTCGCCCTCGGTTGCTCAGGACCGCGGTTCACGAGCGGCAGAGCCCCGTCGCCCGCTCACGGCGAAGGCGGTACGCGAGGCAGCATTCAAATACAACGGGGTGCCGGGTTTCTGTGAATTTCTGGCAGCGCTGCCTGCCAATGTTAGTGTGTTCGATCCAAAACTCGGCAGAACACTTACACTTGTAAAAGGAGACCGTGTAATACGCAAAAATGTGGCGTGGTTTCACGAACGTAAGCAGGCGCGTCCGAAATCGAATGACCGAACGGTTGTCTCAGTCGAAGAACTCGGCAGGCGGAATTCGGGCATTTAATTCACACTTTAGTCGCTGTTCAAGGAGCGTAGCGCATCTTGAACGGTTGTCGGCAATACGTGCCGCAGTCTGATTCGGACGTTGCCACGGATTGTGCTACAGCAAGTGGCAACTAAACGCGCCAGGATTACGGTTGCAGTATCAGGGGGTCCGCGAGAATCGTTCAACGATGAAGATGACCATATTTAAGGGCAGCGAGGTTGAAGTAGAGAAAGAAATCAACACCTGGTTAAAGTCCGAGCGCATCAACAAGATTCGCCACGTTACGCACGTAAATTATGGCGCAGTGGTGTACATCACCGTTTGGTGGCATCACCTGGATGCAGGTAAACGCGCGTCGATGACGCACGGGCTGTCTTGATTGTATTGCGACATTGGATTGCCACGTGAGACTGCCAGGTCTTTTACGTGGCTGCCTCGCTAGGATTCGAACCTAGACTTCGTTTTTAGTCCTGGGGAAAACTGGCTTTCCCTCGCAAAAAGACTTTCTAAAACGTCTTTGACATTATTTTTCGTTCTGACATAGTTCTGACTACGAACATATGAACATAGGCCGAAAAACCCGACAAAATGTTTCAAATCACGAGAGTTCCGCGAACAGTTCGAGTCCGAGTCCTGCCCGGCATTACAAGGCCAAAACGGCGTGCGTAGTTAAGGACGCCAGAGGTCGCAGCCCATTCTGGTACGCGTGTTACACCGATCCAACGGGCCGCAGACTTAAAAAATCGACGGGGCAAACGAGCAAGAGCAAAGCCATGAAGTTCGCCATGCAAATGCAGCGCGCAGCGGACATGGCAAACGAAAGGACGCTGACTGAGGAGAAAGCGCGCGAGTTAATCAGCGAGATCGTCGCCAGCATCCACGGCGGCGAAGGACTGCGGACGTTCACTGTCCGCCAATGGTTCGAGCATTTCTGCAAGATCAAGGCCGATGCCCAAGACGCGAAGACGGCGGCGAAGTACGAGCAAATCAAGGCGGAGTTTCTTGAGTTTCTCGGTCCAAAGGCTGACCTGAACATCTTGTCGATCACCAGCGGCGACGTGCGCGCCTACCGCGACCACCGCAAGAAGAGCGGCGTCACTGCCACCACGCTAAACGATCTCCTGACAATCCTGTCGTCGTATTTCAACGCCGCTTGGCGCGATCACGTCATTTCGAACAACCCGTGCACGGCGGTCGAGCAGGTGAAAGACAACGTCTCGCCGGCCAAGCGCCAGAAGCAGCCGTTCACCGTCGAGCAAGTGAAGGCGCTGCTGAAAGAGGCCAAAGGCGATTGGCGCGGTCTGATGAAGGTTGCGTTCTACACAGGCGCGCGGCTTGAGAACTGCGCGAACCTGCGCTTCGGAAATCTCGATTACTCGGCGGAGCCGCCCCTTGTCGTTTTCGAGAAGTACTCCAAGCACGGCGACGAACACAAGGTGCCGATGCACCCGGCTCTGGAAGATCATCTGCTCACGCTGAAACCGAAGAGCCGAAGCAACGACGAACCGTTGTTCCCGTCGCTGGCCGGGCGCAGAGTCGCGAATTTGTCGAAGCAGTTCCGCAAGCTGATGGAGGCCGCGCGCATCAAGAACCGGAAGGTGCGCGAGGGTGTCAGAGGCAAAGGTCGAGGCGCAGCGCGCGACGTGTGGGCGCTCGGATTCCATTCATTCCGCCGAACGAACGTGTCGATAATGGCCAACGCGGGCGTGCCAGAAGAGCAGCGCATGGCGATCACCGCGCACGCGACCCGCGACGTTCACAAGGGCTACACGCACCACGAACTCGGAGAGCGCCGTCAAAGTCGCAATCGCAAGCAAAGCACGGTCAAATTAGCATTGACAAAAACGGTGCAGCCTGATTGAAATCAGCCGCCCGAAACATTTGAAAACGCTCGCGAGCCGAATCGAATGCCAATTGCAAACTGGCGAATGGATGCACTGCGCTATTTACGAGGATGAATTGCAACGCCTTTGGCCGCCAAGCGAGAAAGATCGAGAGGCAAGGATCGAGCAATTCGCGAATGAATACGGCTTCCGTCTGAGGTTCTATAAAAAGGGACTGTGCGCAATCTTCGACAAATGGCCGCGACCAAAGCGACGTTTGTAATTCCTTCCAGCCCACTAGCCGCGACTGCGCCCCTATTCCCTTGACCTTTGGAACCTCGTTGTCGGGCCAGCCAGGGGACATTCTCGCACCGCACGGCCAAGTGCACGCTGATCAGGCTGCAAGGTTACGGGGAACAGGGGTTGGAATTAGGCGTTCGTTCGCTCACATCGCAATCAACAACACCCCACTCCTAGTGGATATACCTCCTGCGCGCGAAGGTCGGCTCCGTTATACAAGTGGGGTGAGGCTTTTTTTACTCAAAAGTCGAGAGCGGCCTAGCGTCGGTTTCCT
>WNFY01001932.1_pt1 | contig 26872 bp, 22 predicted proteins | sample 5400091 | NCBI WGS metagenome assembly WNFY01 (sample SAMN13153364, study PRJNA577476) | soil metagenome | isolation source: 60 cm soil or saprolite under grassland replicate 1 | place: USA:California | collected 2016-06-15 | reverse complement strand
TGGTGTTTGCCACGCAGACCTGTCTGGAGTGTCCCTCACGCGTTGATTGTACCCAGTCCAAGACGTCGGGAAGAGTGCTGCATCTGCGTCCGCAAGCCGCTCATGAAGCCTTGCAGGCACGCAGGCAAGAACAGCAGACTCCGGAGTTTCGCCAGCAGTATGCTCCACGAGCCGGCATTGAGGGGACCCTCTCCCAAGGGGTGCGCAGCATGGGATTGCGTCGGGCGCGCTATGATGGTCTGCCCAAGGTCCATTTCCAACAGGTGCTGACCGCCGTGGCGATCAATCTGGTGCGCATTGATGCCGTTCTGACCGGGACTCGCCGTGGGAAAACACGCCGCTCTCCCTTTGCGCGGTTGGTCTCTCCTTCCGACCAGCAGGACGCAGTCGGCGCATGATTCCCTTTCGATTCAGAATGTCATTCGTCAACAGAGTCTACTAAGGGAGGGGCCTGGCTCACTAGCTTCAGGCATATCTCTTGATCGCATCGGTTGGATAACCCAGTTCTGCTAGCATCAACCGCCATGCCTCGTGCCCTTCAAACGTCCGTACACTATGCCGATTCTTCAGCAGGTGAGAGACTCGTTTGGCTCCTGGATAGATGCCCTGATTGTGGAGGAGGAGCACGGCCTGACGAATTTCTTCACAGGTCGCTCTCACTCGCTCTTCACGCCGCTTGCTCTTCTGGGCAAGATATCTGGCAGAGATGCGTTTGCACAGGTCGGTAAAATGGTGCCATATGAGACCCGCACCGTACCCCAGTTGTCTGGCAAGTTCGGTAACGGAGGGAACCTCCTCGTTACTGGCCAGCACCTCTTGTAACCGTTGTTGGATCCGCTGATAGTCAAACCGCCCCCGGTACCGCGCAACAACTGCCTGGCAGAGTTCGGGGAAATACTTGCGGAGTGTCCCAGGATCGCAGCCGAACTGCCGCGCCACGGCCATTAACGATATGGGTTCGCTGCCCGCCACAGCGCTCTCCAGTGCCTCCCTCATCTGGACTCGGGCGCTGGCCTCCCTCATCTGGACTCGGGCGCTGGCCTCCGCCCACTGGCGTTTGTACCGCTTCACACTGGCGCGACAGAGGTCGGGGCAGTGCTTACGTAGAGTCTCAACTCTGCATCCGATCCATTGGGCAATCTCTTTCAGACTCGGGTAGCGTGCTATCTCTTCCCTCGCCAGCAGCGTTTCCAACACGTGCCGCATGTGACGTACATCATCCTGTGTTATCCCATTCCCCGTGCCTCGAGACACCTCCGGTAGATCTTTGACGGGGATGGGCAGGAACGCACGCCTGGGCAGAGAGCTTGCTGTCAAGAATTCTAAAGGCGGGATCGACAGGGTATAACACAATTGTAAGAGGAAGTCGAAAAACGGTAAGCCGTCCTTGCGAAGGTAATTCCACAAGCAAGATGGCGATACATTCATCTTACGGGCAAGAACACTTAAATTGCCTTGCGTATATTGATCCACGCACAGGCTCAGCATAGTAGCGAGTTGTTCTTTTGCTGGCACCACTGTCAGATCCGGGGCTGCAGCTAACAGTTCACCGGCATGCACTGCAATCCAGCACTGCCTCTCAAAATCATCTCGATCAATCGACGTGCTTCCTGCTTCCTCTCCTGCTGATGCGCCGCCCAACCAGCCAGCGCAACGTGTACAGTAACCCGCGTGGGCGACTTGCGACAAGAAGGGCATTGTCGCCTGACAACGCGGGCACACGGTAACGAGCTGTCGTCGATGGCGTGGACACATCTGGACACTTTGCAGCGCCCAGAGCAAAGGATCGTAGAGGACTTGATGGGCTTGCCGCCAATCGTCGTAGCACATAGGACACCAGGCTTTCCTCTGGCGCACCAATTTACTGACAGCAGTGACCTCGCTCCATGTCAGCATCGTCAAGAAACGTAGATTATCACACGAGGTCAAGCTTTGCATCACCTCTACCCAATGCCTGGCCATCGAGCTACAACCATTGAGAGATGAGCTGTTCTGCTCACAGAAAGTACTAAGGTGGCGATAATGGTGTGGCTCCGTGAAGTCTAGACCCTGCGAGGGAAAGATTTCATGCATCATCAGGGCTTTTAGTGTTACACAATGTGCCTCGGCTAGCCGGGCGATATAGCTGGCCAAGCATTCTACAGACGAAGTCCCGACGCCGATCGGCTCTAGGCGATAGAGCCGACTGCGGGGTGGAATAGAAGGTGTAGTCACATCCCAGACTTGATAACTTTCCATGTACTTTCACCTCAACGACTCACTCTTTTTCTCCGTTCTTCCGTTGTGGCCCTCCAGTCCTGTCACGTTTTGGCTTACGCCGGAATGGTCGGGGCGGTTCCGCTCTCGGTTTCTTTAGGGGCTTGTGAGGGATTCCTGTTGAAGGAGTGTCCTCAGCTTCTTTTCCCTCTTCAGATCTGTCACAGGCTTCGTCGGGCCGGTCACCGGAATCCAGTTGTAATTCGGAGGAAACCTCACCAGCGGAATCTTCCTCAGAGGGGAAGTCCTGTTCGACTTCCTTTGCCATTTCGTCAGAGCGATCGGGCTGGGTCGTTTCCGCTCCAGAGGTTGTCTCCTCAGTTTGAGGAACCGCAGGTTGCGGACCCTTTTTGGGCTTGACGAGAGGATCTAATCCAAGCATCTTCCGCAACTGCGTGCGTTGGGTGGGATTTGAAGCGAGCCGACTTTCACCCTCATACGCCTCGCGCATCATTTCATAGCTCTCGGCTTCTCTGAACGCATGCGTTTTCAGATGGTTCCTGCTGAGCGTTTTCGCTCCCGCCCACAGGGCAGCGTGAACTGCCCGTACCAACATCAGGCGGAGATTCCCCACGCACCCGATGGAACGTTCGTAGCAGAACTCCCAGTGCTCGAGCAGGACATCGGTCTCTACTACGAACGGCAACGCATCCTGAAAGGTCCTGAGGACATTCTTGAATTGCGATAGCTCTTTCTCTGTATTGCGATAGCGGGGGAAATGAATATCTAGGCTGCGCCCGATGAGCTGGGCGCTTAAATCGCGCAGGGGGAGCAGTTCGTACGTGCCGATCAGGACGAAGATCGTTCCCGTGTTATCGGCCAGGGATTTGATACAATTCACTTGATTCTGGCGCTGCCGGTCACTGCTCACGTTGTCCAGGTGTTGCGCCTCATCGACAAAGATTGCAACCGTACGTCGTCGCTTCGCGGTCGTCTCGAAGGATTGCCGCAGGGCGTCTTTTGACCCCTCGGGGGGTTTACGCTTGATGGGAGATCCGTCAGGCCTTACTAAACCTGTTAGTTCTTCATCGTCTCCAAGATCGTGAGCGATCTTATGTTCAATCAATGGCTCGTCAAAAGCCACAAGACCGACCTGGAAAAAATCTTTCCAGTTAAAGTATCCACTCAAGGGCGGCCTCGGACTCATCCTGAGAAGCGGGATACGTTCTCTATCCTGCTGCAAAATAGGTAACATCTCGAGGATGATCGTCCGAATGACATGGTTCATCATCGTGCTCTTGCCCACGCGGGCCGGGCCAAAGACATTGATGATGGAGGCCCCGCCAGGCTCCTGGATGGATCTGCGCAACGCTTTGTCTGCAGCCTCGAGATGGGGATGCGCTATGATGCGCTTGAAGGCCTGCAGGCGCTCTTCCTTCGTCATCTTGGCATAGCGTGACCGGTCTTCTGGGACAGCTTGTTTCTTCATCACTCATAGTCTCCGTAAAGCTCTTCATTATCCGCAACATGCTCGTCATCCTCCTCGTCGTCTTCGTCCGGGGAAGATAGTGACGACGGGGCCTGGAAGAGGGGAAATTGAGCAGCGTAGCTCACATCGATGGCCTGCAGGATGTCGCGGGATTCGGCATCGCACAACCGCTGGATGCCGAACTGCTCCTCCGCCTCGACGGAAGCGAGAAATTCGGCGATGCGTCCGATCGTGATCGGGTACTGCTGGGCGGAGACGGACCGACGCTTGCGCAGCTCATCAGAGATCAACTGCAACTCGCGCTCCGAATGATGGCGCAAGGCCAGAAAATGTACAGCATCGCACTGGGTCCACTCACCTTTCACGTAGGCGAACACACGACTGATATCGTACGGATCAGTACGAACCTCCACCTCCGTCCCTACCACATCCCCATCGGCAAATTTATCGGACCAGTAGAACTCATAATGCACTTGAACGCCCTTTCGATAATGCACCAGCAATTTTTCCCCTCTGTCGGATATGGGCATAGTCTGCATCAGAAACTTCAGGTTGTACTCCACATCGCGATAGGGGCGCACTCCGCTCAGGGTGATGCCAGCCTCATATTCCTCGCGCGGCGTCCGTTCGAGTGCAGTGTGGTAATTATTATCGTAGACGTCGTAGCACCACTGACAGAGTCGCCGGTAAAATGCGGCTAAAGTCCAGACCGCCTTATGGCGTGGATCAACCGATCGCGTCATCTCACGAGGGTTTTTCAAGGCCTTTGTGTTCCCCAGGAGGTTATCGATAAATCCTGTCTTTGTGGTCCCAAAGAGCCGCTCTTCGACCGATCCAGCTCGGGGATCAGAAGCAGGGCGCTCCAACTTCGTGATATTGTAATAGGCCAGCAGCGCCTCAAAATAGACGGAGTTGAAATCAGCACCGCCATCGACCACCAGAATCTGCGGCAACCGCTTGTAGCGTCGCACGCATTCGCGTATTACCATCATGTCGGAGCGGTGGCTTGGAGGATCGAACGACAAGTACACGGCAGGGATTCGCCGACAGTTCGCGTCTGACATCGCGGTCGCCCATGGTTTACCGAGCACTTTGCCCGTCCGCGAACTGACCAGTTGAATATCTGGCTGGAAATGATCGAGATGATCGATCTGCCAGGGGAAATCGCCATGTCGCGGTGTACTCTGGTCGAGGGAAAGATAGGGGGCCTTTTCCTGGTAAGCAGCACGCCGTCCTTTGCGTTTCAGCGTTTGTTCATAGCCACGCCGTTTTTTGATTTCTTGACAATACGTTTTGTAGCTCGGGGGATAGATACCCTGGGCTTCGCAATACTTGACCATCTGCCCGTGGGAATGCACGATCGGCTTTTGCCGATCGGTTTCATAATCGTTCTCGATATAGTCCATCATGGCCTTTATCGAGTCATCGGGCAGTTTGCGCTGTGGGTTGCCGGCTCGCTGATACTTGGTGAGCAACCCGATATACCCATGCCCGTACTCGCGCTCAGCCTCTTCCCATTTCGTTTCCCAATCGCGCAGCGTGCGATACGGCACACCCAGCTTCTCAGGAGTTTCGCCGGCCCAATATCGTTTCAAGAGCTTGTGCCGCTCGTTCGCTTCCCGATAATCCTGCGTGTTTGCTCTGGCTAATATAGCCAATTCTTTATCACTTGCTCCGCCTATATTCGCATGTCCCTTCTGGATAGGCTGCGCGATTTTTCCCTGGGAGGCGAGGGCGTAAAACTCTTCTCTCGCGATCTCCACCCAGTCACACCGCTCAGAGCGCAGAAAAACGGATGTGTCCCCGTGGTTATAGATCGTCCATGGGCGTCCATCCCAGACGACTCCTTGCCCTACCCCTATCTCTATGACTTCCGAGAGGGGACCGGGAGGCCGATAAGGGGATTCGGACATAATGATGTAGCCCCTTGCGACCTGTTCATCGCGAAAAATATGGACATATTCGCTATCAGCAAATGGAGCCGCGTGCACTTCCACGTAAAAGTGCTTGAGGAGCAGCGCGCTGTAGATGTGCTGCGCTTCGACATGCTCTAGTAGCGCCTTCAGCGTCATAACGGGCTCTTGCGCAAACAGTTCGCGCATGAGATTCAATGCCGCTTTGTCAACCTGCAGATCTGGATCGCGCAGGAAATCCTCAAGAAAGCTGAGGTTTCGTACATAGATCGGATTCAACTCAGCCGATGAGCGCACTTTATATGACAGACCGTACCGCGCTGCATACTCCTCACCCGGAGGGCAGCGCCAGTGCCCTTGTTCGTCCCGCTGGTATCTGTTCGGCATCGACTCGGCCAGTTCGACCAACTTCTCTTCGGGTTTCCACTCCTCCCACGCGGCACCATCACCACGCATGACGAAATAATCAGGGGTATGCCAGAACGCGACGGGGCGGCCGCTTTTGGCGATATAGCGCATCTCTATTTTCGATGGTTGGTCGTAATACTCGAGCACCTCCTTGTCATTTTCATAAGTATAAACGGCCAGAAACTCCGGGGTCCGGCTCTCAAACTGGACCGTTCTCTCCATCTTGTCGCTGGCATAACGACCCGTCCAGTTCCCGACCCGGCTCTGGCGACTACGTACAGGCTCAGAGGCGCGAATCGCCTCGATCAATCGGCGCGCTATTTCAAGCAATTGACATTGCTCGCACCAAAGCTCAAACTCAATCGGTTCTAGCATGCAACTCACCTCCAAAGTCAAGGTTCATAAGACGAATGCCGATCCCTACCTAAGAGTACAATACATCATGTTTTATGATTTGTCAACTTTTACTTTTTATATAATGAAATTATAAGTTTATATTAGCTCAAAATACTCTACAAACTTATTAAACTCATTCGCCCGCGAGTAAGCGCCCTTAACATTAAGATCAAATTACAAGGGTGTCACATTTGAGGCGGCTATAAAGCTTCTATCTTCCTTAAATGCCGACTCACGAGCTTGCTGTGCGGTGTAGATCAACCACCAAAGCCGTGTCAGAAATCGAAGGAGGATAATTTATAACATGCTGCGAGAATGAGACGCAATCTAGCTGCTCTTTAACAGTCTGTACCGCTATCAGCAGCAAAAATGTGGTATAATTCTGCTGAGAGACAGTGAGCGCTGAATCTCGGCCGCCCGTTGCGGCTAAATATCCTGGCTTAAAGCAACGATGCCTACCTCTGCTCTCAACAGATGTAGTAATCTCGCTGAGCGGATTTTGTTTTCGGCTTCAGGCCGAATTTGGATTGAAACAATAAGTTTGATGAGTAGATTGAACTCATCGCGCAAGCTGCCTCTCATCATCAAATTCAGTTACAGATCGTGTTCGTTCCCTCCCTTGCTTCGAAATTGCCAGGCCTCTTCTCCATCTCTGGCTGTGACATCTCAGCAACATATTCACCGCCTGTTTCTCTATCTAATTGAGAACGGATGTCGAGCAAAGCACGACGAGCATCACGCTCTCTGAAAGTGCCTGGGGCATTTAACAAAGCGCCTACCCTTCGATAGGTCGGGGTAAGTCGCTGGCCATGCGCGGCTCGCGCCGCCTCATATATGCGCTGCCGCAGATGAGCTTTCCTCAGTTGTCCTCGCTGTTTGCGATACTCAGCATAACGATAAGAAATTTCCTGGCAGTGTACTGGGAAGTGCCCCTTGATCGTCCTCGCCGGATAGCCTAATCGTTGCGCCACTTCTCGCATGGACGGTGGCGCGGTTTGCCGATCAGCCAGAATACCTTCAAGGGCCTGTTGAACTTTTTCGCGATCGAAAGGACGACGCACATCCCGTTTAAGGGTTTGCCCCTGAGATACAGGCGATTCGCCAAGAGCGCTATGCTCTACGCCGGTGAGGAATTGGAGAAAAGAAAGTCGAAGCTGATAGCAAAGCCGAAGTAAGAACGGAAGAGATGGCGGGAAATAGCCTTGCACCAGTTCCCATAAGGTGGTCTTGGGAAGTCCAAAGCAGCGGGCAAATGCTGCCGTATTGCCCGCTGTCGTAGATGCTATAAGATTTCGCAACGTTTGGATAACTCCTTCGCGAGGTATTGCAGGCGTCAACTGTGTTCTACGGGCCAGGAAGTCTCCGATAGTTTCTGCGATGTACATTTCTTTTTCCCCAGCCTGACCATGGCGGTGAGCGCTCCCTAGCCATCTTCCGCACGATGAACAGTAACCGGGGCGGGAACGCCAGGTGAGCCAGGGTAAAGATGAAGAACAGTACGGGCAGTGCCTCTCCAAAAGCTGCCAGTGCGCGGTGCAAACAGCCACACCGTTGATTGACCACAGCAGAGGTTCATAGATGATGGCGCCTTGACGTCGCCATGAATCGTAGCATAGCGGGCACCACTGCCTGAGGGGCTGCAGGAGATCGCGTTGGGAGAGGGCGTCAGCACTCACCAGCAGCGTGAGAAGCGTAAGATCAGTCCGAAGAGTCAGCGACCTCAGAGCATCAACCCAATCCGATGCCATAGTACCATTGCCATTTATCGGATTGGCGAAACGAACGAAACTGCTGATGCTCCGGCTTTTATCCCCAGCAATATATTGCTTGCCGAGGATGGGGGCAATACTATGTTGAATAAGCGTTCCCACCTCTACATGGTGCTCATATGCCAATCGGCATAGATAACTCGTCAGTGACTCGACAAGGCAACTGTCGGGGCCTAGAGGAGCGAGGCTGTAGAGTCTGCTCCTTTGCGGAATGTCTGGGATAGACATATCCCAGATCGGTAAGAGGGGTGACGCGATTTCTTCACAGGGTTGAGTCATAACAATACCCTTTCCAATCAGAAGCCCACTTCGGTGGAATCCCCGCCTTCTTGATCCTTGAGGAAGTGCGCCCGCCATGCCAGCATATATCCATTGATCACCCAGCTCTGGAGCGCAGTGTTGTCGGGATAGGTGCGGGAGGCGGACATGTTGGCATAGCCATCAACGGCGAAATCGATCATCGAGAGGTATTCCAGACTATCCGGACGGCTTTTCGCCTCCTCGAGTGCTTCTTGGAAAAGACTCTGTCCTTTCTCCCATGCCCCTCTCACCCGCGGAAGCACCTGCTGCAACTTGCGCCATTCCTGCGCCAAGTGCGCATCTTTCCATGTAATCTCGACGACACGAGCAAGGAAAGACTCTAGGTGCTCTGGACGCAATGCGGTCTCAAGGTCAGGGCGTCTCATATCACTACCACCGTGGTAGACCAGTTCGCGGATGTAGCGAATGGCTAGCGCCACGGTAAATTGCTCTGGCTCGATGTCCTGCCGGCGAAGATCAATATATTGTTGAAGATAATCCATGCTACTCCCTCACGTTCTGCATCACTACTCAAAAGCAGCCTGGCTGTGGCGTCACGCCTCCTCGCTCGGATCATGGTCCTGTGAACTTCTGAGCTTGTCTATGAGCGCTGCCATATCAAAATACCATTGAGCAAGCTTCCTCAGAGACGCGAAGAACTGTTCACGATCCTCGTGGGGCACGACTGGAATTAAGGGAAGTGTGCCTATCTCAGCCATCTCACCACTTGAGTCGATCGTGATAATGTCCATGATGGGAGCTATCGCCTGCTCCTGCACCATCTCCCGTGCCTGCGCTGTCGTTTCGTTTATGAGGGCTTTTCCTTGTGAAAGAAACAACTCAAGTTGGTGGGAAGAAGAATCGTCAAGCGAGGCGGAGAGGTGCAGCGCCCATTGATCGAGCCAGGACTCGGCATTGCTATACGCTTCGAGGAAGGTAAACAGATATCTTCGCAGTGATCGATAGCGCTCCAGCAGTAATTGCTGGACTTGTGCTACATCCTTCTCCCATGCATCGGTGGCTTGGCGAAGTTGCTCGCGTCGCTCGGCAGGCACTAATGACCAGTTAAAGCAAGCACACCAGAATGGCAAAGCACCCATATGGAGACACCAAACTATACGCTGGCCTCGCGCCGTTTGCAGCGGCAATTTGCGGGCGCTAGCCCATAAGACGAGCTTCCGCCAGCGAGGGATATGGGTCCCGGCGCGAAGGCCAAGCATGTTGCAGAGTGCCTTCACTGGAAAGTATGCTGTACCATCTGCGAGATATAAAGCCGGCACCTCTTCGTCAAAATAGGGCAGTATAATAGTCGTCTGTTGGATAGCTTGTCTCTGCTTCCCTCTCATGCTGTCTTCTTCGGCGTTCATTGATCTCACCTCATTCAATTAGGAGCTTCTCAGAGAGCCTTGTCTTGCCTTCACTTGCAATGGAAACCACCCGGATAGCAAGGAGAATCATCCTCTTCATTTTTGGGCCTTTTGAAAACCATCTCGATGGCCCGCAGATCCGATGAAATAGGTTGGGTTTCTTGTAGTGGTTGCCAGTTTGATTGTGTAAATACAATGGGGTTACAGGAAAAAAGCTCCCAGCCACTTTCTCCTAGTCGGTTTGCATATTCGTACATGGCCAGACCTTCTTGCCAATCGTCGAGTTCTTGGTCATTGGCAAAGCGCGGCCGAAACTCACCTCCATTGCTTGTGATGGCCGCGAAAACGAACAGGTATTCCCATTTTTGCATTGTATTCCTCCTTGCATCATTGGACATTATAGAAATCTCAATGAGTTCAGAATTTTCAGCGTAGGTATGGGTGTGAAGCAGCATACGTGATACTTCTTAGCTCTAGATAGCCCATACTCGCGTTTTCTCCTGACGTTATCCGGTTGTCTCCACTTTAAGCCTCCATGCAAAGTTCCGTTTGAGAATAGAGAGGAGCAAGAGATGCTGTGGAAAGAGATGTTCCAATTGGTCGATAATACGCAGTATCACTAAAGGAAGTAAGCTATTCTGCTGGGTAATCATATGGGGAAGGTAGCCCATATGGAGGTATGCGTTTGGGTTCTCAGCTTCCTCTTGATCGTCAAAGAGATGAAACACATGTACATCCTTCTCTGTCATTGCCTCAACACTGCTGCCCAACTCGAGTGAGGGTGACGGAATGCCATGAACTATGTGGGTCGTTGGTGTGCCGCTTGATAACCTCTGTTGCTCTATCATCCCAAGCATGATGACATGAACCAGCACGGCTTTCTCTGAAAGATAATCGGGCGAGAAAAGTTCTACCTGTGCCTCGTTGGAGAGGCGCGGTCCCAAGGAGCCAAAAGGAGGGTTGAGCAAGGTGGTATCGTAGATCACCCCCACCATGTAGCAGGAAGGTTCTTCATTTCTGCTCAGATCCGTGTCTCGTATCACACGAGACTCATCTAGAGGCCTTGAGCGTACCACAACTCGCACGAAGTGGCCAAAGGCGTAGTCAGAAGGATTTGGTGGCACCTCAACCTCCAGAGACCCATAAATTTGACAGACGTAGTTGATATGAGAGTAAGATTTGACGATCTTCCCGATAAGCACCTTCAAGCCTTTCCAAGCTCTTAATAATTGATGAAAGATGTGCCTTGTTAGAATCTCGCTTCCAACGGGACAAGGTTGTAGAATCAGTTGCTGTACTGTCATGATTTCTCAAGGTGCAACGCCAACCTCGTCATCACAGACGGGCTACTGGCCCAACGGAGAATATGCTCGGCTTGCTGAAGTAAGGTTTCCTCCTGGATAATTAAGCACCGTTCATGCATGTTGAGGCGTTGAAACGCTGGGCGGGCAAGAACGGCTTGGATGCGCTGGAGAGAGGGATTGGGAATGACGACGCAGAGGTGCATGATCCGGGTCGGACATAACGCATCCAAATCATACAGACGTAAGAGTCCCGACGAAATGGAGGTGGTATGTTCAATTTCATATGCCGCGATCACATCATCTCCTCGTAACCAAAGCACATCAATGAGATGGATGATCCGGCGGGTTGCTGCATCCATAAAAGAGGGCAGCGTTTTCAGGCTCAGGTCACCTAACCGTTCGCCATTCCAGCTTTTACTCTGGTCATTGGCAGCAATCCACACATCACATCCCACTTGATAGCCGATTTTGGCAAGCAGCCATTGGATACGGGTGTGATCCGAGGTATCCCGCTCCCCTTTCTGGCTCCGGTGTTCCTCCTCTCCGTCAGGTGAGATGTTGCCCATCGTCTCTGGATGAACAGAGATGTCCTCGCTCCCGAAAAGTGAGGATGATCGTGTCATTTTTCTTGCAACCTGTTCACCAAGACTTCGTTGACCTTTCCATGTCACCATGTGTTCGAGTTCCCACAAGGAGAGGCCCAGCGCTCGTGCCAACGAGAGAAAGTGGGTCCGGAACGCGAAATAGGCCTCAATAGGACTCTGTGACGGTGTTGATTGCCCCTCTTCGTTCATGAGCATGAGATGCACCAGAGGAAAAAAGATGGGCCAGTATTGTGCATCTTGCAGGTGCCACCACGAGCTCAAGAGAAAGGGAATGCGCGCCGGTTGCAATTGAGACCGTGATCCTTTTTGCTGAGTAATGAGTCTCTCGAAATAGTGGGTAAGTTCCTGCATGTGCTGTTGGCCCTCTCGAGTATCTTCTGGGAGCCGTAAGCCAGCCCGCAGGTGTGAGGCGAAAGTCTCATCATCGATGTACTTCACGAGTTTGTTGAGGAACATGCCTCCAGACGTGCCTCTCATACGAAAGACGTTCCAGGCACCTTGTGTTTTCTGTTGGAACGTCGCATTGAACTCTTTGAGCGTCATGCTTCTGTTCAAAAAGGCATCAAGCAACTGGGTCATCTCTTGCTGTACTTGGAGGCGTCGCTGATCAAGAGCTTGATGTGCCGTGACCGCCGGTGTATCAGTGAGATACTCTTGTTGTGTGATGCGCCACTGTTCTACCAGGTCCGCTGACCCTAACATGCTGCCGCCTTTCCCAATCAAAAAATTGCTTACTCTCTGATAGGTATCACCTCGCGTTCTGTCAGACACGGCAGAGGTTTTTCTCTATCATCTGCGAGCTTCATATGAGCTAGAGCATCATTTCGTAGGGAAGCTGCTTCGGTTCCCCGTCTGCCTGCGATTGCACCTACCTATAAAGGGCTGCAATCTTTGCATCGGTCCCTCCTTTCCTGCTCGCGCTGATGTGCTTCAAGGTTGCTCTGGGCTTTTACCGGATCACGATAGGCAGCAAGGAACGTACATAGCCCGTCAGCTATCATCCATATCTGCCACACGTTCGTCTCCGGATGTTTGACGATTCCCCCAGTTACTTCACCGAAGCCGCGTGGTGTCTCTCCGTTGGCAGGGGTGAACGGCTGGAAACATGCCGCGTAGTTCCCCTTTGCTTTTGGGCCTTCCTGTAGCCCCCGCAGTGTCTCTTCCAGTGTGTAGGGGTACGCCGGTCCTGGCGTATAGTATCCCTCCTGCCAGAGCGCCAGGACGCTATTGGCGATGGCCATTCCACACTCAGTGGTGAGACGGGGATCGCCGATAACAACTACCTGGGTCTGTTGCGCGAGCAGGAACTGCGCAGTTCCTGGGTCCAGTTACCTTTCCTTGATGATCGGAAGCACTTCCTTCTCCGCGCGTCGAACATAGACGGCAAGAGCTTCTGGCTCCGTCTCTATGGCGCGTTGTTGGAGTGACTGCCGGACGGCCGAGATGTTAAAACGTCGTCCCTTCTTCCTTTTCTTCATGATACGCCTCCAATTTCACTGCATAGACACACACATTTCTAAACAGGTCTTTGGCTTTCATCATCGGAAACCTCTTCGATCAGCTCTCCAGGTGGAACCCCTAATGCCCTTGCTATCTTGCCAAGGGTCTCCGTAGTTGTGATGTAATACGGATCTTTGAACATCCGCTTGACCGTGTTGTAGGCCACGTCTGCACTGCGCTGGAGTTTTCCCATGCCGATGCCTTTCTCCTTGGCAACTTCTTTCACGCGTAAACGTACTGCCATATACCGCTGCCCCTATCGATGCTACACAGGATTGTAGCAGGCTTTTCCTCGTGTGAGAACTAGCCAGCTACTGAGAGACGTGGAGGTAGAGCCATCCATGGCAATCATGAGAGGACCATACCGAGCTTGGTTCATATTCACCTCTTCAGCTGTAACTGCGTATCGAGACAACCATGGAAGAAGCTCCCTTTGGGATTGCACTTCGTTCAGGAGTTGCTGAGCAGTCCTTGCGCATCTGCCCCAAAGCACTTCTTCTTCACGATCGAGAGCAAGGGGTCACTAAACCAGAGGGCATTGATTCTTCGCACAATCGAAGCTGCACTGGGTTGCTGGTACAGACATAGAGATTACCCCATCCGAATGTTTTGTGGCCGTTGCAAGCTTGTACTCCCTTCTCTTCCACGCGCAGCAGGCATCGCACAAAACCGAATACCCGCATTCTATGGCAAATTCAATATTTTTGTCAAAAATGGGAAATAAAGTCCAGTTTACAGTAAATATATCTCTCACTAGACTGCTTTTATGGCAGATATTCACGAATTTCCAGACATTCCGGGATACGTTTCGATCAAACAAGCTGCTCAGATGCTGGGGATCACCGATAAACGCGTGTATAGGTACATCGATATTGGGCGTCTACCGGCATTCAAAGCGAGCGGTGTGTTCCTTTTGGCCGAGGAAGATGTCAAACAGTTTAAGCTCAATCCTCCTGGACGTATCCGCACAAGTCCCCCGCGATGGCGCGTGTACAGCAGCCGAAGTAAGGTTTTTTCTACAGAAATTCAGGTGCATGTTCAGCCGGGAAAACATACTAATCTGCTGGAAAAGTTGAAAGCGATCCAGCAAGCGAATCGTCATACGTTTCCTGGCACCATTGCGCGCTACGTCATCAAAGGCGATGAAGCGCTCACCAGTGTGCATTTCGTGCTGTTGTGGAAAGATACCGAAATGCCCGACGAGGTAGTGCAGCAGCACGATCTCAAGGCGTTGCAAGAAGAGTTAAAAGATGTGTTAGATTGGGAGACGGCCATCTATACCACAAATGAAGCCTTGATGTATACATAAAAGACGACGGTGAACTGTGACGAAAAACGGTTCCTAGAACAAGGAGTTACGGCAGTTCTATTGGACCGGAAACTTTCGGATATGTGCTCGATGGAGCGGTGGCTGGTGAATAGAAGGTTCTCTTCTCGGAACCAAAGATCAGCAACAATCTTCAATCTCTCAGGTGAAAATGGCGGCTTGTTAGCAATGCGGTTGCTTATTCACATCGGACAAGAAAGCAGGATAGTAAATTTTTTGCGAGGCAGGATGTCGCTCTACGCCTATTTACCAAAAATAAAACCGCCTTCTCAATTCTCCATCGCTGCCTAGTTGCCTTCAAGCGATCTTATGAAGAGCTTGTAGAGAGACGGCTTACTGAGTAGAGGGGGAGACAGGACTCAAACCTGCGAAAACCTGCTTGGAGGGCAGGGTGTCTCAAAATCGCCGCCCGTTTGCTATGAACTTGCTTTATTGGCTCGTATACACTATAAAACGGGATGTGAGCGGCCTTGACAAAAGATGTCGTGTCCTGACGAAGGCAGGATTTCACGACCTCAGAGCGCCCTAGAACAATTTTACCAGAACTTTTGTGTAAAAACAGGGGAGGCAGGTGGTCTCCTCCCTCATCACAACCCGCATTGTCTCACCAAAACTCTTGGTTTTCTTACTCACTGGATACCATCCTGCTACTCGTTTCCAAGGGGAAACGAGGGATGTTCAAGTGCAGCTACAGGCACAGCAAAGCACTCGAGAGGAAATGGCTCCGGGATAATCGCCGAGTAAGATTTCCCGCGAGGCAATGCAGATCTGAACAGTCCCTCGTGTGCAACTACGGTGGCACAGTCCGCTATGCGTCTTGTAACGCATCTGTGACTGCCTGCTCCTGTGTCATCGCCTGCCCCGTAGTCCATCCGGTCGTAAACGCTGCCACATCCAGGTGCGTGCGGGCCTCGGCCACACGCCTGTTCAGGTCATCTCGGTAGAGGCTGGCTACGGGCAGCAGACGATCAGCAGCCCCGAACAGCCGACCTGCTCGCTCTGCTTGCCCCTGTGCCGCAGCCACCTCGGCCATTCCAGCCAGCCCCCTAACGATGCCAAGCCCATTGTCCACCCGTTGCATGTCCTGCCAGAGATTGAGGCCTTGCTGGTAGAGCATCTTCGCCTGTTGCTCACCCCCGTACTGATGCAGCCATATATCCCCGACTTTGATCAGGATCATTCCGAGCCTGCCTCGATCCTTTGATGCGCGCAGGAGCGGCAGGCTCTGCTCATACAGGGAGTGCGCCATCTCCTCGTCACCCTGGGGCAAGATCACGGCCTCCAACGCACTCACCACCAACGACGCGTACAGCACGTCCCCTTGCTCTTGGAAGAGCCGCAAACTTTCCTCATAGTGCGTGCGCGCAGCCGCGCGGTCGCCTGAGAAATAGTCGGCCATGCCGAGCATGTAGAGCGTGTACGCTTCGCCCCACACATCCCCTAGCTCCTTGAACAGGGTGCGGCTCTCTTCGAGCAGGGGACGCGCTGCTGCGCTGTTGCGCTGACTCAGCCGGACAAGCCCCAACAACCATTCTGCGTTGCCAATCCATCGCTTGTCTCCCCTCTCGCGCACAATGGACAGGCCCTCCTCCGCGCGAGGGGAGGCTGCTTCATTGTCACCTTCGACCCAGGCCAGCCAGGCCGCACCAATGAGGGCCTTGCCTCGTGCAGCGCTGCGATCGGTGCCATCGGTGCGCTCCAACATGCCTTCCAGCCACGTTCGCCCCTCGCGTACAGAGTCGCGCAGGACCCAGTAAAAGGCGAGGGCGCCCACCAGGCGCAGCCCGGTCTGGACCGCGCTCTTGTCGGCCTTGCTCCAGGCCAGAGCAGCGCGCAGGTTGGCCTCCTCACGGTCCAGTCGCTCCATCCACACCTCCCGCTCCGGAGCGAACATCTGGGGATCGGCTTCCTCGGAAAGCTGCAGGAAGTAGTCGGCATGCCGCTCTTGCACGGTGATTGCCTCTCCACTGGCCACCAGTTGCTCGGTGGCATACTCGTGGATCGTCTCCAGCATGGTGAAGCGCGGCTCCCCGACTGTGCCCTGCTGCGGTTGCACCAGGCTCTTGTCCAGCAACTGGGCCAGTTGGTCCAGGACCGCGTTCTTGTCGGAGGCTGAGGAGGACATAGTCGAGGCGGCGTCCAAGACGCAGATGGCCTGCACCGCCTCTAGCGTGAAGCCGCCGACGAAGACCGCAAGGCGCCGGAACAGTGCCTTGTCGCTCTCAGCAAGCAAGTCGTAGCTCCAGGCAATCGTGTTGCGCAGCGTCTGCTGGCGCTGGGGCACGTCCCGCGCTCCGCGGGTCAGCAGCGGGAGCCGGTGCTCCAGGCGCGCCAGCAGGGCCTCAGGCGGGAGCACTGTGCTGCGAGCGGCTGCGAGTTCGAGGGCCAGCGGCAGGCCGTCCAGGCGACGACAGATCTCGGCAATGGCCTGCGCATTGTCAGCCGTGAGTACGAAATCGGGCTTTACCTCGCGCACACGCTCGACGAAGAGCGCGACCGCTGGGACCTGCGAGAGGCGGTCGAGGTCAGGCAAGTGCTCCGCCTCTGGCAGCGCAAGCGGCAAGACAGGAACCACCCGCTCGTCGCGTACCCGTAGTGGCTCTCGACTCGTCACGAGCAGTGTGAGCCTTGGGGCGGCGTCGAGTAGCCGGGTCGCCAGGGGGGCGGCGGAAAGCAGGTGCTCAAAGTTGTCCAGCAGTAACAGGAGCTGTCTAGGCCGCAGATACTCCCGCAGGCGCTCACCGATCGCTTGGCCGTCCGCCTCGGACACTCCGAGTGCCCGGGCCACGGTCAGCTCCACAAGCTGCGGGTCTGTGAGCGAGGCTAGCGAGACGAAGGCAACACCATCTGCGAACCGGGAAGCGAGATCAGCGGCCACCTGGATCGCCAGCCGCGTCTTGCCCACGCCTCCTGTTCCGGTGAGGGTCACCAGACCCACATCCTCACGCTGCAAGAGGTCCCGCACCAAGGCGACCTCCTGTGCTCGGTCAATCAGTGGACTGCGCGGCACGGGTACAGGGGCAGGTCGAGCGTGAACCGCGGTCTGTGGGGGGCTCGTGAAGCGCTCGGTCAAGAGCTGTGCCAGGTCATTGGCGATCCGCTCGCGTAACTCTTCAGGGGTAGCGAACTTCTGGTAGGAAGCACTCTCCTCTGCGCGGATGCGGTCGAGCAGCGCCTGTAAGCGCGGCTCGCGCTCCTGAGCTGGTGTCTTCATGTAGATCAGCTTTGGTTTCCCAGTTGAGAGCTGGTACTCGTCCTCCAGTCCAGAGACCTGCATACCGGGAGCGACCCAGCCATACCGTTGCCAGTAGAGGCCGATGAAAATATCGCTCTGCGTCAGGTAGGCCCGGTACAACTCGCGCGGTGGGTAGGGACGTGCACCCGACTCAAAGAGCACGGGCGTCAGCCGCAACTGGGTGATGGCTTCGCGCGCCGCTGCTCGCTCGGGGGCTAATTCATCGAGTGTCGAGCTGACAAAGACGCGCACACGCTGGTCAGGCGTGCGGATCACAGGTGGAGTGCCAGCAGCCTCTGCCGGCCGGCTTTCTGCATCGAGCGGATGATCTGTCTCCATCGTGAATCAAGCCCTTTTCAAGTACCGCACGTTCTCTCTGAGACTACCAATGCTCATGGTGTGAAAACAAGGGCACGTCTCAGTCCACAGGTCAAGCCTGGCATGAACCAGCGTCACGGTCCATTCTCACGTCCTGGCAGGTCATACGCCTGGAAGAGTGTGCCTCTGATTCCCATCAACACACTGGCGATGACAACACTCTCTCTTTCCGTCGGCGGAAGAACAATTTGTGCCAGTATCTCCATTATATCTCTTGCTCCTGGTGCTTGCGCTGGAACCAACGTTGATAGAGCAGGCGCGCCTCCGCCTGCACAGGTTTCACCGCCAGTCTGTTGGCACGCCGTTCTTCCAGTTGGTTCGTCACGGCTCAGCTCGTTCTATTAATTTCTACTGGCTTCAACGAGGGCCGCCAGGTTCTGCTCCAGGTGCCTCCATTGCCCCCATTGATAGCGTTGATGGATGCCAAAGCTCACCAGAAAGGTGACGACTCCAGCACTCGTACAGATCAGCAAAGGGAAGGTAAACAGGGCAGACAGCAGAAGGCCCACAAAGACCCCCACCAGCACGCTGTTGATGGCGGCGAGCATCCCTGCCGTCGTGAGGAAGACCTGCCACCAGGATGGGTATAACCCTACCTTGAGCATTGGCCGTCTGCTCTCATCATCAGCAAGGACGAAATAGGGTCGCAATTGGGGAGCATGCTCCAGGTAGAGGTGCCGAATGCGCGTGATCCCGCGCGCGTACGTGAGATCCTCAATGGCCGATTGCAGCACGCGCTCAAAGGTAATCAGCCCCATTAAGAAGAGCGAAGGAAGCAGCACCAGACTAAACACGAAGAAGGCCGTGCCCATGCGGGAGACTTGCCCGGTAAAAGCGATGGCAATCAAGGCGCCGGAGACGGCCCCAATGAAGAGCGTGCAGCGACCATTGGTGTCTGCCACGGTCATCGATCGCCCCGTTTGCAAATTGTAATGTTCCGTTGTGATCATCGTAACCATCTGTGAAGAAAGCTCCGGGAGAGACTGTTCGTCTTTCAGTCGCTCCTTTTCTGGAATGTGTTCGTGTACAGGCATGTCACACCTCCACCTGGTCCTATGAGTATGGTAAAGTATGCTTTGCACTGAGCATCGCTAAGACTGCCTTCTGGCCTGTCGGTGTTTTGCTGACGCAACGCTACGCTATCTTTGCGCAGGGCCTCTGCAAGCCAGCTGAGAGATGGTGAGAAACGTGCCTTGCAGCGAGACGAGCATCGAAGTCGACGGTAGGATGCCTGACCGAGCTGGTACAATCCTTCAGGATGTTCAACCGGCTAAGCAGCTCGGGCCGGTTGGCAAAATGACCGACGAGCTGCCTGGCGCTTTCCAGGACACAATGCGACTTGGCCTCTCCTGCGATATACACCCTGTCATGGTTCATGATCTCCTCGAGCAGTGCCACATTGAGGGCAGTGCTCGCATCCTCCGGGTCGAAGACCTCCGCGCCGAAGATGCCGTAGTATTCTGTGCGTCGCGTCCGGCCTTTGACGATATACGCTGGCTGCGTTTTTCGTGCCACGCTATGCCATGCGATAACTTCGCTGATGGGGGCGCTCAGCATATGGCCTAGGGTTCCCTCCATCGTGTGATAGGGCCAGATCATCAACTCTTTCTTGGCTTGCAGCTTGAGGTGATGCACATAGCTGACAGACCAGTCCCGCTCGCCTGGGAAGACTGGCACCCAGGTCTCATTCATCACGTCTTCTTCGGTGATGATCGTCAGAGGCTCAGGATGCTCGCCTGCCCTGGAATGCTTCCACCACGAAGGGTAAAAAATCTGCAGAGGCAGATGGGTATCCAGTGACGCGTATACCGTAGTGATCTTATGCGCGTTTGTGTAGAACCAGGTGAGGAAGCGTGCGATATCATCCTGCGCCCCTGGAACAGACAAGGTACCAGAAGGATCAACAAAATCGTGCTGGCAGTCGACGAGCACCACTGCGAGTGTTTCCTGATCTTCGTTGGCTGCCCTTAAATTGGCCTGCCAGCCGGCTGTTGTAAATTCCTGCAGGCGGGCAGGATACGCTGACTTATAAGCGTCCTGGACACTGAAGAGTGCCGGCGCATGAGGTAGAGTCGCCATGTATTTCATCAGATTTAGCTCCACTGCCAGTTAGAGATCTCCTCCGGATCTACGCCGTTCTCTTGAATGAAGCGGCGGAAATCGACGAGGAGATACTCATAGTGATGGACGCGTTCGCTTGCGCGCGCGGCCACACGTGGATTGCGAGCTGCTGCGAGCCGGATGGCCTGCGTAATCAGGTGGTAACGGCTGGTACCGTTGCGCACGTTCATGTCAAATGGCGTCGTGGTCGTACCCTCCTCCTGGTACCCATGGACGTGGAAGCGTTGCGTATGACTACGCCCGAAAAGCAACTGTTTCACTGCCGAAGGATACCCATGAAAGTTGACAATCACAGGTGCATCCCTCGTGAAAAGGGCTTCAAACATTTCGTCATCCAGGCCGTGCGGATGGGCTGTTTCTTTCTCCAGGATAAAGAGATCGGTGACGTTGACCACACGTACACGTAGCTCTGGCAGATCAGTGCGCAAGATATGAGCGGCTGCCATCACCTCCAGCGTCGGGTTATCGCCAATGCCTACCAGCACGACATCCGGGTGAATGCCCTCATCGATGCTGGCCCATTGCCAGACCGAAGCGCCAGCCCGGCAGTGGGCGATGGCATCTTCCATAGAGAGCCACTGAGGCATGGAAGGCTTGTTTGCAATGACGAGGTTGACGTATTCCAGGCTTTGCAAGCAGTGATCCACCGTACTCAGCAAGCAGTTGGCATCGGGCGGCAGGTAGACGCGCGAGACCTGCGCTTTTCTGTTCAAGATGTCATTGATGAACCCTGGACTTTGATGAGAGAAGCCATTGTGTTCCTGCCGCCACAAGGTTGAGGTTTCCAGGTAGTTTAGCGAGGCGACAGGCAAGCGCCAGGGAAGTTCCAGTGACATCTTCAGGAACTTGGAGTACTGGTCCATCATGGAAACAATAATGTTCAGAAAGGCCTCGTAGGAGGGGAAGAGGCCATAACGACCGGTGAGGAGATAGCCCTGCAGCCACCCCTGGAGGGTATGCTCACTGAGGATTTCCAGCACACGCCCATCGTGCGAAGTGATCTTTGCATTGTGAGGCGGAACAGGCCACTGGTAGTCGCGTTTGGTCCCATCGAGCACCGCGGTCAGTTTGTTGGATTCCAGCTCATCGGGGCTGAAGATGCGGAAGGGCTGTGGGTTGCGCTGGACGACCTCCTCCAGGTAGGTGGCGAGTTGCTCAGGGCCGCTGATCAGGCTGCCTTTTACCGGGCCCGACTTGTTTTCGGCAACTTGCTCAATGGGTACTGCATACTTAAAGATGTCAGGAAGATCGAGGTCTCGACGGATGCGTCCACCAAAGGTGTGAGGGTTACTCCCCATGCGCCGGTGACCTTTTGGACACTGTTCGAGAATCTCGGGCCTGGGACGGCCATGCTCATCGAACAGTTCCTCGATGTGATAGGAACGCAGCCAGCCCTCTAGCAGGTGCAGGTGTTCAGGATTCGTCTTCGGATCAGGAATCGGAACCTGGTGGGAACGGAAAGAACCCTCGATCGGCTCTCCATCCATTTCTTTAATGCCTGACATGCCCTTGGGAGAGCGCATCAGAATCACGGGCCAGCGCGGCCTGACAAGCGGCTGGCCAGCACGTGCCGCCTGCTGAATGCGGCGGATTTCGTGATAGGCCCAGTCCAGAGCCCCGTAGAGAGATGCATCCAAATCATCACCTTCTACGAAAATCGGCTGGTAGCCGTACCCTGTAAACAGGGCGAGCAGTTCCTCATCGGTCATGGTGCCGTAGATGGTGGGATTGGCGATTTTGTAGCCATTCAGGTGGAGGATGGGCAGGACCGCGCCGGATTCGGCAGGATCAAGAAACTTGTAGCTATGCCAGGCGGTAGCGGTAGGACCAGTCTCCGCTTCGCCATCACCGACGATGCAGGCCACGATCAGGTTGGGATTATCCATGGCAGCGCCAAAGGCGGTCGCCAGCGCATAACCCAACTCCCCTCCCTCGTGAATAGTTCCTGGAACACCAGGATAGAGGTGACTGGGAAATCCGCCGGGCCAGGAAAAGCTGCGCACAAAGTGTTCAACTCCGGCGCGATCGAGCGTCAGGGCTGGATAGAATTCATGGAGGGTCCTTTCTACATACAGGTTGGCCAGGATCGCGGGAGCGCCATGCCCCGGCCCCGTGACCAGAAACATATCGATGTCGTAGCGCTCGATGAGGTGGTTGAGGTGAGCATAGACCAGGTTGATACCAGGGCTGGTGCCCCAGTGACCCAACAGGCGGTCTTTGATATGCTCAGGTTGCAATGGTTCCTCAAGCAATACGTTCTGTTTGAGATACATCTGGGCAGCCGCAAGGTAGTTGGTGACGCGCCGGTAGCGGGCAATCGCATCCAGCTCCGCACCTTGAGCCTGGCGGATGTGCTCTACTGAAATCTTCGGACTAATATAAGACACCTGCGACGTAGAAATCTCTACTGACATGCGTATTTCCTCCTATCGGTTTAGTAGCCTATTAATGTTCCTATGACGAGAGAAAGATAGTGACGGGTTTGCCCCGCCAGGTCCCCACCCATCTGCACGATCTCCTCACGGATGTATCGTAGTGCTATGTCGTATGCGTTCTTCCGCTTGTGTGCGCTTTTGCAGCTGACCAACCCACTAGAGACTAGACGGTCGGTTTGATGTTCTGGTTGAATCGGAAGACGTTCGTTGGATCGTACGTGTTCTTGAGGGCGACCAGGCGCTTGTAGTTGACACCGTAGGAAGCCCGTACCTGCTCTTCCCCTTCGTCACCCAGGAAGTTCGTATAGACTCCTTTCATCGTGAATGGGAGGAGTGCTGTCTGGAAAGCGCGCACCCATGCCGTGTGCCTCTCAGCCTCATGGGCGTCGTCAGCCTTCCACGCGGCTACGATGTTCATCACATAAGGCACCTCGCGCAAGGCAAAGGCGGTGGCTGTTGGGCTCACCCGGCGTACAGCCCCATGCACATGCTGAATCAGCACCTCTGAGGAGGGCGAGGTGCGAGCCGCGCTGTAGTCGGCAATGAGGTCGATGACGTCGTCGCTGAGTTCCTGCAGGGAGGACGCTTGCTCGTAGTAGTGCCGCCCGTCAGGATCCCCTGCATCGCTGGAGATCGCCTGGAAGTAGGGCCTGGGGTGAACCAGGTCGGCCAGCGGTGAGCCAAATCTTCGCAACGGTGCGACCAGGCGCTCTCCCTCAGCTACAGACCCAGCATAGCAGAGGCTGATGCTGATCTCTGGTAGGCCATGTGAGGTCGTGGCGAGAGCAGCAGAGACCGTCAGTTCATCAGGAGCAGCCTGAGTCAACTCCCGGTAGAAGCGCAGGACCTCTCGCGCTTGCGACAGCGGATAGCTGATCTTGCCCGCCAGCACCGCAGCGACCGGGTGCAGTTGGAACGTAAAGGATGTGGCGACCCCGAAGTTGCCCCCACCGCCACGCACCCCCCAGAAGAGGTCCGGGTGCTCAGTAGCATTGGCGGAGAGCCTCTGCCCATCAGAGGTCACCAAATCCACCGAGAGCAGACTATCGACGGTGAGCCCATATGTGCCCATCAACCAGCCGATGCCCCCACCCAGGGTGAGTCCGCCCAGACCCGTTCCCGAGACGGTGCCGGTGGTGGTGGCCAGGCCGTACACCTGGGTCTCATGCACAAATTCGCCCAGGGTGAGTCCTGCCTGCACACGCGCGATGCTCCTGCCCGGATCGATCTGGATGTCCTTCATCCGAGAGAGGTCGATGACGAGCGCGCCGTTCCAGACCGAGAGCCCAACCATACTATGGCCGCCACCACGGACAGTGATCGGCAGACCAACGCTGCGGGCGAAGTCGATGGTGGTGAGGACATCATCGGGGTCGGCGCAGTACACGATCAGGGCGGGATACCGGTTAATTCTGCCGTTCCAGACGCGGCGAGATCGCTCATAACGGGCATCACCGGGCCAGATCACCTCACCTCGCAGGCGTGCCTGCAACTGCGGAATGACCGCCCCTTCGAGAGCTGTGTGCATGCTCATCCCTCCTGTCCCTTGCCACTGCCAAGCAAGGAGTGGCTGCGAAGACGCGGTGGCGCCTTCTGACGAGACACCTGAACAGTGTCTCTTACGCTTGCCTGTTCTGCTTGTACCACAGGTTCAGCCATCTGGTATGTTCCTGTCGTTGAGGCTCCGCCGCTAACGTATGTGAGCATCCAGCGGAGCGGTGTCAGCATGCGGTACAGGACCGTCCGGATGGCTGCATTCTGCCAGATATTCCAGAATTGCGACCACTGGACTCTTGGATCGATGCAGACGAGGTGCGTCTGCACCGATTCGACCACGCCGAAGTGCGCTGCCAGCGCGGCGAGCGTGTACTGCCAGAACGTGTTCTCTGAGCGGGAGGCTCCCAGGCGAAATCCCAGTTCATAGGCCGGGTCGTTGGCACGCACGAGCATCTCGATCTGGGCTATAGTGCCGCCCTCCTCTTCGTAGGCGCTAAAGGTGATCCAGCCGGCAAACATGTGCCCTTGCGGGGTCATGAACGTGAAGGACTTCTCGTCGGCATAGAGCACCAGCACACCGGTGGAGAGCGGGAGACCGTGGGGGATATCTCCAGGAAGCACCATGTTGATGAGGGCCACCTCCCCAGGAGCAATACCGGTCAGCGGTTGGTAGAAATGGTCCCACTTCGGCCAGAACGTCGGGAAGCGCTCCTTCCAGGTGGTGATGACCTCGGCTGGCTTGACCTGAGCGCCGTTCAGACGAATACGAAAGGTTTTCTGCCACAGCTGGCCGAAGCCCTGCAAGGGACTCATCGCCTGGCGTCCTTCCACATTCAGATTGAGTGCTCCCGTCGGTGCTCTCACCACATGTAATGTTGCCGCATACTGCGCCCAAGAGGCCTCATCGCGTGACTGTTTCTCGTACGATGGATTGGATTGAGTGGTCATTGTGTTGTTCCTCCTGACAGAAAAAGTGCTGTGTCCATCCCCTTCTTGTTTGATGGTTCGTTCCGTACTATGATCGTTCCCTTTAGGCAGGATCATTGCTTCCCTCCTCAATTATCTGGTTCAACTTGACTGGAAGGTGCCTTCTTAGGCGAGTGTTCTCCGATGTGTGGCTTGGCCTGCGAGAGAAACCTCTTTCTGTCTACCCAGCTCGACTTGAACTGGAAGCAGGACGCCAGGACCACCAGGGTCAACAAGAGTGGTCGCCAATTCGACGGCACCTTGCGGGGCTGTGATGGGAAATGCGAAGGTGATATTCCTGCTGGCCCCCAGCGGGATCGTATTGCTGATGTAGAGAATCGAGTCGTATTGACTCCCTGGGTTTGGTCCCTGTGGTGCTGCTGTAATGATGAAATTACCCGGAGCCTTTCCTTCGTTCGTGACAACAAAGTAGTAGGGCTCTCCTGCAGTGAAGGCCACACGAGAAGACTCGATCTTGGTGTCCGTAAGGGTTACACAAACTGCATTGCACGCTGGAGGGTCCGTTGGGTCCAGGTGCGCCTGGTCTGCCGGCGTACCCCGATTCGTACAAGCGGTGAGGCCAGCAAGATAGAGAACGAGCAACACGCCAGCAATCATGCGATAGTTCATCATTGTTCCTCCTATTTCGTTCCTGCAGTGGCAGCCCGGCGCAGCACAGAGTAGAGCACGCCCGCAACGAGCAAACCAACGTAGTAGGCGATGTCGGCGCCATGCAGCAGGTTGGCCATCGGGCCGGTGTAGAGCGAGGAGTTCATGAAGGGAATGGAGACGGCGAGGCCGACGAGGAAAGCCACCATGCCAGGCCACTCGATGGCCCGCCTGAACGATGTAGCCAGCCCATCAGGGCGCCTGGCCTGTCCGGGGTGGAGGAAGAAATCGACGAAGACGATTGCGAGCCAGGGACCAATCCAGTACGAGATCAGCAGGAGAAAGTTTTCGTACTTGCCCGAGAGGCCGCTAGAGCCATAGAGCGCGAGCAGGCCACCCACGACGCCAACTGCGATCACCGAGATCCACCGTTTGATCGGCACGTCAAGGGTGAGCAGCGAGAGTGCACCGGTGTAGATGTTGAGGGCATTGGCGGCGATCGTACCCAGAATAACTGCTAGCAGCGCAGGCACCCAGAGAGGCCCCATGACCTTAACCACCAGGTCGATCGGTGCCAGGTTGAGGCCAATAGTCGCTACCGCCGCGCCAAGTACCTGCAGCCAGACGCAGCCAATGAAGGACCCGGCAAAAACGGCCCCGAACACGCGCCATTGGGAGGTGTCCTTTGGCAAGTAGCGCGCATAATCCGAGGCGTAGGGCGACCAGCTAAAGACGTAAGAGGCCACCGCTGTCGTCGTGAGTACGAACAGGCCAAGATGATCGGTCAAGGGCAGCGTTGATAGGAGGCCAAAGTTCGCCTGCGGCAAGCCGATGACTGACATGAGCAGGAAAATGATCGCCAGCAGCACAGCGCTGATCGCCTCAAATCGGTGAATGAGGTTGTAGCCGTAGATGCCCAGCACCATCTGCGCCATCGTTAACACGAGCAGCGACACCCAGAAAGGCAGGGTTGTCAGCCGCGCAATGGCGAGGGATCCGACGATGCTGTTGATCGCGTACCAGCCGCTTGCACTGACCCAGTTCAAGAGGGCAGGTA
>WNFY01006780.1_pt1 | contig 26875 bp, 26 predicted proteins | sample 5400091 | NCBI WGS metagenome assembly WNFY01 (sample SAMN13153364, study PRJNA577476) | soil metagenome | isolation source: 60 cm soil or saprolite under grassland replicate 1 | place: USA:California | collected 2016-06-15 | reverse complement strand
TCGGCGCATCGACGGGCGGTTTTACCGATTGTTTGTTGCAGCGCGGCGCTGCAAAGGTTTACGCGGTGGACGTGGGCCACGGCCAGCTGGATTGGAAACTTCGCAACGATCCGCGCGTGATCGTGCTCGAGAATGTCAATGCGCGATTTCTTTCGCACGAACAGGTTCCAGAGCTTATCGATCTTTGCGTGATCGATGTTTCATTCATTTCGTTGACTTTGATTTTGCCGAACGCGTTCGATTTGCTAAGCACGAATGGTGTCATCCTGCCACTGATCAAGCCACAGTTTGAATTACAACGTGCAGACGTGGGAAGCGGCGGAATCGTTCGTGACCCAGCGTTGCACCAAAGGGCGCGAGACAAGATCGTTGCGTTCGTGATCAATCTCGGTCATATCGTGACCGGAATCGTTCCATCTGCTATCAAAGGCGCGGACGGTAACCAGGAATTTTTCGCATGTCTCCGAAAACGATTGGGTTGATCGCGCATACAGGCAAGGTAGGCGTTGCCGATCTGGTCAACAGCATTGTCGAAGAGTTTTCTCGCTTTTCGGTATCGATCTTGCTTGAAAAAGAAACAGCGGCCATTGCTGGAAAGAAGTCTGGCCATTCGATGGCTGAATTAGGCGCGGTCGCGGATCTTCTGGTGGTCGCCGGCGGCGACGGAACAATTCTGCATGTGGTCGGACAGCTTGGTGAAGTCATCAAGCCAATCTTCGGCATCAACGTAGGCTCGCTCGGTTTCCTGACGTGCGTGAGTTCTTCCACGTATCGCGAGGCTGTGGAATGCATCGCCAAGGACCGAATCAACTTTAGTCAACGAGCACTTCTCGAAGCGCGAGTGAAGCTACATGACAAACAAACCGCGAAGATGATTGCGCTGAACGACGCTGTGTTGAGCCGGGGTGAATTGTCGCGCCTAGTACTCCTGCGCACGCGTGTCAACGGTGAACCGCTAACTGAATTCAATGCCGACGGCTTGATTGTCGCGACGCCGACCGGTTCCACCGCGTACTCGCTTTCGGCAGGTGGACCAATTCTCGATCCCGAATCTGGCGTATTCGTGATCACGCCGATCTGTCCACACGTTCTGACTAACCGATCGATTATTGTCGCTGAAGGATCGACCATCGAAATCGAGGCGAGCGATCCGGAGTATCCAGTGTTTTTGACCCTAGATGGCCGTAAGCCGATCCATGTCGAGCGCGGATCAATAGTCACCATTCGCAAAGCAAGGAAAACCCTTCGGCTGGCCTCATTGCCCGACGCCTCATTCTTCAGCGTAGTCCGGCAGAAATTGAAGTGGAGCGGGAGCAACATCTGAGTGGCGTGTTCGCGCCACGGACAGCTTTGCCAATTAGAGCAGCGCGACTTTCGTTACCCGCACCTGTAGTGATAAGGAACGGACTTCTTTTTCTTTGTATGTTTATTCGAGAGCTGATACTGAGGATTGCCTATGAACCTTTCGAGCCTGCCGGATGGCCGCATCATAAATCTCGATCACCTCACTTATGCGGAGCGGACCGGTGACTACGTGATTTTGCATTTCAGTGGTGCGGGCGAAGGCGGGTCCGGGTCGATCATCAGGCTTAAGCAGGGCGAAGGCGCAAGGCGGGTTTGGGCCTGCCTTACGGAAAAATGCACGGTGAAGATCGAGACGCCGCGTTGAAGGCTGCCTGCCAGTCAATGTGGGACTTCAGCGATCTTATCCAACGTGTGTCCCTCAGTCGATGATTAGATACCGGCAATCCTCCAGCTGCGGGACATCTTGGCGGTTGGGGGTTCATATCGGCGCCTGCGTTCTGACAGCTCCGCGCGGATGGTTTGCCAGGGGGGGCACGCTCCTCAGGAGTTTGGATGTTTGGTAACCTGGTGGGCGCCCGGTCCTCAGATAGAAGCATCTCCAGTGGTTATGGGTGTGTCAGCGTGGCGCTCGTGCTTGGAATTCTTGAGCTTAGGCAGATTTTTATCGTGTTATTGTGTAAAATCTCGTTGTCCGGCGTCCGTGGAGATAAATACAATACCGCAAGTGATCCTCAAGATCCCACAGAGCATCAATGACGGTGTTGATTGGGCCAACTATTCATTGCGCACTGGTGCCCTGGAGCACCATTTCCGCGGACCCCGTGCGAGCTCCTGAAGTAAGCTTTCGCTATAGAGAAGCCAGGGATCGGCATTCTGGAGTGTGCAATGTGGTCGGGTTCGGTCATTGCCGTGGATACTGTCACCGGTGGTTGAGAGGTCGAAGATTAATCTGGCCAGGTCTCTAGTGCGTTCATCAGGGGGCAGGCGTCGATTTTATATGACATATATTGTCTGATGTTGTGTGAATGTGTGAACGCCGAGCCAACCGTAGTTTGGTATTTCCGCCGCCCTCCTTGCGAAATGCCTTTCGGGAGGTGCATCCTGAGGGCAATCGGTGCAAGAGGCACATCATTTGGCCCCCTTGACGTTCCAGCGGCCAGTGTTAGCATCGGCGACAATTCAATTTCACCTACAACACAAATGAATTCTTTGCGCAGCGTTTGGATCTCGTCCCTGATAATTAGCCCTTTTTTGTTTTTTAATTCTGTGAGACCGGCTCAGGCAGCTCAGGAGCTTATCTCCGGCAGCATTCAGGAGATGATGTCGCCAGAAGAATTTAAGGCGGCGGGTTTGAATAAACTTTCGCCCGAAGAGCTGCAAAAGCTCGATGCCTGGTTGCAGGGATACCGAGAGGCTACCGAGAAAAGGACCGAGAAGAAGGTTACAAAATCATTCTTCAACAGAGAGCCGGTTGTGAGTCGGGTTGATGGTTCATTTGCCGGTCTTCGCGGCCGTACGCTGATTAAGCTGGAAGACGGCACGGTTTGGAAGCAAGCCAACTTGGACGACCACGTCGGCCCGAGCCCCATCGATCATCCCGGAGCGGCAGTTGTGTGGTCGGGTTTTGGTTACAAAATGCGAATTCAGGGCGTGCCGGAATTCTATGTCAATCCGGTGAAAACGCCTTAACTGATTTACGTCACCGGCTGCGTCGCCGCGGCTGCGGAGAGCAATCGTGCCAGACCGAACTCGGTGTGTATTAGCCGGGCTGCGTGCTGTGCATCTTTTTCATCGATGACGACCGCGATCTTGATTTCCGAAGTGGAAACCAATTGAATGTTGATTCCATCGCGACCGAGGCATTCGAACATTCGCGCCGCGACACCCGAATGCGATCGCATCCCGATTCCAACCACGCTCAGTTTGGCCACGCCGCTTGACGTATTGAGGCGTTTCGCGCCGACCTCTCCGACCACTGGCATTAGAATTTTACGGGCGTTCTCCAGTTCGCCCTCGTGGATCGTGAATGAAATGTCAGTCATTCCGCCGATAGACGCATTTTGCACAATCATGTCCACAACGATGTGTGCCGCGGCGACGTTGGAAAAAATCCGTCCGGCGATTCCTGGTTTGTCGGGCACTCCTGCTATGGTGAGTTTCGCCTGGTGACGATCCAGGCTGATTCCACGAATCACCACCTCCTCCATGCTGGCGCTCTCCTCCTTTGCGATTGTTCCTCTGCTCTGGTTGAGGCTCGAGCGCACCTCGAATTCGACGCCGAACTTTTTCGCAAATTCCACTGCACGCGATTGCATCACTTTGGCGCCGCTGCCGGCCATTTCGAGCAGTTCGTCGTAAGCGATCTCGTCGAGTTTCCCCGCTTCTTTCACAATGCGCGGATCGCAAGTGAAAACGCCATCGACGTCCGTAAAAATCTGGCACGCATCTGCGTTTAGGGCGCCCGCCAGTGCAATCGCGGTCAAATCCGAGCCGCCGCGGCCCAGCGTGGTCGTTTCACCTTCTGGAGTTTGCCCCTGAAATCCAGCGACGATCACGATATAATCATCCGACAGCAGTTCGTGAATTTGCTTCGGACTAATATTGGCGATGCGCGCCTTGGTGTGGTTGCGATCTGTTAAAATTCCGGCTTGAGCGCCGGTTAAGGAAATCGCGCGTCCACCGATCGCGTTCACCGCCATGGCGGTCAAAGCAGCGGCGGCATGCTCGCCGGTAGAGAGCAGGATGTCGAGCTCGCGCTCTGTCGGGTGCGGAGATATCTGGTGCGCGAGCTCGAGCAGGTTATCGGTTACTCCTGCCATCGCGGAGATGACCGCGACGACCTGGCAACCCTGGCACTGTGTTTCAAGGAGCCGGCGGGCAACTTTCTGAACACGCTCCGGCTTCCCGACGGAAGTGCCGCCATATTTTTGAACCACCAGGCGCATGTCAGATGTAGATTAAACCCAAAGGAAGGCGAACTGCGATGGTTTTCGAGCGTTGGCTACAGCCCAATTGCGTGTCGCACATCGGTCGTGGTCGCGGACACGGGCTTCAATTCTTTCATGCGCTGGATAGTCAAATCGGGATCTTTCAAGCCGTGTCCAGTGACAGTGCAAACAATGCGGCTCGCTTCTGGAATTTTTTGAAATGAGTACGCCGCCTCGCCTGAATCGCAGCATTTAAAAAGCCCGGCAATTGACGCCGCACTGGCTGGCTCGACAAAGATTCCTTCGTGCTGCGCCAGCCAACTCTGCGCCGCGAGAATCTCTGCATCGCTCACCACGTCGATCGCGCCACGCGATTTGGCGATCGCTCCACGCGCCTGTTTCCAGCTTGCCGGATTTCCGATCCGAATCGCGGATGCGACCGTTTCGGGTTTTTCGATAATGCGGTTGTAAAAAATCGGCGCTGCACCAGCCGCTTGAAAACCAATCATCGCCGGTAACTTCGTCGATCTTTTGTATGCGTGATACTCCTGGTATCCAACCCAATAAGCAGCGATGTTTCCAGCGTTGCCGACTGGCAGCAAATGAAAATCTGGCGCATCCCCGATTTCATCGATAATCTCATACGCCGCGGTCTTTTGTCCTGCGATCCGATCTGGATTGACCGAATTTACAATGGCAAAATCGCCGCTCTCGCCGAGGTCGCGCACGATTCGCAGCGCGTCGTCAAAATTGCCATCGATCGCGATGATCTTTGCTCCGTAAGCAAAAGCTTGTACCAGTTTCCCGATCGCAATTTTTTCCGCAGGCAAAATCACCACGCACAAAATTCCTGCGCGCGCCGCGTAAGCCGCCGCCGAAGCAGAAGTATTCCCCGTTGATGCACAGATAAGAGCTTTTGCGCCATACTCCAGCGCTTTGGACACAGCCACGGTCATGCCGCGATCCTTGAACGAACCCGTCGGATTAACCCCTTCGTTTTTCACGAAAACTTCACAGCCGCGGCCGACGCGTTTGCTTAATTGCGAGCAATAAATCAGCGGCGTGTTCCCCTCGCCCAGCGAAACAACCGGCGTCGAGGCAGAGACCGGTAAAAATTCGGGATAGGATTCGATTACTCCCCTGTTCCGCTCCGATTTTAATGTTGTCGAGCCCATCTGATATTTCTAGTCGAAGCAAATCCGGGCGATTGTCGAGGTGCAACTGCCGTGTAAGATCAATACCGTATGCCTGCGCTTGGCAAAGAAGATAAGCTGCGGCTCTTAACCACGATCCTAGAGAGCCGCCATGCGGATTTGCGTGAGCAGAATTTAAATCGTCAGGGCAAGGGACATTTTCATGTTTCTGGCATGGGCCACGAAGGGCTGGCGGCGGTCTCGATCCAAATGGAGCCCGATGATTATATTGTCTCCTATTATCGCGACCGGGGACTTGTGCTCGGGCGCGGCATGACCACACGCCAACTCGGTCTCGAATATTTTGCAAAACGCAATACTGGTAGCGGCGGCCGGCAAATGCCATCGCATTACAGTGACGCGGATTTACACATCTGGAGCGTGCCCACCCCGACCGGTTCACAGCTCCTTCCCGCGTGCGGCATTGCCTGGGGAATTCAACTCGATGGCAAAAAAAATCTTGTCGTGACGACCGTCGGCGATGCCGCGACTCGCCAGGGGGATTTTTTTGAAGCGATCTGTTTTGCCAAGGAAAAGAAGCTTCCCATGCTCTTTCTCGTCGAAGACAACGCCTACGGCATCAGCATGCCTACGCGCACGACCAATCCGCTCGCGTTGAATGTTCTCGAGCCTGACAACTGGCGCCGAATCGATGGACAGAATGTGGAACAGGTTTATGACGCCACAGCGGAGGCGTTCGAGAAGATTCGCGCCGGCAGCGGGCCGTTCTTTTTCTGGATCAAGATGGAACGACTTTCCAGTCATACCAGTTCGGATGATCAAAAACTCTACCGCAGAGAGGAAGAACTGCGGGACTTAGAAAAATTCGATCCGCTCAAATGCTGGAAGGATCAGCTCATCGAGGAAGGTATCATTACCGTCGAGGAATTCGCGAAGCTCGATAATGAAATCAAGGAGCGTATTCGTCGCGAATACAGCAAGGCAGAAAAAGCCGAGGACCCGTCACCTAAAGAGCTCCTTACCAATGTCACCAAACCGCCCCCGAAGATCGACAAGGAAATCCTGTCGCCCGGGAAATACCGCATCGGCGATACGGTGAACAAAACCTTGCGTCTCGGTCTCGAGGAAGATCGGCGACGGATCCTGTTCGGCGAAGACATTGAAGATCCAAAAGGCGGCGTGTTCCGCCTTACGCAGAAACTCTCAACGGAATTTCCAAAGCAAGTTTTTAATTCACCGCTCGCTGAATCGACCATTCTCGGTGTTGCGTGCGGTCTGGCCGCGTACGGAAAGCGCCCCGTATTCGAATTGCAATTCATCGATTTTATTTATCCGGGATTCAATCAACTCGTCACCAACATCTCGAACCTGCGCTGGCGATCGTTCGGCAATTGGAAATGTCCGGCCGTGGTTTATGCGCCTTATGGCGCCTATCTGCCGGGGGGGAGTTTGTGGCACAGTCAGGCGAATGAGTCGTCGCTCGCCCATTACCCCGGGCTAAACGTGGTGGTCCCAAGCACGCCAGAGGACGCAGCGGGATTACTCTGGACCGCAATGCACGGTGAGGATCCTGTGATCTTCTTAATTCCAAAACACTTGCTTTGGGCCGAACACGAATACGCGGAGCCGATCCGGGCCGTTCCGTTGGGACGGGCGCGTCAATGCACGACCGGCTCTGACGTGACGGTAGTCGCATGGGGAAACACGATCGAGAAATCCTTGGAAGTAATCGCGAAGATCAACAATGAAATAAGTGTCGAACTCATTGATCTGCGCTCCATCGTTCCCTGGGACAAGGCTGCAATAGAGGAATCAGTGCACAAAACTCGCCGGCTCCTTGTTGTGCAAGAAGACACCGAGAACTGCAGTGTGGGGCAGATGATTATTTCCCACGTCACGAGCACGTCCGAGCTCTGGAATGCGATGATCAGTCCGCCGATTCTCGTCAGTAAAGCCAACGTCATGATCGGTTACAATCCCATCTATGAGTACGCTGCGTTGCCCGATGTGGAGCGCATCGTCGCTGCGATTAGGCGTTTGGTTGCAACCAAACATGAGCGTGTTGCTGTAGAGGCGGTCGCCGCGGCGACCGCAAAGCCGGAGATTGCGCCTGAGGAGAGGCGCCCCTACATCGCGCCTAAGATCGACATCGGCAAGCGGCGCGTGCAAAGCATTACCGTTCCGGTTATGGGCGAAGGAATTCGCAACGCGAAAATTGTTTCCCTCTTGAAAAACCCGGGCGATCCCATCGCGCTGGACGATGAGCTGTGCGAAGTTGAAACGGACAAAGCCGTTTATCCGATCCAATCATCGTTCGCTGGAGTGATGGGCGAATGGAAAACGAAAGTCGGCGATACGGTCGAGATTGGTCACGAGCTTGGCACACTTTTCATGGACGAAGCATCCCTTGCAGATCAGCTCGAGACAGCCTCCAAAGAATCGACAGATCGAAAGCCTGTAGAGGCGGCCGTGTCGGTTGCGGAACCCAGTAGCCGCGGGCGAACCGCCCGCCACTCCAATATCGAGCCGGCACTTTCGCCCACCATCACCCGCAAACTCAGCCGTGTCATTCCTGCTAACCTGCAAATCGACGCGCGGTGGGATGGAATTCGAAGAGCACGCGACGGAGCGAAAGAGAAAGACGGCAAGAACGCCGCCTCTCCTTCCGTGATGATCGCGTGGTCAGTCGTGCGTGCGATGGAAAAACATGCGTCATTCCGCCGGTTAATTCTCGAAGACGATCAGATCGTCCAGAATGACGATTTCGATCTGGGGATTGCGGTCGCGCTCGAAGGCGATCGTCTGGCGACTGCGGTGATTACAAAAGCAAATAAGAAAAGCTGGCCCGAATTCGTAAAGATTTACAATAAAACTGTCGAGGCTACGCGCGGCGGTCGTGTTGACGCCATGAACGCGTCGGTGGTAATCACGAGTCTGGGCGCTTTCGGGGTGAAAGCTGGGGCGCCGATTGTCGTGCCGCCATCAGTCGGGACGCTTTTTGTTGGCACCGCGCACCGCGAATTAATTCTCAACAAAAACGAAAACGAAAGCGCAGAAGTGATCACGCTCTCGCTCACGTTTGATCACCGCGTCGTAAACGGTGCCGGCGCAGCCAGCTTCGCTAACGAGATCAAAAAACAAATCGAAGGATTTAAAATCCCGTCTGAAGAAAGACCCGGCACATGCGCGCACAAGAGCTGAGCATTCTTCTCAATTGCATCCAATCTTCTGCTGCCCTTCGTAGCTTTAGTACGGTCAATGTTCACGACCGAATCAATTAACATCAACGGAGGGAAATCTTATGGCACGAAAACTCGAAGGGAAAAAAGTGGCCCATCCCTGTGGCAGATGGCTTTGAGCAGGTGGAAATGACAGAGCTGCGTGAGGCGCTAGATAAGGCCGGTGCGGAAACGAAAATCGTTTCGTTAAAGCCTGGCAAAATCCAGGGGATGCATCACGCGGATAAAGGCGACAAATTCGATGTCGATCTTACGCTGAAGGACGCACGCTCGGAGGAATTTGACGCGCTCATGATCCCGGGCGGGCTATTAAATCCGGATGCGCTGCGTTTAGATCAGAATGCGCTTGAATTTGCCCAGCACTTTTTCCGGGAGCACAAACCGGTAGCAGTCATCTGTCATGGCCCGCAGGTCCTGATCAGCGCGGACCTTGTTCGCGGCAGGAAGATGACATCGTGGCCGGCAATTCAAGTGGATATGCGCAATGCGGGCGCGCGCTGGGTGGATGAGGAAGTGGTCGTGGATAACGGACTGGTCTCCAGTCGCAAGCCAGACGACATTCCTGCATTCAACAGGAAGATGATCGAAGAATTCGCCGAAGGCCGACACGCGGCAGCCGCTGCGGCGTAAGTCGAAGGTCATGTCACTCCGATCCTCCAGGCGCGGGAGGGGAACTCCCACAGGGATGGATGGATCACGCCCGGCCCGAGCGTGCTGCAAAACCTCGCACGTGAGATCCTTCTCCAGCGACCGCGGGATCAAGATGACAGCGTGATTGCCGAGCGCGGCCAAATTGCCTTGCAAGTTTGAATGGCGGTTTGAACTTTGCTGACCGTTATGACTACGGCCAACAAAATCACCGTCGTTCGGATTTTGATGATTCCGGCTTTCGTAGCAATGGCAATTTATTACGGCCAAAGCATCCAGCGTGGCGCGCCGCTCGAATGGATGCGTTTTACTGCAATTGCTATTTTCCTAATCGCTGCAGTCAGCGATGGTTTGGATGGCTATGTCGCCCGCCGCTACAATCAGCGGAGTTCGCTGGGCGTTATCCTCGATCCAATTGCTGACAAAGGATTGCTGCTGAGCGGCATCATTACATTGAGCCTCAGTAACTGGAGCGAGGTCGATCCCGATTACGGCAGATTTCCAGTCTGGTTCCCGGTTCTCGTGATTTCGCGAGACGCCATCCTTTTCGTCGGTGCAGCCGTCTTGTATTTGCTCATTGGGAAAGTGCATGTGAAACCAAACTGGACGGGAAAGGTAGCGACCGTTTTACAGATGATCGCCATCGGTTGGGTCATGCTGCAGCTGCAGCTGCTTCCCATCCTTTATGTGGTAATCGTAGCTGGCTTTTTCACTTTTATTCAATCGACTGATTGGCCGCAAGATCGCCATCGTGCATGATCAACCGGGGATCACGCGCGACCGCATCTCGGCAATCTGCGCGCGCGGCGCGCGGCCGTTCGTGATTTGGGACACAGGTGGCGTCCTTGGCGCGGGAGAATCTGAACTAGCCACAATAGTCCGCCGCACCGTCGAACAAGCGATTAAGGAGAGCGATGTTCTGCTTTTTCTCGTCGATGCAAAGGAGGGACTCTCGCCGCTCGATCAGGAGCTTGCGCGCATGCTGCGCACAGCGCGCAAGCCGGTCGTCCTCGTCATCAACAAGATCGACCGTGAAAAACACGAGGATCTCGCTGCCGATTTTGCGACGCTTGGATTTTCGCGCAGTCAATCTGTCAGCGCCGAGCACAATCGTGGAATCACGGAATTGCTTAAAACAATAGATCAGGTTCTGCCCTTGCCTGCCGCTGAGCGAGACATCAAACATCAAACCTCAAACATCAAAGCTCCGCTCGCCATCGCGATCGTCGGTCGCCCGAATGTCGGCAAGTCTTCGCTCATCAACTCTATTGTGCAGAGTGAGCGGGCGATTGTAAGCAAGTTGCCGGGAACAACACGGGACGCTATCGACATTTCTTATCGACGAGACGGTCGAGAGTTTCTGTTCATCGACACCGCTGGAATCCGCAGACGCGGCAAACGTTCCAGCTCGGTTGAAGTTTTCAGCGTCATGCGCGCGGAACGAAGTATCCGCCGCGCCGATCTCTGCATTCTCATTGTCGATGTCACGGCGGGCATAACGGCGCAGGACAAACGAATCGCCGGATTGACCCAGAGAGAGCGCAAAGCGGCGATTATTGTTTTGAATAAATGGGATTTGATCAGGCTGAGACGGAATCAAAAACAGACGGTCTCGCAGCTTGCTGCTGAAACGCGAGCGAGAATTTTCTTTCTAGGTTATGCGTCGGCCTTGGTAGCATCCGCCCTTACGGGGGAGCACGTCGAAAAATTATTTGGGCTGATCGAAAAGATCCGACGCGGGGCGCGGCGCCGAATCGGCACTGGAATCCTGAACCGATTGCTCCGACAGGCGTTTGAAGCCAATCCACCGCCGCTGGTCAAAGGCCGCCGGCTTAAACTCTTTTACGCCGCGCAAACGAGAGGAAGACCGGATCGAGATTTACAGCCCCCGGAGTTCGTTCTCTTCGTCAACGACCCACAGTTGTTGACTGAGACATATCGGCGTTATCTCGAAGCTCGTATTCGCAAACTTGAGCCATACCCCGGCTTGCCGATCATTTTGAGTCTGCGCGCTCGTGAACCAAGCCACACGCGGTCTGCTTAATCGAACATTTTACCCTTGGTACCTGTCTCAAAATCACATCGTATGAAATCGACGCAGGAGATTACACAGGAAGTGCAAGAACTTGGCCAATGGATCCCGGCCATCCGCCAGCAAGTTGCTCACGTTATCGTTGGCCAGAAATATCTTGTCGATCGGCTTCTGCTCGGCCTGCTCGCCAACGGTCATCTCCTGCTCGAGGGCGTTCCCGGTCTGGCCAAAACGCTCACCGTGAAAACAATGGCCGCCTGTATTCAAACAGGTTTTCAGAGATTGCAATTCACGCCCGATCTATTGCCCGCGGATTTAATCGGCACGCTCATTTATAACCCGCGCACCGGCGAATTTACGACTAAACTCGGGCCGATTTTTTCCAATCTAATCCTGGCCGATGAAATCAATCGCGCGCCAGCCAAAGTCCAGAGCGCGTTGCTGGAGGCGATGCAGGAGAGGCAGGTGACCATCGGCGAAAAGACATATCCTCTCTCCGATCCGTTCCTGGTTCTCGCGACACAAAACCCGATCGAGCAGGAAGGCACCTACCAACTCCCAGAGGCGCAACTCGATCGTTTCATGTTCAAGTTGAACATTGGCTATCCGCAAAAAAGTGAGGAACGAACGATTCTCGATCTGATGGCGACTTCGGCGCCCGATTTGCGGGTGGATCCCGTGATCGAACCAAAGCAAATCATTGCGGCGCGCGACGTGGTCAACAGCATTTACATCGATGACCGGGTAAAGGATTACATTGTCGATGTCGTCTGGGCGACGCGCCAGCCCGCTGCGTACAATTTGCGGCTCGAAGGGCTTATCCGTTACGGCGCTTCGCCTCGCGCCACAATTTATTTAGCACTCGGCGCGCGGGCGCACGCATTCCTGAACGGCCGCGGTTACGTCACGCCGCAGGACATCAAAAGCATCGGTCCTGATGTGTTGCGGCATCGCATCATCGTCAGCTACGAAGCCGAGGCTGAAGCGGTGACCAGCGAGACGATCATCGAGCGAATTTTCGCCGGATTGCCTGTGCCTTGATTCGAGGTAGCTGTGGACCCGGCTGAGATTCTTAAAAAAATCAGGACACTCGAGATCAAGACGCGGGGTCTAGTCGAAACCGCGTTCGCCGGCGATTACCACAGCGTCTTCAAAGGACGCGGGATGAACTTTGAAGACGTGCGCGAATATCAACCGGGCGACGAAATTCGCGCGATTGACTGGAACGTGACCGCGCGCCTTGGAACCGCGTTTGTAAAACAATTTACCGAGGAACGCGAGCTGACTGTCATGCTTGTTGTCGATGTTAGCGCCTCTGGAAATTTCGGCAGCACCACGCAATCAAAGCGCGAACTAGCGGCTGAGGTCGCCTGCTTACTTGCGTTCAGTGCGATTCGGAACAACGATAAGGTGGGTCTCCTGCTTTTCACCGATCGCGTCGAACTTTTTATTCCGCCTAAAAAAGGCCGCTCGCATACCCTGCGTCTCATTCGCGAGATTCTGTTTTTTGAACCGCAGGCACGCGGCACAGAACCGGCCCTGGCGCTCGATTACTTGAATAACATTGTCACGCGCCGCGCAGTCGTCTTTTTCATTTCGGATTTTCAAGCGCCCGATTTTTCGCAAGCGCTGGCGGTGAGCGGGCAACGGCACGACTTCGTAGCCATCCATATCCACGATGAACGAGAAAGGGCGCTGCCAAACGTCGGCATTATCACGTTGGAAGATGCCGAAACTGGTGATCAGGTCGAGATCAATACTGCTGATCGCACGACACGCGCGCGCTTTACCGATTTCATGGATGCACGCGACACAGAACTATCGCGTGTGCTTCGGCGGAACAACATCGACGCCATTGCGCTGCAAACTGGAAAAGATTATTTGCCGGCGCTGCGCTCGTTCTTCAAACAACGCGAACGCCGGATTTCGATCCGTTAGAAATGCAAATGTCGATCTTATGTCGTGGCATCGGCTTCTTGCCGATGGAACATGGGCTGCGAAACCAATGCCATTTTGGCTTGTCAATCTTCGCGGCCGAAGAATTCCACGACATCGCGCCGCCGGTCGATTACTCGCTGATTTCGCCCTGGCTGGTTTTTCTGATCGCATTTGTCGTGCTTTCGCTTCTCGGCCTGGCGGTCTGGTTTTTCGCTCGGCGGCGAAAACCGCCGTTGCCGCCGAAATTGCCGCGCGAGATCGCACTCGAAGAGCTTGAGCGAATTAGCCGTCAGATTAAAAGGATGAGCCCATATCAGTTCAGCATCCGTGCATCCGACATTTTACGAAGATACGTCACGCAGCAGTATGGGTTGCTAGCAACACGACAAACTTCCATCGAATTTCTGACTGCGCTGGCAAAGGCCTCGCCGTTTTCCGCGGACGAAAAATCGCTGCTCGAAGATTTTTTGAACCGGTGCGATCTGATCAAGTTCGCGCGTTACGAAGCGACATCTGCGGACAGCCGGTTGTTACTCGATGAAGCGATCCGTTTTGTAGGAGGAGGTCAACTTGCGACTGTTTGATTGGTGGCCGGCAAACAGCGCACTAACGTTTGCGCGGCCGTGGTTGCTGTTGTTACTGCTGGCGATCCCGTTGCTCGCCTGGTTGCGAGGGAAACGCGGCCCTGCTGCTGCATTGACATATTCATCGACGGCCAGCCTTCGCGCGATCGGGAAAAGGAGCGCAGCGCGCGCGGGCAAGATTTTACAAACGCTGCTGGTGGCAGCGCTGGCGATTTTCGTTGTCGCACTCGCGCGTCCGCAGCTTGGCAAAAGCCTTACCCAGGTGGAAGCGAGCGGGATCGACATCATGCTCGTGCTCGATGTCTCCGGCTCGATGCTTACGAAGGATTTCACAATTGGCGGTCAGGAGGCGACGCGCGTGGATGCGATCCGCGAAGTAACCCGCAAATTCATCGAGGGACGGCCGAATGATCGCATCGGCATCATTGCATTCGCAGGCCGTCCATACGTCGTGAGTCCAATGACTTTGGACCACGATTGGCTTTTGCAGAATCTGGAAAGAGTACGCATCGGTCTTGTCGAAGACGGCACAGCAATTGGGTCGGCCATGGCTGCCGCGGCCAATCGACTTAATGACAAACGCTCAAAGAGCCGCGTGCTCGTGCTGTTAACCGACGGTGAGAATAATGCTGGGAAAATTCCGCCGAGCACCGCTGCAGAAGCGGTAAAAGCATTGAAAATTCATTTCTATGCTATAGGCGCTGGAATCAATGGAATCGCACCGGCACCGATCTACACATCCAGAGGGCCGCTCACAGATGCACTTGGCAATATTCTCTACGAAAATCAACGTGTGGAATTCAACGAAACGGGTCTGAGGGAGGTCGCTAAAATTGCTGACGGAAAATTCTTCCGAGCGACGGACACGAAATCGCTCGAACAAATTTACAGCGACATCGACAAACTAGAGAAATCGACGGTGAGTGTCAAAAAATATCAACAGTACCGTGATCTATTTCCCCTATGCCTTATGGGTGGATGCAGTTTGTTGCTCGTGCAAATGGTTTTGTCGCAAACGATTTGGAAAAAACTGCCATGACCTTTGGCGCACCACAATGGTTTTGGGGATTGGCTCTGGTACCAGTTCTGATTGCAATGTTCATTCGCGCGGAGCATCGCGGACTCAGGCGTTTGCAGGAGTTTGTTTCGGCGCGATTGCTACCGCAGTTAGCGGGAACGGTAAATCATCCGCGACGCGTGTTGCGATACGGGTTGCAATTGCTTGGTCTTTCTCTAGCACTGATCAGTCTCGCTCAGCCGCGCTGGGGTTACACGTTTGAGGATGTGAAACGGAAAGGCCTCGACTTGCTGATCGCGGTCGATACATCTCGGAGCATGCTTTCCAACGACGTGCAGCCGAACAGACTCGAGCGCGTCAAGCTTGTCACTCAGGACCTGATCAACGAACTTCAGGGCGACCGTGTCGGTCTGATCGCCTTCGCGGGACGCGCTTTTTTGCAAGCTCCGCTAACCATTGATTACGACGCCGTAGTTGAGGCAATTAACGATCTGGATACGAAGACGATTCCAGAGGGCGGCACAAATATCTCCAGCGCCATTACTCTTGCCACGCAGAGCTTCGGAAAAAGCGCAGTAGGCAATCGTGCACTGATCATCTTTACCGACGGCGAAGAATTGAGCGGGGACGCCGTCAAAACGGCGAAAGCCGCGGTCGATGCTGGCGTGCGGATTTTTACAGTAGGTGTCGGAACCGCGCAGGGCTCCCTCATTCCGATCGGCGGTGACGAAGGCCAAACGGCTTTTGTTAAAGATTCAGCCGGTCAAGTCGTCAAATCCAAGCTAGACGATAAGCGTTTGCGTGAGATCGCGCAGGCGGCGGGCGGATTTTATCTGCATTTGGAGAATGGTCCGCGCGCGATGCGGCAGCTTTACGATGAAGGACTGGCAAAGATGCAAGCAGCCGAGGTGGACGTGCGTTTGTCGCGCCGGCCGATTGAACGCTACGAATGGCCGCTCGGCGCCGCGTTAATCGCTCTGGCCTTGTCGATCTTGATTCCAGAGCGCAGACGAGCGCGTGAAAGAAGTTACGTTGCCACGCCTGCCAGAGCCACAACTGCTGCCGTGATGATTCTAATCTGTTTCTCGCCTTTCGTTTTCGCCATCGCTCCAGGAATCGACGCGTATCGTGAAGGCAAATTCGAAGATGCCTACAGCCAGTTCCAGCAGACGTTAAAATCGCATCCGCAATCGCACGTTGAGGACAAGCTCCAGTTCGATTCAGGTGCAGCTGCTTACAAATTAAAAGACTATAACAAGGCCTTGGAATCCTTCAGTCAAGCGCTGCTCTCCAAGGACACGACCTTACAGAGCAAAACTTACTACAACCTCGGCAACACTCTTTATCAGCATGGAGAAGCACAGAAAACTGATGAGAAAAAACTTAGCGATTGGACAAATGCACTCGATCAGTATGAGCAAACACTCAAGCTTGAACCGCAAAACAAAGAGGCGAAGGAGAATTACGATTACGTAAAGAAAAAGATCGAAGAATTAAAAAACAAGAAACAACCGGAGCAGCAACCCTCCCCTTCCCCGTCCCCGCCGCAGAGAAAGAACAAAGACCAACAGAAACAGCAATCTGGTTCAGGTGGGCAAAACCAACAGCAGCAAAATCAAGAACAGCAACAACAACAGCAGCAGCAGCAGCAATCGAGCCAGAGCCAGCAGCAAAAAGACCAGCAGCAAGCACAAGGTCAGCAATCACAGAGCCAATCCGGGAGCGGGAAGGATCAAAAACAGGGAAGCAAGAAAGATGAATCCCAGGCAAAGAGCGAACCTCAGCAACCAAGACAGCAACAGGGCACGCAGTCTTCACCATCGCCGTCTCTCGGCGAACAAAAATCGAATCAGGAACAATCAGGCGAAGGTGAGCAGCCGTCTCCGACGCCTGACGAGAATGGAAACGGAATGCCATCGTCCACGCCGGGAGAGGGAGAAAGCGCCGAACCTTCAGCCACTCCAGCGGAATCGCCGCAGAAAAAATTTGCCGGCGAAGTGAAGGGAGCGGGCCAGGAGAAATCAGAAAAACCGCCAGACAAAAATGCGCAGGCGACCGAGGCCGAGTTGGAAAAGGAAGGTCAAATGAGCGAACGTCAGGCGGAAGCGCTCCTGGAATCAATGAGAGACGAGGAGGCGCGAGTTCAACTTGATGAACGCAAAGCAACGCGCCATGTCTATAACGACTGGTAAGCGAATTTGAACTTTGATGTTCGATGTTTGATTTAAAATGGGACGCGCATTCTTGATTGGGACCGTGGCCGGAATTCTGGCGACCAGTTTCGCATTTGCCGATTCGCCAAGCGTCACAGCGGTCTTAAGCAAGTCCGAAGCCGTAGTCGGTGAAGATGTCCAGCTAGAGATTCGTCTGAGCAAGCGTGAGCTACGACTATACCGTCCTTCCGTTGAGAGCGGGCATGTTTACTATTCCGCCTCAAACGATTCGCGTCGGCAGCAACTCGCTGCGCACGCCCCCACTCACGCTGCATGTAGCTGCTTCCTCAAATCAGCAGGCTACACAAAATCGCCGTGGAGCTCGGCCAACCACCGATACGAGCAAGCTTGTTTTCGCCGAATTAATTGTGCCGAAAAAAATTGCGTTCGTCGGCGAAATGGTGCCCGTTCAGGTTCGGCTCGGATATGATCCGCGCACCCACCCACAACTGACAGAACCACCTGAAATCACCGGACAAGGATTTACTGCGCAAAAGTTGCAGCAATCCTCCGAAAATCTCGAAACGATTAACGGTAGGACGTACAATATCGTGACATTTAAGAGCGCTATCGCTGCGGTGCACTCGGGAAAGCTTGAGATCGGGCCGGTTAAAGCGAAGGCACAGGTCGTCGTTCCGCGAAGACTAAGTTCGCCGCGCTCACGTTCGCCATTCGACTCGTTCGATCTGGATGACCCGTTCTCAGATCCGTTTTTCTCGAATCCATTTGGCCAATTTGGGGAGCGCCGCGAAGTGGAAATCAGCAGCGAGCCTGTGACGCTCGACGTAAAAGCGTTACCGCAAAACGCGCCACCAAGTTTCTCGGGTGCGATTGGGAATTTTACGATGACAACCGAAGCCAAGCCCAAGAGCGTTCAAGTGGGCGATCCGATAACTGTTACATCGACAATCTCGGGACGCGGCAATTTCGACAGGGTCAATGCGCCTGTGGTCGAGGATGAGCATGGATGGCACAAATATCCGCCATCTTCGAAGTTCAAACAGGACGATGAAGTCGGAATCAGCGGAGCGAAATCTTTTGAAACGGTACTTTCGCCCAATGAAAAAAAGCAGAGCCTGCCGATGCTTGCATTTTCCTATTTTAATCCGGTCAAAGAGCAATACGTGACACTGCGCAGTGAGCCGATTGCGATCACTGTGCAAGGCGGCGCGGCTCCGACGCAAAACGTCGCCGCGTCTCGACCAGCGTCGCCGACCCCGGCTCCAGCAACCCGACCGGCGGCTACAGCGAAGCCGGCGGATATTTTGTACCAGCTTACGGAACAACCGGCAGCGACAGAATCATTCGCGCCGCTCTATACGCGTCCAGTTTTTTGGACCGCACAGTTGATCCCGTTTCTCGCACTGATCGGATTGGCGGGCTGGAAAATTCGTCAAGCGAAGGCCGACAATCGCGAGGCGCGACGCATCACGGCGCTACAGCATGAACTGGCCGAACGGATGCGCAAATTACATCGGGCCGATGCTTCGCTGCGAGAATATTATGCCGAGGCTTCCAGAGCTGTTCGTGTGAAAGCGGCGTTAGCATCTGGCAGTCGCCAGATCGACCCAAACGTAGTTGATGCAGAGACAGCGGCGGACACGTTTGGACTCAACGGCGATTCGCGGGAGCGGTTGCGCCGACTGTTCGAGCAAAGCGACGAGCTCCAATACAGCGGTGCGCATAATGGATCGGGAAAAATTTCCTCGGAAGATCGCCGGGATGTGCTGGAATTGATCGAGAATTTGAAATGATAAGAAACGCAGAGCGCGCCTGGAGGTCGCGATCCGTCCGTGTTGTCTTCCTCACGGCGTCGCTCGCGGCTTTTCTGGCCATGTCCCTATTTGCTCAATCGGACGCTGAGTTCATGAGGGCCAACCAGGCGTACGCTCAGGGACATTTTAAGGAAGCGATCGACGGCTATGAAGCCCTCGTTCGCTCAGGACGATGGAACGCCAATTTGTTTTATGATCTAGGCAACGCTTATTTCCGCACCAGCGATTTCGGACGCGCGATTTTGAATTATGAACGCGCGCTCGCGCTGGAGCGGCATCATCCAGAAGCAACGGCCAATTTGCAGATGGCACGCGACGAGGCGCACGCGCTGGAGCTGCAGCAAAGCTGGCCGGAACGTTATCTACAATTTGCGAGCATCAATCAGTACAGCATCACAGCAGTTATCGCTTTCTGGATCGGAGGTTTTTCTCTGGTGGCGTTGATTTTCGCGCGTCGGCGATCGGCTGCGACGATCGCCTTGCTGTTCCTAGCGTTTTCAGTTTTCGCTGGAGCAATCTTCGCGATTTGGCAACTCGACCGTGGCGCTAAAGGCCGCGCTACGGCAATCGTGACGGCCGAAAATGTGCAAGCGCGAATCGCTACGGCGGACACCGCGAACAGCGTTTTGGCACTGTCTCCAGGCAGTGAGATTAAAATTCTGAGCACGCGCGGCGACTGGATCTACGCAGCGCTGCCAAACAATCTGCGCGGCTGGATTCCAGCCAAAAGCGCGGAACAGGTACGACTGTAAACACTGGGTCGCGCATGCGCATCTCGCGTGCTGGCTTAGGCGTCGTGCCGAAACAGTCTCAACACAGTATCGCGGCTCAACAGGCGGAGTGCGCTTTACGGGTTAGTCTCAAATGTAGTACAACGGGCGATGTGAAGGAGGATAGCCAATAAAGAAGTTAGTCGCCCTTTTTGTGTTCGCGCTTGCGTTTGGCTTGATGCCAAAAGCAGACGCCGCTAATGACGAAGCGGAAATTCGGAAGGTGTGGGACCGTTGGGCCAAGGCTTTCCGCGCCCACGATATTAATGGCATCATGTCTTTGTATGCGCCGAAAGTGATCGCGTACGATATCGTGCCGCCGCTGCAATACGTCGGCAAAGATGCATATCGAAGGGACTACGAAGAATTCCTCGCTCAGTACGAAGGCCCAATTGAGACGGAATTTCGCAGCGTTAGCATCGTTGCGGGAAACAACGTGGCCTTTATCCACAGTCTTGAACGCATTAGTGGTACGCTAAAGAGCGGGCAGAAATCGGAGGTATGGGTTCGTGCGACCAGCGGCTTGCGCAAGATCAACGGCAAATGGTTGATCGTCCACGACCACATCTCCCTACCTGTGAATCTCGAAGCTGGCAAAGCGGCGCTGGACCTCAAACCGTGACAGTTGGAGGCGGATTTAACTGAAAGACCTGACTATCACGTTTGCGGCGTGGCAGCGCTCTCCAGCACAATTGTAGCCATCGCGTGATGCTCAGTATGGCTGAGCGTGATTAAGGCAGTCTGCACGCCGCGCCGTTCCGTCAGCTCTTTTGCCGGCCCGGAAAAGACTAGAAACGGTTCGCCGCTTGGCTTTTTCCGAACATCGATATCGCGCCAGCCCATCGCTTTTCCAATTCCTGTGCCGAATGCTTTGGAAACAGCTTCTTTCGCTGCAAAACGGGCAGCCAAATGCCGCGCCGGAAACTTCATCGACATTGAATACTCGATTTCGCGATCGGTAAAAACGCGATGTAGAAAGCGATCGCCAAAACGATCGACTGCACGCTGAATTCGCGCGCATTCGACAAGATCGACACCGATGCCGATTACGCTCATCTCTAAAAGCCTCCGCGTCCGCAAGTCGCAGTCCAACTGCTCTCTCTCATCCGCGATAATTCTCCATCGCCGCGAGCATCTCTTTCACGGCGGTTCCAAGCCCCACCCGGACTGCACGAGAAACGATTGAGTGACCAATGTTGAGTTCAGTTAGATTCGGAATCTGATGAATGAGCGCGATATTTTTATAGTTGATCCCGTGGCCAGCGTTGACTTGCACCTTTGATTCTGATGCGGCACGCGCGGCCGCCCGCAATTTCTCCAGCTCTTCCTTTTCGATCTTTTCTGTAAACGCGTTCGCGAGTCGGCCAGTATGCAGCTCCACCATCTCCACACCGAGCTCGGCGGCCGCATCGACCTGCTCCAGAGTCGGATCGATAAACAGGCTCACGCGAATCCCCGCAAGTTGCAGACGCTTGACGGTCGCACTCAGTTCCTTGTGCTGTGTAATAACATCGAGCCCACCTTCGGTGGTGACTTCCTCGCGCTTTTCGGGAACGAGACAAACTTCATCGGGCACAGTGCGTAGCGCAAAATCGACAATCTCGGGCGTATTGCCCATTTCCAGATTCAGCTTTGTCATGATGCTTTGGCGCAGACGCTCGATATCGCGATCTTGAATATGCCGGCGATCGGACCGCAAATGCGCAACGATTCCGCCGGCGCCTGCCCGCTCACAAACTGAAGCTGCTGCAACCGGATCGGGCTCCGCATTCTTGGATTGCGGCATGGTGGCGTAACGCGCCTGACGCAAGGTTGCCACATGATCGATGTTCACTCCGAGGCGCAAACTACTCATTTGTTCGCGCCAAATAGGACTCACTCGCCGGGCCTGAGCAAGTCCGAAAGATAGGGACTCCAGCGGCGCTCTATGCGCGCCGCCGACATGAAGGGAAGTCCGATTCGTCGGCGATCATCCACCTCTGCCGAGCTTCGGCGCGGCAAGCAGACCGCCGCTACACCGCTGAAACCGGTTCTAACAAGGCTGCGCTTTTTTCCGCAGCAATCACCCGGAGAAGGTGTGCCGCGCCTGCGATCTGTCGATCAATCGCCCGTAGCTTCTGCCTTCGCCTTTTTCACTGCTTTTTTAGTTTTATGGCCCGCCGTTTTCGCGCCCTCCTTCGTTTTTTCGCCTATGGTTTCAACGGTTTCTTTGGTCTTTTTGCCGACGGTTTCGGCGGTTTCCTTCGTTTTCTCTCCTACTGTCTCAGCGGCTTCCTTGGTTTTTTCGCCAGCCGTTTCAAGCCCGTCTTTAATGGTCTCGCCAGCTTTCTTTGCTCCCTGTTTTACGTCCTGCAGTGTTCCTTCCTGCGCAAAGGCGGCGAGTGCCGTCGCTGTAGTCAAGACGATAACCAGGCTTGTAATTCTCGTAATTCCCATAATTCCCTCCCTTCACTGGTTAAGAGTATCCATAAGAGATACGGATCGGGTGCCCAGGTTGCGCGCACGGCTTGATGCTGTCGGCTTACGACTGCCAAATTCGGAACAGCTACAAGTTGAGATCGGCCTTTGTCGGCGGGCCTTCCACCCAGTTAACGTCCCACGCGCCATCCACGGTGATGAATGTGAGCGAGTTCGCTGGCAGCCATGCTTCGTGAATCATTTTAGCGGGCGTGAAATTGAAACCGCCCGGGCTGAGCTCAAATTTCTTGCCGTCACATCCGAGCGTCGCTGTGCCATTGATCATCGTGTGTGACTATAAAATCTTGAACGGCGAGGCGTCGAACCCGCAGGATTTCAACATTCTCATCGTGGTTGAATATCCAAGCTGGGCTGTGTTCGACAATTTGCGCGACAAAACGGACCCCCATCATCGAAAAGGTGATGGGATCCGAAGATCAACGCCGCGCCACTGCTGTGAAACGGATCGACACCTGCGAAATCCTCGGCACAAAAACCATGCGCGAGATTACGCTAAAGTAATCACCTCATCGCGGGCGGTCTTTGATTAGCCATTTTTAGTGGCCACCATGGCCATGGCCCATGCCACCCATGCCATGAACGGGTCCTCGGCCGGATTTGGTGCTCGGGCCGTGTCCGATACCCTTCATCGTGCTCGTGTGACCTCTGCCGATGTGAGTGGCGCTTTTGCCATGAATACCGCTGCTCTTGCCGTGCACGGTTTGGGTGTTTTGCGCGTGTAACGCTGCCTGGCTGGATCGATGAGCATCGCTCACGATCCTGCCAAGGTTTAGACCGTTATCGTGAGCAATCTTGCCCCAGCCCTCGCCAGCTTGGTGCATTGCCACGAGGTCATTGAAGGTGAGATTAGACCCATTAGCAGCTAGCGCATTAGCCAGCAGGTGCGCGTTCTCCAATTCACCCCAGCCAAGCCCGGTCGATGCCCTCTCCGATTGCAAAGTAGCCACGGGAACGCCCGTCTCGTTGGAGATTCTCGTCACGACTGCTCCGTTGGAAGCAACAGCGCCGAACACGAGAAAGAATGCCGCTGTAATTAAACTCAACATTTTCATATAATTAAACCCTCATAGAGAAGTTTCGGTTTTGACGCGGCCGATGGTTCCTATGCCGTGTAAAAAATTCAAAACGACGCAGCAGCTCGCCGCACCGCGATTCTCCCACACTTGCGATTGACGCGACGATCTCACTCGCCGCCTACACGCAACACGGGCGGACCGTATAACCTCCAAAAGTAGTAGGTCGCCACCGGAAAACCGATCCCAATGACGATCGAGCGTACAACAGCCCGGTTCGCGCGATGCGACGCGAGCCCGCCAAAGTAGCCGCCCAAAAGGCCACCAAGCGCCATTAGCGCGCCGTACCTCCAATCCACAATACCTTCGATGACAAGCACCATGACCGCTACCGCTCGCAAGCAACCCGTCAAAAGATTCTTCAGCGCGACCACGTGCCGGATGTCGCCCGGCGTCAGCAAGCTCAAGGCACCAATCATCAAAATGCCGATGCCGGCACCGAAATACCCGCCATAGAGCGCGACCACGAAAATGATCGCCATCACGATAGGCCACAACGCTGCCGCCAAATCAGGTTCCTTGCTATCGCCTTCTGTGCGTCGAACGAGAATCGGCCGCAGCAGAATGACGAGAGTGGCCAATAGCACTAGCCACGGCACTAACACGACGAAACTACGGTTCCCGGTCCACTTTAGCAGCAGCGCTCCAAGCAAACCGCCGAGCAAGCTGGGAATAAGAAACAACCACAACCACCGGGGAGGCAACGCGCGGGCCAACTCACGGCGCATGCGCCAAACTGCGGTCGGATAGGCAGGCAACAACGCGACAGCGCTTGTAGCGTCCGCGGTCACCGGCGCTACCGCGAGCATTAACAATGGGAATGTTATTAGTCCACCGCCACCGGCCAGCGCGTTTATCACGCCCGCTGCGATACTGGCCAGAAAAAACAAGACATAAGTTTCCACTGTCTTTTCTTCCTCTTGCTCATGCTCTTGCTCTTGCTCTTAGTCTTTCCTTTCTCCTGCTCGTTGCCCTGCACGCTGCTCTTGTAGTCGGCATCGTGGAATTTGGACAGAATAAACAGAATACCCAGAATTTTACGCAAGTGATTCGATTCATTTTGTGCATTCTGTCAAAGAATGATGGTTGTTTCGGAATCCGGGTCCCCAATGATTCGTTTAATCTGCGTAATCCGCGGTTAAAGATCCCATTACTTCACCCACGGCAACGCATCGAGATCGACATTGCCGCCAGTCAAAATGATCCCTACGCGTTTCCCGCTGATGTCGATCTTCTGCTCGACGACCGCCGCATACGGAACCGCCGCTGACGGTTCGACAATGATTTTCATCGTCTCCCAAATCGTGCGCATCGCCGAAACGATCGCTGCTTCGCTGACGGTCACGATGTCGTCTACGTAACGTTGGACGATCGCAAAATTTGGTTCGCCGATGTTTGTTCGCAAACCATCGGCGATTGTGAACTTCTTTTCGGTGACAATGCGTTTGCCTGCGCGAAACGATTGCGCTGAATCATCGACGTTCTCCGGTTCGGCCGCGACTACCTTGATTTTTGGCTGCATCGATTTCGCCGCGACGGCTGTGCCGGAGAGCAACCCCCCGCCGCCGACGGGGCACATCACGAGATCGAGATCGGGAACCTCCTCGAGCAATTCCATCGCGGCTGTCCCCTGCCCTGCCATCACATCCGCGTTCTCAAACGAGTGAATCAGCATCGCACTGGTTTTTTTAATCACCTCTGCGCATTGCGCTTCGCGCGCCTCTTCCATCGGTTCACAAAAGATGATGTGCGCACCGTAGCTCTCCACCGCGCGCACCTTCACCTTCGCCGAGTTTGATGGCATGACGATGTGCGCGGGGATCCCGCGCAATTTCGCCGCGCGCGCCACCGCGGCGCCATGATTGCCGGACGAATGCGTTGCCACTCCGTGCCGCGCGGTCGCATCGTCGAGCGCAAAGACCGCATTAGTCGCCCCGCGCGCCTTGAAGGCGCCAATCTTCTGAAAATTTTCGCACTTAAAAAACAACGATGCCCCGCTCGCCTCATCCAACCGCAAGCTCGTCAGCACAGGCGTGCGATTGATGTACGCGCGAATCCGCTCATGCGCCGCACGGATTTTATCGAAGTCGATTGAGATCGACGGCCTATGAGATATGACCTGCATTTGGGCTGCGAAAACGTTCTGGCCGCGGGCCGATGCCGATGAAACGGGCAGGCAGTTGTCGAAGGATTGGAAACCATTTCAGCAACCGAAGCACGAACGGCAACGATTTTTTCTCACCCGATGTTCGGCCCGTGACAACCCGGCGGTGAATAAAGACCTGCATTCCCTGGATCAGGCGGGTCGGCCATTCGCGGCGCGCTTGCACTTTTCGCAGGTCGTTCACCGAAACCGGACCGCGCCGCAATTTTTCCGCAAGCAAGTTTGCCGTCGCGACCGCATCCTGAATGGCGAGATTAATCCCAACGCCGCCCGCTGGGGACATGGCATGCGCAGAATCACCGATGCAAAGCAATCCTTCGCGGGACCAATCGCACAGACGGTTCACTTGCACGGTGAGCAATTTGATCTTCGTCCAGTCATCCAATTCGACCACGCGGTCGCGTAGAAAACCCGCGAAGGTGACAATGTCGTCTTGAAATTGCTCCAGCCCGCGCGCCTTGATTTCATCGAAGCCGCCTTTGGGAATTACAAATCCGCCTTGCCAGTAATCATCGCGATCGAGTAACACGAGCAACTTGCCGTGTTGAAAGAAACCGAACGATTGCTCCGGGTCATCCTGCTTCTTGGAAATGCGCATCCAGAGCACATCGATTGGCACGCCGAACTCGCGCTGCTCAAGCCCAGCCCGCGTTTGAGTAGTCGAGTGCCGTCCATCCGCACCAATGACAAGATCTGAGCCCACTTCCAGTTCACCCTGTGGCGTTTTTGCGCGCACACCGATCACGCGCTCGTTCTCGACGAGCAAATCGACGACTTCGGTTTCCATGTGCAATTGGAACGTTGGAAATCGCTTGGCGTGACTGGAAAGGAAATTAAGAAAATCCCACTGCGGCATGAACGCGATGAATTTGCAGCGCGTTGGAAGTTTCCTGAAATCCGCGATGGGGACGGTCTGACCGTTGATAACGCCACGTAACTCCCGCAATTCCTGATGCGGCTGTTTCAGAAACTCATCGAGCAAGCCGAGCTCATGCATTAACTCGAGCGTGGACGGATGAATGGTGTCGCCGCGGAAATCGCGATTGAAATCGGCGTGCTTTTCCAGGACGGCCACTGGCACGCCGGCTCGCGCGAGTAAATAACCAGCCATCATCCCCGCCGGTCCGTGACCCACAATCACGCAACGAGTTTGCAATTTTTCAGGCATACGTATTGCGGGTCTATTTTCGATTCGAAACCGAGTGGATTACAAATCCGAATTACGAAGCTCGAAGCTCGAAACAATTTCCTGAAGAATCTGAATGATCAAACCGCGTTACTCGCTCTTACGCACGATTGCACCGAAGATGTTCATTAGCTCCTGCGCTTCCTGCACAAGCAGATCGCGTTCAGTCGCGATTGTTTCGTCCGTTGCTTCGATTAATCGGAGCCAATACCGACTCTCTTTCGCTTCTTTCCGGCAAATCTTAATTCGAAGAATAAAGTCCTTTTTGCTGAGAGATTCATTAGCTTCGATGTAGTTGCCACCGACAGACCCGGAAGATCGAATCAGTTGCCGCGAATCCTCGACATTGCCGATCGTTTTGCTCAGCCGTT
>WNFY01010236.1_pt1 | contig 26881 bp, 23 predicted proteins | sample 5400091 | NCBI WGS metagenome assembly WNFY01 (sample SAMN13153364, study PRJNA577476) | soil metagenome | isolation source: 60 cm soil or saprolite under grassland replicate 1 | place: USA:California | collected 2016-06-15 | reverse complement strand
TCTGGGCCATCCCGGGCGGCCATCGAGAAGGGCTTAAGTCTCGCTGGATACGCAGACCGAAACGTGGGATGCAATTTGAGATCTTTGACTCCAATCCGTGGCCGGAGGAGATGCTGGTACCGCTGGAAGTCTCAAAGGGCAGTCTCGTCATTCTGCATGGGCTCGTGCCGCACAGAAGTTTAGAGAACAAGTCTTCACATTCTCGTCACGCATACACCCTTCACGTCATTGGAGGGCATCGCCTCTGGCCGCAAGACAACTGGCTCCAGCGGTCTCCCTCAATGCCGTTGCGCGGGTTTGAATAGGGGCAGTCCAGCCCCATGGCCGCGAGTCGAGAATTGAAGCCACCGGAAGATCAGGCCAATAGCTATTGCTCCAACAGAGCGAACTCATGGGCTACCTAAACACTTGAATATCAGCTACTTGGACGAAGGAGACCGCGAAAAATGCCTTGCACGCGGACTTGGCTGGCAGGGACTGTAAGCGGTTGCAATTGGGAATTGGCGGGCTGCAACTCCACATTAGCGCCGCGACGGTAGAGCCTTTTGAGAGTGGCCTGGTTTTCCTCGATCAGGAGCGCCACTACGATCTCGCCGTCGCGGGCGTCAGTGCGATTCTCGATCAGCGCGATGTCGCCGTCGCAAATATGCTCGTCAATCATCGAGTCGCCCTTTACACGCAATGCGTAAACGCGATCGGGCCTAACACGCCCCAGCAAAAAGCGGGGAACGGGAATCCGTTCTTCATAGTCGACGACCTCCAGCGGAGTGCCTGCCGCAATCCTCCCCAACACTTTAACTTCACATAAAGAGTCGGCAGTTGTGTCTTCAACTTTTACGTTCAACCCAAACGAACCATCTTCATGCTGGCGCGCCAGCAAACCACGACGTTCGAGTGCGGCAATGTGCTTGGCAATCGTTGCTCGCGACTTGACTCCAAAGTGCCGCGCGATTTGTGCATACGACGGCTCGTAGCCATGGCGCTCAAGAAAGTTAGTGATGTAATCGAGAATTTCTTTTTGTCGTTGAGTTCGAGGAAGCATAGGTTTCGGCCATTCTCGACAGATGGACCCGCTTGTGTGAGAGGGCAGAGTCAACCACTTAAGGTGACGAGGCATTCTAGGGCGCGCAACCAAAAGCGTCAAGCTTTGTTGCGCGCCCCGCAACGCCCATATGATCTAACGAATAGAGTAACGCACGAGGGTTCGCGGGAAGATGCGGACTGCAGGCGGCATTTTGCCGATGGCCATTGGTTGTCTTGTCAAAACATCATTTGCTTTCATTCCATATACAGCTGTGTTGAGATCGTTGTCGGGGCTGATCACTGCTCCTTTTAAGGCAGCGCCAATGAAAGCACCCTTGCTTCTGGAGTAGGAGAGGATGCCTGCGTCAAGCCGCGGATTGGTGGAGGCAGCTGCTTCCCGCCCTACTGGACCAGCCGCCACACTGACCTCACCGCCAAGTTCAAATTTGTCTTTGAGCAGACCGTTTAATCCTTCTTCATTCATGATGAGCAAAACGTAATCAGTTTGTTGTGCACCAATTTGAGCGCCAAAACTCCCGCCAGTCAGATTGAAAAACGCTGGTGCACTCCAACCGCCCTTAACGCGACGGCTAATTAGACCCTGACCTCCGCGGCCACCAATAATGAATGCTGCTTTAACCACACCCGGAAACACAGCGATTGCCTCGGCCTTGTCCAGAAGCTCTTTAGGAATGGCTTTCTCCCGTACATTCATGATTTCCGTAAATGTTTCCGCTGCTTCGCCTGCATGTCGGGCCGCATCCTGAGTCCTCGATTTTTTCTGAGCCGGGGCCGGCACCGCCAATAGACCAACCAACAAAACCACAACCACTAGAGTCATCGTTTGACTAATAAGCTTCATCGTTCTTCCTCCTGAGTTTCTCGTCAATGCATCCGGGACGAACAGTATGATGCCAATCTTTACTCACCAGGAAACGTCGCCAGTGCCCTTTTTTTTAGCATACTACACCGTCAGTTAGTTAACGACTTGATGTGCTATTGATCATTAGCATCGCGATATCATGATTAGTAAACACCTGCCTCGCATTCGATCCGCGTTCGCGAGATCCTCAAATCTGCCGGCAATTGTGCTTGCTCTTTTGTCGTTGACTGCTGCTGTTTCGTGTAACCGCAGCATCTCAAATAAACGACTAAACGACCGGCGGGCGAGAATGTTTCTGGTCCCGCAGCCGCTGTGCAAACGACTTCACATCAGGGAACCGGCATAGTCAAATCTCTGAACGTCAACGTGCCTTCGATTGAAATCGACCATGGGGACATCCCAGGACTGATGCCGGCGATGACCATGGACTTCCACGTTCAGGACAAGTCACTCTTGCGGGGACTGAAAGCCGGAGACCATATTGAATTCACGGTCGAGGACAGTTTGGGTGTCATGAAAATCACTGGGATTAACAAGATCTGAAATAGCGATATCACTAGAAGATGTTGAAATTGATTGATGATCTCTCACAGCGGCGCTAGGGAAAGGAAAACGACGTATGCCAACTAAACAGCGAGTGCTCATTATATGCACCGGCAACTCAGCCCGAAGCCAGATGGCCGAAGGTTTGTTGCGTCATGATGCCGGCGATCGCTTTGATGTTTTTAGCGCGGGAGTTGAACCCAGTCACGTTCGGGCAGAAGCGATTGCCGCGATGCGCGAAGTAGGAATCGATATTTCGGGACAACGATCAAAATCGATTGAAGAGTTTAGTGGGGAGCAGTTCGATTACGTGATCACTGTCTGCGACAACGCGAATCAGCGTTGCCCCGTCTTTCCGGGGAACACCACGCGGCTTCACTGGAGTTTCGAAGATCCGGCAGCGGCGACGGGCGCTGAAGCAGACAGGCTCTTGGTCTTTCGCCGCGTGCGCGACGAAATCCGTGAGCAGCTCCGCGCCTTTCCTCCGGTCACTCGCCCCGACGGATAGTAAACGAAACGACCTGCCTGACCCATCGCGCATGACGCTTTTCATTTGGCACGATGATCTGCAAGGCGCCGTCAGCATCAGAAAGAGGTTTTCCGTCGCGACGATCTGCCAATAATACCAACGTGTCGTTAAATGCGGCATCTACTTCCGGCAGTGCAAAGACGGCGCGGTAACCATCGGCGGCTTCTACGAGCAGGTACAAAGCCAAATCCTTGCCCCGCAGCTGCTCGCCGAATCTCACCCCGGCCATTTTCAAAATCTCACCGACCGGAACTCCCTCAAAAACTGACTCTCTGCCGTAGTGGTCTTTCGCCCTGGCTGAGACGCGCGACATTTTTACCAGGTCACTCGCGGAAAGCTTCAGTGGATTGCTGACTTCACCACCCACTTTTAGGATCGTGGCTGACGCAAGCGAGGGTGTTTGCCCAAAGGAATAGTGTGCCGTTAACAGAGTGACAACAGTCAGCGTCGCACAAAGCAGTGTTCTTTTCATTCGTTAACCTTCACACACGAGCACTGGGCGGCCAGAGCCCAGGGGGTTTGGCCGCCGCTGTTGAAAGTTTGTCGTTAATCGGATTATTACGATTTCTGCAGAGTAGCAAGCGCAGCCAGGACTTCCTCGCTATGGCCCGCCGGACTGACTTTGACGAATACTTTCGCGATCTTTCCCTGCGGATCGATGATGAAAGTGTTACGCGCTGAGAGCTTCGTGCCGTTGTAGTCCATCACTGAACCATACTGCTCCGACACTTTTGCATCGCTGTCTGAAAGAAGTTTGAAATTCAAGCCTTCCTTCGCGCAAAAACTCTTATGTGACTCGGCAGTGTCCACACTGACGCCAAGAACTACGGCGCCTGCGGCATCATACTTTGCCAGATCGCGCTGAAAGTTGTGTGCTTCGAGCGTGCAGCCGCCAGTGAAATCCTTCGGGTAGAAGTAGAGCACGACCCATTTACCCTTGAAGTCGGCCAGGCTGGCCGGCTTGCCTTCATTAGTCGTGAGGCTGAATGTTGGAGCGCTGGTTCCTACTGCCGGCATCTCCGTGACTGCCTTCGCTGCAATTCCCGGTCTCAAGGCAAGCGTGGCCACTACCAGGAATGCCAAAAGAAAAACATACTTACTCATAACCGTATTCGGCTCCTTTAATTATGGATTGGTCGCTGCCCAGATAATATACACGCTGGCATCATGGAATGCATAAGCGAGAGGTGGACTGTCGTCTCACCGTAGACTTTTCCCTTTTTTCAACTGCCCTCTCTCTATTTCATCTTTCCCTGGACGAAGACGGATGAACAGAAGATACTCTGGGATTCTAGCCCGCAATTTCTTTCGAACCATACTGCATCCTGGTGTAGGCAAAACCGTTATGGCGGTGAGAGTCGGGAGAATTTTTAGGGACAAGAACACGAAGCGATCTTGGAAAGACGCGAAATTGCCATCAATTTCCAGCAATTCCGAAACTGTTCAACTGTTAGCCTAATAGCGGGTCGTTTAGGAGAACACCGCATGAGTATAGATAAGAACAAAATCGTAACGCAGGATGAAACGGGTGAGCCGGCGGCTATCGATCAGGTTGAACAACGCGTCGAGGCAGAGATGAAACAACTCGGAGGCTCTGCCAAGAAGAATGTGGGCGAGAGCTTGCAAGATGAAGAGCTGGTGAGCGAAGGTGAAAGACTACAACAAGAAGGCGAGCATGAATTAAAAGAGGCGGCAGATAAGAATAATTAGCGGAAAGCTTAACCCTTGAGCGCTTCCTCCAGCGCCTGCCTTAGCTGAGGCGGTGTGTAATCCGGACTAAAGCCGACGAAGCGCTTCACGATATGGCCGTCCCGCCCGATGATGAAACTCTGCGGGATTGCGTCGCGCCCGGTCATGGTCATAAAGGCAATCGCCACGTCATGAGTTGCCCAACCAATGTGGTAGTCCACATTGAAGGTCCGGACAAATTCGCGCACGCTGTCGGCGGATGCATCCGGGTTTTCAGTGGATAAGCCAATCATTTCCACCCCACGTGATTGAAATTCCTTGTGCAGCTTCACCAGCTCAGGAGTTTCCATGCGACACGGTCCGCACCAGGTGGCCCAAAGATTAACTAACAAGACTTTTCCGGAATAATCTGACATTCGGATTGGCTTACCACTCGCCGATCTCAGCTCGGCATCGCGCACGACAGTTGGCAGACTACCAAGCGATGCAGGCTCCGAAGCCGGAGGTACCGCTGGTTGTGTAGAAACTATCTTTGCACCCTTATTGCTCGAGTTGCCCAATGGCCCGGCGGTTTTCTCGTCCTTCGATGCGCAACTTGAAAAGCCAAAGGCCGCAACGAGCGCCAGCACGATGACAGTAGAAACTATACGAAGCGGGGACCAAAACTTTTTCAAATCAACTTTGTTCACTTCATCAGCCCTATGATTTTTTGAAGACATTTGTTTATCAATCCCGCTCGTTATTACCAACGGCCAGCATACCGGAGTTGCGGATGCTTAAACAAGCACCGGTCCTTTAAGGATGGTCATAGTTTGAATTGCTTCCCCTGCGCACAGAGTTGGAAACTTATGACAACTCCTTCTTTTCACTTCCTTGTTCCGACTCTAAACGATTCGAGAATGACGGGCATCTCGCCCTTACCTCCAACGTCTTCTACACTCTGCAATTCGGGTGCGAGAGACGTTGCAAACATGGTTAACGTTGCGCCGGATTTGTCGCCCTCCACTCCGGTCGGCAAAAACACCACCCGGCCCCACAACTGGAGGTCCCCTTTTTCGGTCCCCCTGGAAACGCCAACCCATCTAAACTCATAGGCGTCCATGGAATTTACTTTCGTAGGTCCCTCCGATGCCTTGTGGTATTCAGGAAAAATTTTGGCCAGGCTGTTACTAAATTCCTCGACTCGTCGTGGATAGCTCGGCAGATCGGCGGCAAATGTGCCCTCACTCGTGTACCAGCCCACAGCGAAATTCTCCTGGGTGAAATCCGGCGGCAGACTGCGTTCCACTTTGACAAAATTACTCGCGCCAGGCACCCCGGCCTTCGGATCCGCCTGCCATGACTTCGGGTAGTAGAACGAGAAGTTAAAATAGTGATCAGCCAGTTTGCCATCTAGATTGTCTTTTGAATTTTTGAACTCAACCGAGTTAGGGGGAGGTACGAATGACTCTGCCTGGCTTGTCTCTTCGATCGGCGTCGCTTTTGGTCCTGCATTCTTATTTCTCTCTTCGACAATAGGAGCAGGCCTTTCGGTGATGGTGCGCCGTCCAGACATGCCATCAAGTTGCGGCTTAATAACGGCGAAGAAAACACCCGCAGCAGCACCCGCGCATAAGACAAGAAACAGAAGCACGCCCACGATGATCCAGGGCAACTTAGATTTCTTTTTCGCTGTCGGCTCCGGCCCCGCAGAGGGAGCCAGTGGTGATGAACCGGACCGTGGTGCGGCGGGTGTGATGTCCCCCGTCGTAGCAGTACCAGTGGGCGCAGTATTTCGAGGAAGAGCAACGGTGGGCGCCTGCGATGTCAGAATCGTGGCTTCAGGATCGGGCATTTGATCCGAATTGTCGCATTCGGATCAAACGTCTGCGGCGCAATTAAAAGACCACCATCGAACGTGCAAAACTTCTGACCTTCATCAGGAAAAGTACGATTGCACTTGGGACAACTCTTCATACCGAGGACCTCGTTTGGGAATCAAATTCGATTAGCGCGACCTGGCCTTCGACAGTTTCTGTTCCAAATCTTTGTTACCAGGGTTCAATTCCATAGCACGCTGGTAAGCGCGAGCGGCATTCTCTTTCTGTTTAGCTTTTGCGTAACCATCGCCAACGCCTTCGAAGCCAAAAACCCCAGCCAGTTGTTTTCGATCTCCAGGTGACGCCAGCGTCACCGCCCGTTCGTAAGTCTCTTCTGCTTCAGCGAAACGATCCATAGCCAGATAAGCCCGACCTAAGAGATTAAATGGTTGGAAAGCATGGGAACTCACTTCTGTTGCACTCTTCAAATAGGGTTCGGCTTCCTGATATCTCTTGAAAACAATCAACATCTTACCCATTAGTAGAAGAGCTGTCGGATTTCGCGCATCCAGTGCGAGTGCCCGCTTCAAAACAGGCTCAGATCTTGCCCATTCCTGTTCTGCCTGCAGGGATTCTGCTATCAGATTGAGGGTGGGCGGATCCTTGGCCAACTCAGTGGCCTTGTCGTAGAGAGGCGCCGCATCCTGAGTGCGGCCGGCATGATTCATTACGCGGGCGAGATGAGCATAAGCGACAGCAAACTGTGGATCGAGGTCAATGGCGCGGCGGTAGGAGTGCTCTGTTTCACTATTAAAAAGCTCTCGAGCTTGCATTGCTACACCGAGACGATCCCATGCAACCGCATTCTTGGGTTGAATCTGCACCGCACGGCGCGCAAAGCCCTCGGCCTCGGCAAACCGTTTGGCGTTGTCGCCACCCGCGCGAGGCTGTACCAATACAACGCTTAGAGCGACAAGCGCATCAGCGTCTCCAGGCGACCATTGGACCGCATCGCGATACTCCGCTTCTGCGCTTTCCCATCTTTGCTGGTCCGAATAAATGTTTCCCAGACCGTAAGCGGCGCGCCCATCTCGCGGTTTCAGTTTGAGAACGCTCCTATAGGATTCCTCTGCTTCGGCGAACCTGCGTGCATCGCGGAATTCATTTCCCTTGTCCAATAGATCCTCGACACGATCCTCGACACTTGGCGCTGCAGTCCGCGACGTGTGCGGACTTCGGTTGGAAGGTTTGATGATTGGAGTCAGAGGCTTATTCGTACGCTTCTTGGTTTCAGGATTCTTCGCCCTGAAAATCCCCGCGCCGCCACCGACTTCTGCACCTACATCCTGGCCAAATGCGCTGAAGGCAAATAGCGATAAGCCAACACAAAACAAAGACCAGATCAAAATCGCGCGCACTATTACATAAGCTCTCATCGCTGGTCACCTCAAATCCTTATTGCTTTGGATTGCTATTAGTTGAGATTTTATCTGCCGGTCCGGCGGCGTTCTTACAGTTTCTCTCATTCCGGGATCGCGAAGGATCAACGAAGAGAATTGTAGATCAGCTATTGCCAGATATCTAATGAGATTACCCCGGCTGCTCGGCAAGACGGACAACGACCGCATTGGCAGGACCCCATTTGATCAAGAACCACTGCGAACAAGCCGAAAACCCAGCAGCGGTGTCTTGGTGGAGGGAGGGACGAACTGGCGCATGCAAGATGAAACGGGATTGTCTTTGTTTGCGGGATCACTAACGTAACAACCGCCGCGAATCGTTACCCATTCCTGCGTGCTCGTGGGTATTTTGACGGGATTGCCAGGATAGGCAGAGACCTTGGACGAAGTCCATTCCCAGACATTTCCAATCAGATCTAGGACTCCCCATCTGTTCTTCCCATTGGGACGTGAGCCGACCGAGGCGGGCGTGCCTTCCTTTAGAACTGCGCTCTTGTCCTGCCAGGCGTTGCCCCACGGATAAAGATCCGATCTGTCACCATTGCGCGCGGCATATTCCCATTCTTCCTCGCTCGGCAGCCGGTAGGCCACGCCATCTCTTTTCGAACGCCAGAGAGCGAAGGCATCCGCATCTTCGACCGAAACGTTTACCACGGGCCAGAGCTCCTGGCCAAAGGGTGGTTTTGGGCCGGCCCAATGGACCGGAGCACTGTGGTTGGTCTCACGCACAAAATCGCCGTACTCCGAATTAGTCACCTCGGTCTTGTCCATGAAGAAGCCCTTGACCTTGATCGGATGCACTGGCGTTTCCTGAGGCGGGCCAGTATCGCGTCCCATCTGAAATGTGCCGCCATCGATGGAGACGAGTTCGGCTTTGGCGGTCGGAGTATTTGCGGGAGGCGTTGTCGGTATAACTATCGGCGCAGGAGTGGGGCGAAGTATGAAATAACCACCGACACCCGCGCCCAACAGCAGAACAACAACGACGCCCACTACTACCCACAACCTGCCACTGCTTTTGGTCTTTGAAGGTAACTCGAAAACTAGCTGCTGCCCTTGCAGGGATTGTCTCGCGCCTGGAAAACTGTTGTTTTCGATTTCCGGAGACACCGCAACCTGATGTACCCGTGTGGCTTCCGGATCGATCACGCCGATTGCGGGCGGCATGCTGGTCGTGAGCCGCTCGAGCCTATCCTCGAGTTCCTTCGCTTGGAGCGCCATGCGTTCAAGCTTTTCGTGCTGCTTTCGCTCCTTCTCCTCTCGTTCTTCGTTCTCCCTGCGCGAACGTTCGTCCTCTTCTCGTCGTTTGCGCTCTGCCTCTTCCCTGGCCTGGCGACGAGCTTCGGCTTCGCGAGCCAACTCTTCACGGGCTGCACGCTCGCGCGCTTCCTGCTCTCGCTTGTGCGCTTCCGCTGCAGTCGAGATCTGCTTCTGTAATCCTTCTTCCAAAGATGCGGCACTGACCGTGCCGGCCATGGAGTCGAAAGAGGCTCCAAAATCCGTGTTGGCGGCGAGCGGCGCCTGCGGAGTCGTCGCCGACAAGCCGGAGACCATGGTCTTGTTCGGATCAAGCGTCCCAGTTTCGGGCGCACTCCTAACGTTGATTGGCAAGGAGTTCATTGCCGCGCGGAGCTCTTTCAAAAATGTCTCAACAGAGTCGACGCGAGCGTCTGCTTCTTTTTCAAGCGAGTGTCGCACTACAGCCTCGATCTCTCCCGGAACGGAAACTCCCATCGACTGGAAAGAAGGAGGTAGAAGGGTAAGGTGCTTCTTCATGATTGCCGGAATCGAAGAACCTTTGAAGGGCACCTCACCACAAAGCATCTGATAGAGAATAATGCCAAGACTGTAGATGTCCGCACGGCTATCGGGCTCATCGTCAGACCATTGCTCGGGTGCCATATAGAAAGGCGACCCCATTAAGCCGCTCGTCTTGGCTTGTACGAAAGAGCCCAGCAAGTCGCCGGATTTGATCTTCGCCAGTCCGAAGTCGAGAATCTTCAATCCCTCCGCCGCTGACACACCGTCCTGCAACATGATGTTCAACGGTTTCAGATCGCGGTGCACAATATTCTGGCGGTGGGCGGCGCCTACGCCAGCAGCTACTGCGCTAATCAACTCGAGCGCGCGCGCGGGTGGCATAGCCCCTTCTTCTGCCAAAACATCCTGTAATGATTTTCCTTTGACGAACTCCATCACCAGGAACGGCATGGTGCCACGCACTACACCGAAATCCGTTACGGCGATGATGTTTTGGTGGCGGATGGCAGCTGCTGCCAAGGCCTCCTGGCGGAAGCGCGTCGCTAGCATCGGATCGTTACCCACGAGATCCGGCAGGATTACTTTTATCGCGTGAGATGTTTTGAGAAAGATGTGCCTTGCCTGAAAGACCACCCCCATCCCACCCTGTCCCAGCCGGCGCTCCAACAAATAGCGAGCGTCGAGCGTTGGCTCACCCAAAAGGGAAGGCGTAGTCTCATCGCCGTCCTGCGGACAGTGATTGATTTCGTCGGGGAAACAGCGCCTGCAGACTGGACATTCTTTCATTTAGTAGCTCGTCAAAATGCGGCTGGCTATCTCGGTTAGCTTTAGTCCGCGAGCGGTAGGCAGGCCTCTGAAAACTCTTTCAGGGCAAGCGAAGTTCCGTGTTTGGAGAAGCATCAACTGCTTCAGCGATCATTCCCAAGGAATCAGGTCAAGGCACAGCGAGAGCGCCTTCTGGCAAAGATGACCGTCGCCCGTTGATTTTAGCGACTACTCTGAGAGCAAGCAACGACAAAGGCGGCTTGTCGTATCTCAGGTCCCGTAAGCTCTTCGGCCACAGGATAGCAGTTCAGCAGTTTGCATTGGTCAGATAAATGGCGCTCAACGAATCACAACGTTGACCAGCCGCCGTGGCACGACAACCACCTTGACGACTTCGTGGCCATCAATCAGCGCGCGCACCTTATCGTCTGCCAGCGCTGCAGTACGAAGGTCCTCCTCCGAAATGTCTGGTGAGGTGACCACGCGCGAACGCAGTTTTCCATTCACTTGAATAGGGATCTCCAACTCCTCACGTCGAGCGAGCTCGGGATCGGCCTGGGGCCACGTGGCTTTCATCAGGCCACCATCATGTCCCATCTTTTCCCACATCTCTTCCGCTGCATGGGGCGCAAACGGAGCGAGCATCAACACGAGCGACTCCAGTGCCTCACGCACTATGGAAACTTCTGCAGGCGCGGCCCTAGCGGGATCGACGTTGAAATCACTCAGCTGATTGAACAACTCCATTAGTGCAGCCACGCTGGTGTTGAGGTGCAAGTGCTCAAAATCGCTCGTCACCTTGGCAATCGTTTGATGAGTCTTGCGCTGCAAGGCGCGCGCCTGGGAACTGTGTTCCCCCATTTCCAACGCATCTGCGACATTTGTGAGACGCTCGTGCCAACGCCAGACCATGGTGTAGACGCGGCGGAGAAACCGGACAGCGCCTTCGATTCCACTTTCGGACCAGCGCAACTCATTCTCTGCCGGCGCGGCAAAGAGAACGAACAAGCGAGTGGCATCGGCGCCGAAAGCGGCAATCATCTCGTCAGGGTCGACTCCATTGCCAAGGCTCTTGGACATCGCCTTCCATTCATCAGTTCCTTCGACGCGATTCGTGACCATTCCCTGTGTCAGCAACCTCTTCACAGGTTCGTCGAAATTGACTAGTCCGATGTCGCGCATGAACTTTGTCCAGAAACGTGTGTAGATCAAATGCATCACTGCGTGCGAATCACCGCCGATGTATTGATCGACCGGAGTCCATTGCTTAACGATCTTCGGATCAAAGGGAGCATTGTCGTTGCGTGGATCGCAGTAGCGAAAGAAGTACCACGAGGAATCGACAAATGTGTCCATCGTGTCCGTCTCGCGCCGGGCCGGGGCTTTACAGTTTGGACACGTCGTGTTTACAAACTCCGGCACGCTGGCCAGAGGCGATTCACCAGCCCCGGTAAAGTCCGCCGTCTGGGGAAGCACAACTGGAAGCTGGTCATAAGGTACCGGAACCATTCCGCAGTGCTCGCAATAGACGACTGGTACGGGCGCCCCCCAGAAACGCTGTCGGGATACGCCCCAGTCACGAATTCGATACGTAACCGCGGCTTTGCCAAATCCGTGTTCTTCGGCATAGGCCGTCATTTCTCGCATGGCGATTTCTGACAGTTTGCCGCCCCATGGGCCGCTATTAACCAAAACACCATATTCTGTGAAGGCCTGAGTCATCCCAACAGATTGATCAGCTCCCCCGAGCGAGCCAGGTTCCGCTTTCGGCTGACTGTGAGAGACAGGCGCTATTACCTGCCTAATCGGCAACGAGTATTTTTGAGCAAATTCGTAGTCGCGCTCATCGTGGGCCGGCACGCTCATCACCGCACCCGTGCCATACTCCATCAACACATAGTTAGCGACCCAGATGGGAATACTCTCGCCGCTGAAGGGGTTGATCCCCAACAACCCGGTATTGACTCCTTCTTTTACTTCATCACCCGCTTCGGCCCGTGTCGCGCTGTGCTTCTTGACCTTGTCGGCAAAGGCCGCAACGTCGTTTTTCAATGTCGAGCTTCCAAACAACTCGGAAAGCAGCGGGTGCTCCGTGGAGAGCACTAAAGCAGTGGCACCGAAGATTGTGTCGATGCGCGTGGTGAATACACTAATCTTCTTGTCGCTGTTTTTCACAGCGAAGTCGATGTAAGCCCCTTCACTACGCCCAACCCAATCGCGTTGGCGTTTGAGAACTTTCTCCGGCCAGCCGGCTTCAATCTGATCGATGTGAGCGACGAGCTGCTCGGCGTATTCCGTGATGCGCAGAAACCACTGTTCCAGGTCTCTCTTTACAACAGCGGCACCGCAGCGCCAGCAAACCCCTCCAGACGATTGTTCATTGGAAAGAACTGTTTGTTCCTTCGGGCACCAGTTGACCGGGGAGTTTTTCTTGTAAGCCAGACCGCGCTCGAGCATTTTTCTCGTGACCAGTCGTAACTGATCCCCAATCGCCGCAACTGGCCGCGCATGTGAGCAATATTCTCTTCCGTCCAGTCGCGCGGGTTCACGCCGCGCTTGATCGCAGCCTGTTCGGCAGGCTGCCCAAAGCTGTCCCAGCCGATCGGATGCAGCACATTGAAACCCTGCAGGCGCTTAAACCATGAAAGGGCGTCACCGATGGAATAGTTGCGTACATGGCCCATGTGCAAAAACCCTGACGGGTAAGGCAACATCTCCAGGCAGTAAAACCTCGGGCGCGGGTCATCCGCCAGCGCCTCAAACGCGTGGGACTCCTCCCAGCGCTCCTGCCACTCTTTCTCTATCTCTTCAGGGAAATATTTCTCGTCCATAGCTCTTCTTGTCCTTCGGCAATCTACACTTAACACGTTTTCCGAGCGTTGCACAAAAGCTGATGAAAAGCCTTGTCGTGCCGTGTTCGCTTCGGATTACTGGATTTGAGTAGTGGATTCGCCGCCCCTTCAGACCGCGCTAGGAAGCGCAGCGCAGAAGCGGCACCGTTAGGAGGAGCTTGGTTGGAGGTTGATTCGAAAACTTCATCGCTTACCTGTCAGTCGGATTCTAACGGAAGACTCCATTCTTGTCTAAGTGTTTCAGCTAGTGGTCGCTTGTCCGTGGTCAGTTGTCCGCTGTCAACTCTGTTCTTATTTGTTCTTAGTAATAGTGCTTTTCAATGCGCCGAGAATCGGCGAGCACAGGCACCAAAGCACCAAGTACAAAGTACCAAGTATCAATTACAAAGTACGCAACTGACCACGGAGAACGGATTAGCTGCTATCCACTGATGCCGTCGACGAATGACCGAAGCACTCCGAGATTCTTCAGATCTGCTCGCGGATCGTCGTAGGGAGTTTCCAGAATAAAAGCCGCGTGCTTTAGTCTTGGGTGTCGGGCCACACGGCGCAGCGCGTCGCGGCCGATGTGCCCTTCGCCAATGTGCCAGTGTCGATCGACACGCGAATTGTAAGCGGTGCGGGAGTCATTGAAATGGATAGCGCGGATATTTCCAATTCCGACTGTATGTTGCAGCTTTTTAATCAAAGCCTCTAAACCTTCTTCCTCGCGTATATCATAACCGGCCGTGAAAGCATGCGCGGTATCGAAACAGACTCCGAGTGGCAGATTTAGGCAGGTTTTCATGATCTCACCCAGATGTTCGAAACGATAGCCAATGGAATCGCCCTGACCGGCGGTATTCTCCAGCAGGATGCGAAGGGAGCCGAACTCCAGCCCCTTGCATGAGATCTTCAGGCTTTGCGCACACTTCGCAATACCATCCGCCTCAGAGGATCCGCGCGAGCTGCCAGGGTGCACAACGAGATAATCGACTCCCAGCAAGACCGCTCGCTCAATTTCTTCACGAAAAGACCGGCGCGATTTTTCCAGCATCGTTTCATCGGCCGCCGCGAGATTTACCAGGTAGTTGCAATGGATTAAGACTGGCGAGATTCGGGTGATACGACGCGTCTTGCGAAAGAGCGACGCGTCTTCCAGCGAAATTGGCTTTGCCAGCCAGCCGCGAGGATTGCGAGAAAAGAGCTGGACAGTATCACAACCTGTATCCTTCGCCACGATCAGAGCGTTATGCACGCCGCCCGTAATCGGCGCGTGGAATCCGATCCTGGGATGTCGAGACGCCATTTGTTAACAGCTGGCAGTCAGCCTTCGTGCTTTGTGCTTTGTACTTTGTACTTTGTACTTTGTTCTTCGTACCTGGTGCTTCCGTACTTGGTTCCTGATTGTTTGAATTTAGCTTCTTCAATCAAGTGGAACGAGAACAAAGTACCAGGTACCAAAGTACCAAGTACAAAGAGCAAAGTACAAAGAGCAAAGCACAAAGCAGAAAAGACGTAACCGACTACTGACCACCAACCACTGACATCACTCGCAACATATTCCCCCCTAGTATCTTGTCGATGTCGGCCTCTGAATAACCACGACGCAGCAGCTCGCGAGTGAGGTTTGGCAAGTCCGCGACAGTCGCTAAGTCACTGCTCGTTGCCTGCACGCCATCAAAGTCTGAACCAATGCCAACATAATCAATGCCCACCAGCTTCACGATGTGATCGATGTGATCGACGATGCGCGCAACGGTCACTTGTGGCAGACGCCGCGCGTATTCTTCCTGCCTTACGCGATCGCGCGCCAACTTCTTGTGCACGGCGTCGCCTCTTTCCGAATCGGAAGCTTGTTGGACCAGTGAGGCGATCTGCGCGTCCACCCGTTTCTTCTTTTCGCTCCAACCAGGCTCGAGGTGTTCAGGATAGAAGATGACGTTAATAACGCCGCCCGTCTTAGCCAGGGCGCGAATCATATCGTCAGTAAGATTGCGCGCTACGTCTGCAATCGCTCGGCACGCTGAGTGAGTAGCGATTACGGGTTTCGAGGAGGTCGCGATGATGTCCCAGAAGGTCTTGTCTGAAACGTGTGAAACATCAACCATCATTCCCAAACGATTCATTTCGCGGACTACACTCTTGCCGAATTCGCTGAGTCCCCGCGTCCGGCCAACTTCATCGCCGGAGGAACCGGCCCAACTCGTACTCACGCTCCATGCCGGGGACATATAGCGCACGCCCAGCTGGTAGTAGCGGGCGACGTTTTCGAGGCGTTCATCGATGGCGTACCCACCCTCAAGGCCCATTAGAACCGCGATCTTCCCGTCTCCGGCGGCGCGACGGATGTCTGCTGCTGACGTCGCCGGTTCCCACGTCTCCGGGTGCTCTTCGGCGAGTTTGCGCACTGCGGCAATCTGAATGTCGGCGCGCTCCATCGCATGAGGTCCGCCGCTTCCAAACAACGCAGGCTCCACCCAAATCGAAAAGAATTGAGCATCCAAACCACCTGCTTTCGCCCGCACCGCGTCGAAATGACCGTCGCTTAACAGTTGATTCAGATCCACATGCTCATCAACCAAGCGCTGCGCGGTGTCAGCATGCATGTCGATCGTGATCGCTCGTTGATGGATAGCCAGGGCATCGTCGCGGCCTGGGTTCGAGGCAGATTGGGGTTGATTGTTATCGTTCATCTTATGTCCATGGCAATTTGCAAGAAACGTTATGAGCACGATAATCGTAACTAAAGCAGGACGCTTCAACCACGTCGCGCCTCTTGTTGGAAGCGATCGCTGATTAAAACTTTCTGGTGTATGGAGGCCCATTTTCGATGTTACGCAAGCGGTCTTCCGAAGCAGCAAGCGCGTCTTGCCAAGGCAAGCGAAATTACTGTATTGTGCGGTGTCCGACTAATCCATGATTATACCGATCGGAAGGACCGAACTTTCGCGAATTCGGCTGGTTGAATCTTTCTGCAAACGGTTAGGGGCAAGGTCGCCTCACACCTCCCCCACGACTGATTTCCCAAAGGAGTAAACAACATGTTCTCAAAAGACGGCAACACGAAAGACGTGAAAACTCCGCGCATCTGCGACGTGGTTTGGCATAACGGGGAATTCATAAAATGGAACGACGCGCGCGTGCATGTAATGTCTCACGTTCTCCACTATGGCTCGAGCGTCTTTGAGGGCATCAGGTGTTACAAGACAAAAAATGGTCCGGCAGTGTTCCGTTTAAGGGAACACATGCAGCGGCTGTTGAATTCCGCCAAGATTTATCGCATGGACCACCCTTGGACGATCGATCAGCTGTCTGAAGGCGCCGTCGAACTCGTCCGCCAAAGTGGCATGGATCAATGCTACATCCGTCCGATTCTATTTCGCAGTCTTGACGAAGAGCATCCGGCTTTTGGAGTTAATCCTTTTCCCAACCCGCTCGCTTGTTACATAGGCGCCTGGGATTGGGGCAAGTATCTTGGCGACGAAGCGATTGAGCAAGGCGTCGACGTTTGTGTCTCCACCTGGAACCGGCTGACGCCAAACTCAATGCCCGCCATGGCCAAGAGCGGCGCGAATTACATGAATTCGCAGTTGATCAAAATGGAAGCATTGCTCAATGGCTTCGCGGAAGGCATCGCACTCGACGATCGTGGTTACGTTTCAGAAGGTTCCGGTGAAAACATCTTTATGGTTTCCGCAGGCGTGGTTTTGACGCCGCCGCTGTCTTCGTCGATCTTACCAGGTATCACCCGCGACAGCGTGATTCAGATTTGTCAGGAGTTGGGCATCACCGTCAAGGAACGCACCATTCAGCGCGCAGCCCTATATGTTGCCGATGAAGTGTTCTTTTCGGGAACCGCGGCTGAGATCACACCCATTCGTTCCGTCGATCGCATCAACGTAGGCAATGGTGGCCGCGGCGAGATAACTGCCAAGATCCAAAAAGTGTTCTTCGAAATAACTAAGGGTCAACGCAAGGCGCCCGGAAACTGGTTGACATACGTTAATAGCGAAAAAGTCGCAAAGCCAACTAACAATGGTTACACCGCCGGGGTAATTGAGAGTGCCGGGGTAATTGAGAGTGCCGGGGCAATTGAGAGTGCCGCATCCAATCGCGACGGTGAACCGGCCATGTCGTTCCACACCGTTTCCCGAGATTGATAAGACTGCCACGCCGGCTTTTAGACAGTGAGCAAGACAGTTCTTGCTCACTGTTTTCATTTGATCTGGGATGGTCCGACCAAATTCCGGCGGTGTGAGTTTGTTGACCTGCGTTCTGGCTCTTGCTGCTATTTTGAGTATCACCCTGGATTTGAGCCAGCGCGATGCCAGGCTCGGCGCCCAACTCCTACCTTCACCCGCCGCCACCGGGTTTTTGGAAGCGTCTGCTCAGATCGGCGTTGACGCCGATCAGGCTCGCAGGCTATATTCAAACCCGAGTCGTTTCGGTAACGAACGACCCGCCCCTCAGGTGAAATTGGCGCTCCTTTCCACGCGCAACATCTCAAACAAAGCCAGTCCTTCATTGAATCCCGAAAGGTTTCAGGTTATTTCATGGCCGCAAAAATTGACGATCTCCTAACAATTGCCACGAGTCATGGCGCTTCAGACCTCCTCCTGAAAGTTGGCGCATTTCCCTTTATGCGTATTGGGGGAGAGCTTCACCCCGTATCTGATGCAGCCCGCTTGAGGCAGGAAGATACGCTCGACATGGCTTTTGCAATGATGTCCAATCGCCAGAAGCAGCGTTTTAAGGAAGCGTCGGAGGTGGATATTGGGTATGGCGTTGCGGGCCTGGGTCGCTTTCGTGCCAATATTTTCCAGCAACGTGGCACCCTAAGTATTGTGCTTCGCGTCATTCCCGATCATACAAAAAGCACAGGCGAACTTGGCCTGCCTCCGGTAATCGACAGGATTGCGGAAGAACGACGCGGGTTGATTCTGGTCACCGGCGCTACCGGTTCAGGAAAATCAACCACGCTGGCGGCAATGATCGATCGTATCAATGCGACCCGCGGCGGGCACATCGTCACGATTGAAGACCCAATAGAGTTTCTGCATCGCGACAAGTTATCGTTTGTTACACAACGCGAGGTGGATGTCGACACGCGTTCATTCGCCGAAGCGCTGCGCGGCGCACTGCGCCAGGACCCGGACGTAATACTCGTCGGTGAAATGCGCGATCACGAAACCATTGAGACCGCGCTCACCGCCGCCGAGACCGGTCACCTTGTGCTTTCCACTTTGCACACACTCGATGCCACCGAGACCGTCACGCGCATTGTTTCGTCGTTTCCCTCCCATCAACAAAAGTCTGTACGTATCCAGTTGGCAGGAATCTTGAAGGCCGTGATTTCGATGCGCCTGGTCCGCGCCACCAAGGGAGCGGGCCGCGTGCCCGCGATCGAGGTGCTGGTATCTACCGCGCACATTCGCGATCACATCATGAACGAGGAAAAAACGTATCTGATCCGCGAGGCCATCGCGGCTGGCACTTCGCAATATGGCATGCAGACCTTTGACCAATCATTGTTTCATCTATGTCAGTCAGGCCTCACCTCACTGGAAGAAGCGCTGAACAATGCGAGTAATCCTGTCATCTGTTGTTAACACGTCTGCGTCGCAGTCAGATCAAGAAGAAGAAATGTTTGTGAAGCAATAGCAGATGAGACGGGGTGAAGCGCTACTTGCGGGTGCTCTCATCGGTATTCGCCGGAGGATCTGCGGGCGTCATAGTTGAAAGCGGTGGTAATCCGAGATCGAAGGAGTGCGGGTTCTCGCCAATGATGGCAGCAGCGAAGAATCTAGGGACATAGCCTGCGTTTTCGTTCCGAAAAACAGCTTTCTTCCTATGAAGCGAAGCCTTAGTTCACGCGTATCCTGCGCATCACGCGCACGCCGGAACGCCAGTCTTCATTGATATCGAACCGGTAGATCTCGATGTCACTCGCAATGCAGCGCGCGAGGGTTTGAAACGACGGATGGACTCTCAGCGTGGGAGCGACCAGATAGACCAGCGGCGACACGTCGCTGATTCTTCTCTCGCCAAACAGCTTTGCCCTGGCGATGTGACCCCGACGGCGGTGCGCCTCCACGCGCCGCCAGTAGTCGGCACCTTGCAGCACATGCTCCCGATCCTCGGAGACCTTGAGCTCAATGACCACCAGTCGACCATCGCGCCGCAGCGCCAGCATATCGATTGGCCGGATGCCGAGTTTGCCACCGCGTGCGGTCCTGAATTGCGCATGTAGTGGCGCTATTATCAATCCGGGGTCGAGTTTTGTTATGTCGTGACGCAGCAGTGACTCCAACCATGCTTCGGCTGCATTACGGTAAAGCGCATGCCTATGGTCCAGCGCGTCAGCTGATCGATGTTCCTTCAAATCATTTAGCAGGTTGTCCCACTCATCGATCGCTGTCTCATCCAGCCGGCGTCGATGCAATCCGTCAATACCAAACCAAACACGTTCGACGGACATAACAGAACGTACTCGGGCGAATGGAAGCCCAAAATACCTCAATGTTTCACCGTGACGGGCGTGGACCACATCAATCGCCTGTGGTGCCAGAGCGACGATGGCCGCAGCCTGCTCAGTAATTGCCGCCGGAGGCACGGGGGGAAAGCGGGCGAGTCTCCTTTTCCATAATTCTCTTCGATCGGGAATTGGGATTGCCTCCAGCGCAGTCACGGATTCATCAACTGTGTAGATTTTTATGAGCTTTTTCAAACTCTCACGCAGCAGCACCGTTCGCAGAAACGTGGGCCTGAGCAACTCCTCAGAGACAAGTAGCCATAGTTCCTCCAGGTAGGGCGGTCTGACGCGTTCAGCCAAGCGACCAAACCACAGAAGCGCTGAGGCAAGGAAGGCATCAGCACCGGCCGGGTGGCCCGACGCAACCGAAGACGTCACGGCGATCCTCTCTCGCTTCCGACGCAACAGGATGCGAGCATAACGCCCGGGCTGACCACGTCTGATTCCCGGACTCAGCGCGGATCGCTCGATCTTTGTTTCCGGCAGTATTGCGCAGGAGAGTTGGGCCAGGCGGTCACAGCGAAACTGGCGAGCTGCTTTGATCGTCGCTGCTATTGCGCTTGCCGAAGCACGCGGGATGAGTTCAATTAGCGGACGCTCAGCTCCCATTTTCCGCGAAGCCTGGAAGGAGAGGACCTGATCGTTCCACTGCCATGCCAGGATGCGCCAGGAACGACTTCCCTTATCAGTACAGCAGGAAAGTACGAGTCGTCCCTGCGAGATCCTGATATCGAGTTCGTTTCTTCTGAGGGCTTGCGCTTCACCCTGACCCGGCGTGCAATACCATTCGGCGTGTTGTGCAAACAGTTCGCTGATCTGCTGCTGTGCGGCCGTTAATAGCCTGGGATTTGTGAGGCGTTGAAACATCGTGAGGAGGATGTTCGACAAGTGCCCAACTTCAGCGCTCGTGTTTCGTTGTTACTTCTACCGTGTGCTACCATTTTTCGCAACTAAATTCGAGCGAAGTAATGAACAGAACATATCAAGATCGGAAATGACGAACTACAACACACGATTGAAGAACGTTTACCTTGCAGGAGCAGTTAGGACGCCCATTGGCCGGTTCGGAGGCACCCTGGCTTCATGGACCGCAGCCGATCTGGGAGTCGCGGTTGCAACGGAAAGCTTGCGGCGCGCAAACGTTTCGGTCGACAAAATCAACCAGTCCATCTGGGGCTGCGCACGTCAAGCAGGCGGCGGACCTAACGTGGCCCGCCAGATAACTTTTCGTGCAGGCATCTCCGAAACAGTACCCGCGTTCACGGTGAATCAGGCCTGCGGCTCGGGAATAAAAGCGATCATTCTCGCGGCACAGGAAGTCATGCTGGGACGTGCCGAGGCGGTGCTGGCCGGTGGTACTGAAAGCATGTCGCGCGTGCCTTACTTCGCCGAAGGTGCGCGCTGGGGTACACGTATGGGCAACACACAGTTGGTCGACGGCATGTATCGGGATGGTTTCAACGATCCACTTTCAGGGTTGGTGATGGGAGAAACTGCCGAGTATCTGGCGCGCCAATACGAGATCTCGCGGGTAGAACAAGACAAATTTGCGCTTCGCTCACAAGAACGCGCTTGGGGGGCAATAGAGTCGGACCGGTTCATTGATGAAGTGGTACCGCTGGAAGTCAAAGGCCGAAAAGGCGAAGCCGCAAGATTCGCACGCGATGAACACCCTCGCGCTGGAACCACTTCCGCGGATCTCGCCAAACTGTCGCCGGTATTCTCGCCGCAGGGTACCGTTACGGCAGGCAATTCTTCAGGTATAACCGATGCTGCGGCTGCTCTCATGGTGATGAGTGAAGCAGCCCTCGAGCAATCCGGCACGACACCACAAGCGCGGATCGTAGACTATGAGATTACCGGAGTTGCCCCTGAAATCATGGGCATTGGTCCGGTGCCGGCTATTCGAGAACTGCTCAATAGACGGCACCTCAGTCTCGGTGAAATTGATTTGATCGAACTCAACGAAGCCTTCGCGGCCCAGGTGATTGCCTGTGATCGCGAGTTACACTTTGCCGCAGACAGACTGAATGTCAACGGGGGGGCGATCGCGTTGGGCCACCCGATCGGTTGTACCGGTGTGCGCATAACCACAACCCTGATGCATGAAATGCAGAAAAGAAACGCGAACCTGGGTCTGGCAACGCTATGCGTCAGCGGAGGCATGGGACTGGCCCTACTGATTGAACGCGTGTGACTCTGATCAATAACAGTCTTCATGTTGCGAAAGAGTAGAGCTGACGCTCGGTTCCTGATGCTGATTTCCAGCGCCATCGGTTTGGTGTTTCTTCCCTCGTGCAAATCAACTCGCAATCAATCGAGCGTTGAGCAGGCTTCCGCAGACGTTACCGTATCCTCGACGCCCCCCTTTCAAACGAAAGAACCAGACCGCTATCAGGCTGTGCGGATTATTGCTTCCAGCAAGGCGACGGGCGAGTCAGTCGTGACAAGAACTCTGATTGCCAAAGATGGTGGTTTGCGTCGCGAAGAATACGAAACGGAAGCGACGGAACGGGTCGTTTACTTAGACGTGGCCATTGGGCGCTTTATTTTATTGCCTGGAGCAAGGGTTTATGCCGAGGTGCGTAGTGAAGCTGGCAGTGAACCCGGCTTCCCAATTGAGGAGGTGGACCTACCAGAGGATTCGACAGACCGGCTGCTCAACGCAGATCCGATTTCAGCGCGATATGAAAAGCTCGGAAGCGAGGTAGTCAATGGCCGAAATGCCGGCAAATATCGAGTGCGTGTTAACACATTAGGCGACGCAACCGTCAGCAATGGTGATACGTCGATCTGGGTTGACGAAGCTTTGGGCATGCCAATCAAATCGGAAACCGTGACGGCGGCTGGCGATCGAACCACAATGGAGTTGACAGCAATAGTACTCGATATCGACAAAGGTCTTTTTCAAATACCCGATGGTTATAAGAAGGTTACGCCGCGCGAAATTCGCCAAAAGCTCCATCCTCGTGACTGATCTACAACCGACTTCCGGCTATCGCCACTTCTGTATGACCACAAAGCAAGTCAACCTGGGAGCCAACCTCGTCGCGTGAAAGCGGCATCGGAAGGCAGGCTCAAGTAGAGAACGCAACTCTAGCCGCAGATTAACACGCATGATACAGATCAAGCGGAATAGTGATTGAGAAGGTCTTAGCAGTTATCGCTTCTAATCCGGGTTATCAGCGTTCTGTGGCGAATTTCTCTTCAATAGAGCGAATAAGCTCCGCGGGACGCCGGAAACGCGCGGCGAAATCAATCTCGTGGATGAAAGGTTTTAATAGTGAATATTAGATTTCTCAAAGTAGTGGTCGTTCTCATTGCGGTCTTTCTATGTCTGGGGTTCGAAACAGCGGCGCAGACGCGCTCGCGCAACTCGGCCCCGGCGCCGTCCAGTCTGTTGGCTTCGTTGCCAGAATCTGACGCTGTGGCGCAGGTAAGCCTGAAACGTCTCTTGAACGAGGTGATGCCAAAGCTGCTAACAGGCAATCCCGCTAAGCTGGCCGAAGCGAACGCCAACATCGAACAGTTTAAAACTCGCACAGGCATTGACCCGCGCGCCTTTGACCAGATCGCACTCGGCGTTCGTTACAGTTACCCTTCCGAGGGCATTACCAAACTGCAAACGGTGGCTCTGGCCAAAGGCGCATTCAGTCCGGGGGCAATCATCGCAGCAGGTAGAGTGGCGACAAATGGTAAGTTTCGCGAAGAAAAGTATCAGGGTAAAACGATCTATATCTTCAGCCTGGATGAACAAGTCAGTTTTCTAGGTGTATTTAGTTTTAAGGTCAGGGAGCTGGCTGCTTCGCCGCTGGATACCAACACGCTTGCGATAGGAGATCCAGTTAGCATACGAAGCGCAATCGATGTGGGCCGCGGGCGCAAGCGAGCGAACGTGGACCTAATCACGCTGGCCACCCAGGACCCCAACGCGATCATTGGTTTCGGCAGCAATGTTTCAGCTACGTTATTGAAGAATCTGGACATCGGTAATGCAGCAATTGCCAACGACCTCTCGGCTCTGCGTCAGGTTTATGGCGCGGTCGGGACTACTGAAAAGAACGTCGAGTTGTTTGTCGGGGCGCGAACCCTAAATGCCGACGCGGCGCGAAACCTGGGCGACACGCTGGAAGGACTCAAACAGTTTGGTGCCTTGTTCATCAACCGCCTGTCGGGTGCAAAAGGAACGTTGGCAAAAAGCGCTTTAACAAATCTGAGGATTACGACGCAAGCGAATGAACTTCAGATTCGCACGGCAGTTGCGCAGGCAGACATTGGGCCTTTGATGGGAAAGTGATGAATTGTCGAGTTCCCCCATCGGTGCAGTCTGTTTAAGATGAACAGAGTCGGTAATAACTCTTAGCTGAAGTGTCGCTACTTCTCCTTCCGGCAGGTCTCAGCCACTCTGTGGCTTTTAGCCCGGTGGATGAAGGCATACTCAAAATCAAGGAAACCATTTCAACGGTTTTTTTGGCAGGCAAGTAAATTTGTGGCAGGCAAATAAAACAGCGACCAGAAGAAAACCGATTAAAACGGTTTCGGTTGTTTCAGTCTGCCGCAATATCACCGGCTAAGAGCCAGGTGATGAATGAGAGTCTTATTTTGTCGGAAAGTTTAAGCCGCCAGGTTGCGGTGCCGCCGACGGTTCCTCTTCTTCCAGAGAAGCGAGCACGTCATCGTAGATCTTGATCTTGCCCTCACTCTTCATGCGTTGCTGCACCGAGCCGATATAATCTTCAAACACCTGATTCTGCCGTTCGCTCAGCATGGTTTGGGTTAATTGCTCACGCTGCTTGGCAAACTCCGCCAAGTCAGCCTCATTTCTCTTTGTAACCCCAAAGATAACCCAGTTAGCCCCTACCTTAATCGGCGTCTTGCTCATCTCTCCGGCCTTCAACCCGTAGATCAATTCGTCGACTGCCGTGCTGGTGCCTGCTTTGCCAAGTGTTGAGCCAAGCTTGTACGCAGCTTCGGTGGCCGCCTCAAAGCCGGCTTTTTCCCCGGCGGCCTTTAGTGCATCAGGCGTATTCACAGATGCCACCAAATCTTTCGCTTTCTGATCAAGCTGGTCGCTGGCTCGCTGTCGTTTCAAATTCTCGCTTACTTTCGTCTTTACCTCATCAAAATCGGGAATGCGGGGTTCTTTCTTGTCTACGAGTAGTGGAACCGCAAAGCCACCCTTTACACCGGTCGGATCACCAATGTCGTTCGGATTGTTGAGCTTACTAAGCGCCTGCTCAAACTGCTGATTACTGCCAATATCCGGGACGTCGTCGCCCGGCTTAATGTAGGGAGTTTCGCGAACCATCTCGGAAGGACTCATGTTCGCTTCCGCTGCGAGTTCCTGGGCCACCTTTTGAGGATCCTTTGTTTCCTTAAGACGGGTCTGCGCGCGTGCCGCCAGTTTGAACGCAGCACCATAGCCGCGACGGTTGCGAAGCGAAACGAGCAATTCCTGCTTCGCTTCTTCAAATGTCTTGGGAACAGAGTCGCCACGCCTGAGTATGTACCAGTTGCCGGCGTATTTAATCGGAATATCCGACACGTCACCCTGCTGCATGTCGAGAGCACGATCATAAAGGCTGTCAGGCTTATTCGGATTTCGTTTCACGAGGCGTCCCAGGAACCCCCCGGTTTTTGCGGTCGCCGGATCTTCAGAGTTTCCCTTGGCGGCATCCGCAAACGCTGCTTCAGTAGCCTGGCCGTTGGTGCCGCGCAGCTTTGCTATCAAATCCTTCGCCTTTGTTTCAACTCCAGCATCCAGATCCTTGCGAGCGACTTTCAATAGAATCTGTTGGACTTTTACGCCCGCCTCTTTGTGTTCCGGTGAAAGCTTGTCGTATTCATCGTGCAATTCCTTATCCGAGATTTGAAGTTTAGAACCAACCTTCTCCTGATCAATGAAAACGTAACGGATCTTCTTTTGTGGTTCGAGATAACGATAATCAGTTTTGTGTGTATCGTAGTAGCTCCGGAGTTCTTGATCCGTTGGCTGGATCTTTTCAGCGAGCTTGTCGGGAGAAACCACCACGTAACTGACATCAAAAGTGGTGTTCTTGCGCCGATAATCGCTCTGGACTTCATCATCTGAAACCTTAACGCTCGCGCTGACAAAGGCCTTGAGTTTGTCCTGCGCAATTTCGTCGCGTATATCGCGTTCGAAGCGCTCCACGTCGCCGTAGCGAGCGGTTACCGATTCCTTGTAGCGGTCAAACCCGACAAACTGGCCGGAGGCATCGGTAAACTGTTTGCGAATCTTATCGGCAACCTCGGCATCGCTCGCGCCAAGACCTAAACGGGCTGCCTCCTGGGCAATGATGTGCTTGCTGATCAACCCTTCTAGAAAGCGTTTGTTGCCACCGAGTTGCTCGAGGCTGATACGTCCGCCAAACATCTGCTGGTAGTTTTCTCTTATCTGGGCGATATCCGCCACAGTGACCTGATCCGAGCCGACTTTAGCCACGACTTCCGTGTTTTTTGACGGTTCGATATTACTGGCCGTGCGTCCCGGAGCGTAGAAAACAATCAAGCTCACGGCCATTAAGACAGCAAAACCAAGAATGATGATGTTGCGGGTGCGTTCCAGACGTCCGAGTTGTTTGAGCATTATTTGTACCTTTCCAGCAAACTGCCGATTGTAAAGGAGAGGTAGCAGGCGAGGCAACTCGGGGAGGAAGTTGTGGGAAGGAAGTTGTCAGTGGTTAGTTGTCCGTGGTCCGTTGTCAGTTGCGTGCTTTGTTCTTGGTGCTTCGTTCTTGGTATTTTTGTCCTTAGGAATACTGCTTTTCAATTTGATAATAATCCTCGAGCACAGGAACAAAAGTACCAAGAACAAAGCACAAAGCACAAAGTACGAAGCACAAAAGTTCAAACAGACAACTTACAGCCGACAACTGACCACCCTCGTTTGCCCCTCACGAACCCGAATGCTATGTTACGTGTCTTACATGGACGTCACAGGTGGCTCAACGTGGCTGTGGGTGGGATTCAGCCTTTTTATTCTTTGCATGCTGGGCCTGGATCTCGGTCTCTTTAACCGCAAAGCGCACACAATTCGTTATCG
>WNFY01000961.1_pt1 | contig 26896 bp, 21 predicted proteins | sample 5400091 | NCBI WGS metagenome assembly WNFY01 (sample SAMN13153364, study PRJNA577476) | soil metagenome | isolation source: 60 cm soil or saprolite under grassland replicate 1 | place: USA:California | collected 2016-06-15 | reverse complement strand
TGTGGAAACGGAGCAGAGCGGCTATTGGCTCCCGCCCGACAGCACCGAATGGATCGCCGCGCCGAAACCTCCGATTTCCGGACAACCCTGGGGCAATTTCAGCCCGAACGCGTCGGTGTCCATGCTTAGGGAGGTGGACAGCGGCGCGATTTACATGGATGCGAAACAAAAGACCTGGATCCTGTATGCCAAGGGCTATGTTCCGCGCAGTCACCCGGCACTGGTCGCGCTCGCCGACGGCCGCCTGATGGTCGCTGGAGGCGATGCGACCGTTTGGAATTTGGGGCCTTCGCGGTCGACTCAGATCTGGGATCCGAAGAGCAACACCTGGACGCTAGCCGCCGACCTCACGCGTGCCCTGTGGGGCGCACACCGGGCCCTGCGGCTGCCATCAGGTCGCGTACTGCTCGTCGGTTTGGGCGATCTGGGCGGGGAGCGAATCGCTTGCGAGCTTTGGACCCCGCAGAGCGGCGCATGGTCGTCATGCGGCGACATCGCGGCCGAGCGCGCTACCGCGTCGACCAAACGGTTCGAGCTCGGCTCGCTCGCCGACGGTCGCGCGGTGCTGTTCAACGGCGCGTCGGCTCGGCTGTACGATGAACCTGGCAACCGGTGGGAGACCGCTAAGCTCGCACTGCACCCCATGCCGGAATTTTTTCAGGGATTGCCTGACGGGCGCATGGGATATAGCGGCGGTCCCAGCGGTGAACTCTGGGACAACCGGTCTGCGGATTCCTTCGACATCACCGACATCGTCCAGTCACACAGAGCGGGAATCGGCGCCGTGCGCTTCAAGGACGGTCGTGTGCTCGTGTCGGATCGGCAGATGTGGGAACCCAAGAATCGGCAGTGGATCGTCTTCCGGAGGAACACTGCCAATGAATTGAGACAGTGGGGCGAGCATCTTGCCCTGTTGCCGGACGGGTGCATCCTCGCCTGGCCGCCATTGACGCTCATCAGCGCCGACGGTACTCGTTTTCGCCCGGTGCCCGACTCAGCCGCGGATCTCTCCGCCGCGAACATTGCGGCGTTACCCGAAGGATTGATCGTGCTCGCCGGAGACACGGGCGGCGGGAGCAGCCCCGCAAGCCCCTTCCTGCGGTTCAAGGCTTCGTGTCGCGGGGTGGAGTTTTTCCCCGGAGAGGTGGGCGATATGCCGGGCGGAAGGGGCTCCGTCCAGATCACCGATCTGGCGGCACCGACGGCTTCGGCAGCCGCTTCTGCGGACGAGTATGACCTTGCGATGGCTGCCACGTCGCGGGCTCGCGCGATGCTTTCCTGGTGGGTGCGGGTTCGTGAAGCCTTGGATGATGACGCGCGAGCAATCATCCTCGCGGTCGTCTCCGTCGTTCTGATATTGGTGTGGATATTTCTGTCCTATCGTTTCCGCGTTGCGCGCCGCTCCCGCGTAAGCGATCTTTAGATCGCATCTCGCCTGCGCGGAGTGAGGTCGACAGTCTCGCATGGCCTCGACCCTCTTTCGAGGCCATGTCTACACCGTACTTCCCTATCCCCAACCCCGGATGAACCGAATCTCCTACCACTGCGATATACTCGGTTGCCCGAATCGGGGGTGGTCCAGGTGAGAATGGAGTCGGTGCTGGAAGAGGCGTGCAAGGCAATCTGGAGGCCGGCGCTGTTCGCCGCGCTGCTGTTCGGTCAAGTGAGCGCTCTCGCACAGGGCCAGGAAAAGGAATTCGAGACGCCGTATGTGCCGCCGCCGCAAGCGGTCGTCAACCGCATGCTCGAGCTCGCAGAGGTGAAACCCGGCGACACGGTTATCGATCTGGGCTCGGGCAACGGGAGCATCATGATCACGGCGGCGCAGCAATACGGCGCGCGCGGCTTCGGCGTCGAGCTCAACCCGCGCCTCGTGCAGAGCTCAAACGAAGAAGCGCGTCGCGCCGGCGTGGCTGGTCGCATCAGATTCCTCCAGCAGGATCTGCTCAAGACCGATTTTCGAGAAGCGGACGTGCTCACGCTGTATTCCCTGCCCGAGGTCAACATGGCGCTGCGCCCCAAGATTGTCGCCGAGCTGAAGCCAGGCACGCGCGTGGTCTCGCACGATCATGACATGGGGGTTTGGCGTCCCGACGCGGAGGAGACGGTCCCAGCGCCCGACAAGACGCTCGGAGCTAACAAGGAAAACCGGGTGTATCTCTGGATCGTTCCGGCGAAGGTCGAAGGCGCTTGGGAAATCGAAATCAAAGCCGGCGGAAAGACGCGCAGCCTCCCTTTGGCGCTCAAGCAGCAATACCAGATGGTATCCGGCTCCGTGACCGTTCCCGGAAACGCCGCCGCGCCGATTTTGGAAGGAAGGCTCCGCGGCGACGAGATCAGACTCGTACTGCCCGGCGGTACCGTCGCCCGCGATCGGGTCGAACTAGTCGGTCGCGTTACCGGCGATTCCGTAAGCGGATCCGTACTACGGGCAGGCCGAGAAATCGCGACTTGGAGCGCGCGGCGGCGAAGCTAGGCACCCATGACAACGGTCTCCGGTGGGGACGCACGGAGCACCGCTACGGCATCGCTGCAGCATTGCATCGGCACAGGACGCTGGCGACGGGCGGATTGAGAATTTACTATTCCTCTATCACTTTGTACCGCCTGCCGCTTTCGGCCTGTCTCTTGGCGGTCGCTGTTCTAGTGCTCGCTACTCTTCCGGTGACTGCCCCGGCCCGGACCTGCGCTCCCGAATCGCCCCTATCTGCGGATACGCAGGCGGTCACTATCAAGGCGGTGGGGGACATCGTTCTGGGAAGCGACTGGCCGACGCCGCATTACCCGGCTGACTTCGATATCCGTGCGCAAGCCGGCATGCGGCAGGTGCTGGGCCAAGCCGACGTCGTATTCGGCAATTTCGAGGGCGCGCTCACGAAGCACAATATCAGCACCAAGAAGGCAAACGGTAGCACGGTGTTTGTGTTCCGCATGCCGCCGCGCTTTGCCGGGTTGCTACGCGGCGCTGGTTTTAACGTGCTCGCCATCGCCAACAATCACACGCTCGACTTCGGCGAGCGCGGCCTCGCGGATACCCTGAAACACCTTTCCCGCGCCAAGGTTCTCGCGATCGGTGAAGCCGACAAGATAGTGCTGCAGAAAGTGCGTGACGTGACGCTGGCATGGATCGGCTTCAGTCACCTCGATCGCCATAACAACGTGCGTGATTTCGACAAGCTCGCCGAACTGGTGCGCCGAGCGCGGCGGCTTGCCGATCTGGTGATCGTTTCGGTGCAGGCCGGCGCGGAAGGCACCGACTATCTGCGCCTACGCGATCACGAGGAGACGTTTCTTGGCGAGAACCGCGGCAACACTTTTGCGTTCGCGCGCAAGGCGATCGACCTCGGCGCCGATTTGGTCATCGGTCACGGCCCGCACGTGTTGCGGGGTATCGAGTGCTACAAGGGAAAGCTGATCGCTTACTCGCTGGGCAACTTCGTCGGATACAACGCGTTGTCGATCAAGCGCGCCGCCGCGGTGACGATCGTGCTGGAGGTGAAATTGTCGAAACAGGGACAGACGCTCGGATTCGATGTCTCGCCGCTGAAGTTCAACGAGGAGCGTTTTCCGGAACCGGATCCGGACGCGCTCGCAAGCTATCTCATCAACGATCTCTCCCGTCTTGCCCCGCTCAACGGTACGGTGCGTCTCTCCGTCTCTGACGCCGGCCGTGGCCGTTATCTCGAATGGCTGAACGCCGAGGGGCTCAGCAAGCTCGTCGGCGAATGATGCTTGTGAGCGCGTGGCCATGGAGAACGCGATGAAGGCAGCGTCAGGTTCTCGGTTGCGGGTTTCCAGGCTACTCCCAGGCGCCGGTGCCGTCGCATTCGCCACCCCATGGCGGCGACATGTAAACACCCGCGAGCCCTACGAGTTGGCCGGGTTTCGCCGCGCTGGACAGGTAGAGATGAACGGGTCCGTCCTCGTCAATGAAACTGACGAGATAATCCGGCTTGCCGTCCCGATCGAGATCGCCGGCCCATTGGAGGTATCTTCTCGGGTAAAACGTTTCTGTGCAGATGCCCAGCCTTTCGAGAAGCATCTGGCGTCTACCTTGTGCCCGAAGCTGCAGATGATAGGACCGTCCTTCGTCGCTGCTTCCCGGCGAAGACAGGCGCAGCATCGGCACAAGGAGCACGCTCTCGCCGTTCGGAAGATCGACGATGATTTCCAAACTGCCTCTTCCCGTCGGTTGCTTGAGCGGATGCTGGGGCGAGTGATACGTCACAACATTTCCAGGTTTGAGCCACTCCGGTCCCGGAGCGGCCCGGAACCATGCGACGACCGGCTTTCCGGATCCCCCACTTCGCCTGAACGATAAGAGTTGGCCAGAGGTCGGCTTGTCGTCGTAGTGCCCCTGCCAGGACTCCTGTTTCACGCTCAAGCTCGCGGGTTCGAGCAGGCAGCCCTTGGCATCGCAAGCGAGCGCCAGCCAGTCGTTGTCGCTCTTGAATTGTCGCCTCGGCTGCCAGACGTCGTTCCCGAACACGAACTTCACGCTGCCCTGCATCGTCGCTTGGTCGGCTCTAGATTCCTGCGCGGTCGACGGCAACAACGCACCCGCCAGGACCAGTCCGAGAAATGCGGATAACACGGAGCGCGTCGCGGCTGGCATATCCTATAACCCCGCCACCGGCAGCACCACGCGCTTGCCGCTAGGCAAGTCTCGAATGACGATTCGCCCGAGATGCCGGCGCGTATCGTTTCCCGGTGCCGACCAGATCGTCAGCCAGCGCCGGTTCGCGGCATCGAACCATTGAACGACCTGGTGTCCGGAAAGAAACAGCTCGCCTTCAATCGTGAACGGGCGGACGGGACGCTCGACCATGTGGATCGTTTCCGGCCCCTCTAGCTCGCGCCACGACTTTCCATCGGCGCTGCTGATCTCGAGTATCCCTCTCACCCCAGCCGCTTGCTGATCCGCAGATTTGGCGTCGCCAGGCGCCGCGGTCACGCTCCCCCATTTCACGACGCGGCCGTCGTCGAGTACCGCGGCTCGACTTCCCGCGCCGTGTGATGGCGCCGACTCACGCCACACCTTCGCGGCGGGGTCGTAGATCTCATGAGTCTTCCCAGGACCATAGTCCCCGATTCCGACGAACTGATCGGGTGCATCGGGCTTCATCGCGTTTTCATCCAGCACGGCGATCCGGTGAGGCTGTACATCGCCGCCCGCGACGACAGTCCGTCCGTCGGACGAGGCTTTGACGACCAGGGTCGTTCCGTCCTCCGCCCGAGACGGTTTTCTGCCGCGATTCAAGGAAGGAAAGCTGGTCCGCTGCACGGCGGGTCTGCCTTCCGCGGCGCCAGTGACGACCAAGCGCTCGATGTCGCCCCCGGGCTTGAGTGCAATCAGGCTGCCGTCGCCTAGCTGCCCGAGAATCGCGTCATCCTCCAGGCCCATGTCCAATGCCGTCCAGCGCGCGCTTTCGGGCGCCGCTCCGGCGGGCAGCGGTAGCAATTCCGGAGGCTCAACGCGCTCCGTCCTCCGCGTGCGATCCCCGCTCACGCCGCCCGTTACCAAGAACGACCCATCCTGCAGTCTGAACACCTGTGCGTTCGCGCGCGCATGAATGAGGGAGGGCATCGATTGCATGCGGCCGTCGGACCAGATTGCGTCCACCGCCGCCGACTGCGCGCCAAAATCCGCCGCCCCGCCCACCGCAAGCCCCGGCGAGTTCCTCTGCGGGGATAAGAACGCCAATCCTTGGCGCTGCAAGGCGATGCCCGCTTCGGCGTCGATGCGCTGCGATTTTTCCGCGCCGGGAGTCGGAATTCGCAGCGAAGCAAGCGACCATGGCCCGCCGGGATCACCGCCATGCTTGCACCATAAGCTGGCCCGGCCGCCGAGTGAGAAGGGAACTGCGGCCACGTCTCCGGTTTTGAAGTCCGAGGCGCACTCTCCGATCGACCGCCACTCGGACCTGTCGACGTCATACGCTTGCACGCTGTTGTTGCCGCCCCACCCGCGTAGAAAGCCGCCGGCCACGAGCAGTTGCTTGTCCTGTTGGCCCGGAACCCACATCGCCTGGTGGCCCGCCACGCCGATGACGAGCTGGGCGCCAGTCGAGAAGCGATCGCTGCGCGGATCCCAACGCTCGGTGCTGCGCGTGGGCACATCCTGCCACGTATGTTTTGGTGTCCAGCCGCCCGCCACCAGCACGCTTCCGTCGGGCAGCAAGGTGGCGGTCGCGTTCGTACGCGACTCGACCATCTTGGGCCCAGTGCGCCACGTTTTCGCTTCCGGGTCCAGAATATAGGTATCGGCCGTCATGGGTTCGTTACCGACGTAAGGAGAGGTGGACCCTCCCAAGGCCATCACTCGGCCGTCAGACAACTCGACGAAACTGACTCCTCTGCGCACCTCACCAGGAAGGTCCGGCAGTCTTTCGATCTTTAGCGCGCCGGTGAGCAAAGAGCTCAGGCCGGTGACGAGCGAGATACGTTCGACGGCGTTCGTAAATGTCTTCTTTTCACCGACATATGCCGCGATACCGCCCAGCACCAGGACGGATTTGTCGCGCAGCACGAGCAGGCGCGGTCGCTCGCGTCCGACCTGCAGGTGGCTTATCACTCCCCGATTCTTTACGTCGAGCAATACGACCCGGGTCGGGTCGCGTTGCCATTGCCCGGCCACCACGAATCGGCCGCCAAGAATCAGCAATCCGAATGAGGTTGCGGCAACCGAGTGCTCCGAGTCGGGCGCAAAACTCAGGGTGGGTTCGGAGAAGTGATACTCCTCAATGTCTCCTGTCGTCGGCTTCCAGCGCAGAAGCAGCGTGAGGTTCGCCCTGTTGGTATTACGCGAAAGCCACAGCGCCTCCCCGTCATGGTCCATCGCGATCGGAAACTCTTCGGGTGGACGCGGCGGTTCCCCGCCGGTTGACGCCGCCGGCGTTTGTCCAATAGCGGCCACGGACCCGGCTGGAGCCGCCGTGACGGGGATCGCAGTCACCTGAGCGGGTTGGGGCCGGGCGCTCGGGGCGACGAGTTGGGCGGAAAGTCTGCCCAGGCCGCCCTTATCGGTTCCAGCCATCGATGAGCCGCGAATCCACACGTCCTTGCGGTCCTTGATTCCGATCAGGCCGCTGCCGCGCAGGACCTGAGTATCCATGAAGACCAGATGATTGGCGGTCGCCTTGCCCTCGATTTTTAGCCGAAAGTCGTTCTCCCGATCCATGAAACCCGTGAACTGCCCGTCCGGCTGTACCTGTTCGATGACGAGCGTGAAGGGGTAGGAGCGATCGAACTTCATTTCCCCTTTCCATGTCGAGGGCGCGAGCCTGTAGTCCGGATCGGTTTTGTACCAGTGCACGAATTGCGGCCAAAAGATATACGCGCCGAAAACCAGTAGGCCGACTGTCGCGGCGACGACGGACCTCCACAGCGCTCGTGAGCCGGATACAAGGCGTCGCGCAAGGAACGACAGCCCGACCCCGGCGACATAGGCCGCCAGGGCGGAGACCGTACAAACCAGCCCAATCGCGAGGGTGCTGGTCAAAATGACCGAAAAGGCGTGTTCACCCTCTGTGGCGAAGAGCGAAGTCGCGATGCCGGCGATGAGGCCCGTCATCAGACCGAGTGCCGCTCCCCGCCCCGCGCTTGCGATACGCGGGAGATACAAGGGGAGCGCCGCGGAGACAACGGCGCTGCCCGTGATAACGCGCACGGCGAGCTTGACCTGTTGCGGATCGAGATTGAGGGTGCTGAACAGTGAAAACCCGTCGGCGGATGCGCGGATCGCCACCGCGATCAGACCGGCGACGAGGCAGAACAGCATGACGCCCGCCGATCCCCATGCGGCCTTCGCCTGCGGCCATGCGAGGAATTCGGCGATGCCCGATCGCGTTGAGCCGGCGCCTCGGGAACCGGGCCCTTCGGGCACGTTACGATGAGTTCTTCTCTGCCTGTAAAGCAGGAGCGCTACCAGCAGGATGCCAAGCAGCGCGCCAACGGTGAGCGCGCCGATCAGGGTGAACGCGCTGATCAGAGGCGGATCAATCTGCACGGGCCGGTGATCGAGATCAAGGAATCCGGACGGGCGTCGAGAGACAGGCAAATCAATCGCGGCGAAGTCTGAAGGACGGGCCCGGGCGCCGCAATCCCGTGCTTGAACCCGCCCCGAATCGCGCCCATGCACATCATGTCAATTCTGCTCCGCTACGCACCCCCGAAGAGGGCGATAGGAGCGGAGTTTAGTGCCGGTCACAACTCGGCGCGGGAGATACTCAGGGATTTCCGGAAGCACTAGAGACATTTCGATTCCTGGTCGTAACCAGCCAGCCACCAAGTGCCGTCCAGGTTGACGAAATAGGCCCTGACGTGGTGAGAGTACTCAGCCTGACCTCCCTGCTCACTCCATACGACCAGATCGGCGCTGCCGTCACTGTCGAGATCGACTTCGCGCAGGACCCACTTGACGTCGCGAGGGCCGACCGGCAGGGCCCGCGAAGTCACCTTCACGTTGCGTGCGGGCAGCGGGCGCGGAACGTAGAAGGACGCGATCGGGTTGGTTACCTTTGTATAGCCAGGGATCGCCTTAGCTTCCGCCGCGTAGTTGGGGAACCCCCAAGAGCACTCCTGCTCCCCGAACCTCCCACCGACTTCGAGTTGCTCGCTGTCGCGGGAGTACGCACCGAGCAGACCTTTGGCGGACACGGCATGCAGGTAAACCGGTTGCGCGAGCTGCGTCCTGACGGCACCGACGTCCCAGAAACCGTCGACGCCGTGCTCAAGATTGCCGCCGGAGTAGACGGGCCCCCTGAGCACCCTGACTTGCATCTGCTTGCCCGTCATTGCGGCCAGGGCGTCGATCGACGCGTCGGCTGCGACCAGCACGTCGCCCGGCGCCCGGAACAGAGACGGCTTGGCCGGAGGCAACAGCTTCTGTTCCAGCAACGCCTGCACCCAGGCAATTTCCGTCCACCCCCAATACCTGTCTGGCGGCGGCTCCACGGGGACCCAATGAATTTGGTGCTCCAGCGCCGGGACCACACCACTGCTCATCAACTGTTTCATCGCTTCGAATTCCGGGGCGCGCCACCGTATCGGCTTACGGGTGGTCGCCTGCTGTTTGAGCTGATCGGCATTCAGCATCGCCGTATTGAGGCGAACGCCATAGTCGATCCACCGTTGAAGCGAGGGTGTAATCCAAAACGCTCTGGCCAAAACATCGACGTTGAGTGTGCCGTCCCCTTTGTTCAGATCCGGAAGGTCTTTCAAGCTCAGCGGGCGATCGCCCAGCAGGGCACAAGCGACGAAGCCGCGTTGCCCTTTCGGCCCCTCGATCTCGCAGAACGCTTCCTGTTGCCGGACAAGGGTCACGGGCGTGTTCGTAGGCCATTGCACCAGAACCGCGGCGCCCGGCTGCGGGGTCTGGCGTACATTCACCAGCGAGCCGTGGATCCAGCGCGCAGCGGCGTTTGTAGGGGCCTTCCCGCGGTCCGTTGTCGAGGTCTGCGCAAGAGCGGCCGTGGGCAAGGCCTGCATGGACTGCTCCCAGGCCAAGCCGTACCCGCTGACCGGGAGCGTGGCAAGGACGAGCAGTCCGAGAATTCTCTGTAGTGATCCCATCGAGAGGCGGACGATCGCGGCAACAGCCTATTTTCCTACTTTAACGCGTTACGCGCATCGTCCCCGCTCAAGGTGATCTTGAGGCCACGCCCCATTGGAAGCGTGAAGGCATCGGGGTCGAGATCGCCCCGGACGACAATGTCTACATCACGCAGAATTTTTGCTGAAGGGGAAAGCTCAGTCGGGTGTTGCCGGAGGTTCAGTCGACAGTTCCACCAGAAAGGTCGGCGGTACTCACTTTGGCACTCGATGGCTCAACGCGGGAGGTCAACGCCTCGGGCCTTGAGAAGTGAGTAGGTCCGAGTTGGTGTAGAGAATGTGATTCTCCGCACACGTGGCGACGGACACAGCTCCTCGCTGCCCTCAATAACATCTACAACGCGGAAGGAATACACCATCGTAATTTTCATGCCAGCTATCTCTATCAGCAAGACAGCGCGATCTCTACCCAAATAACCGCGCGCGGGAAGATAGCTATAACCTCTTTCGCCTGTATCGACCACGGTTCCGTGTCTCAGAACGGAAGTACCCTCATCCTTCAATTCGCCGTGTTTGGGATGCTCAAGCACGGTAGTAATTGAGGGACCCTCGATATTCCGCTTCTCCTTAGACCTGAAGTAGTTCTTTACCTCCAGTATCGGGCTCAGGCTATTGATCGCGGTGCCGCCCGGTATCATCGGAGGGTTCTCGACCAGCTTGCAAACTCCGAGGGTTCGATTGGCCTTAACAGTGCCCTGTTTCTCTGCGCCCGCCTGCGCAATCATCACTTGACCGTACTGCGGCGGCACATCCGGCATGTCCATCACAAGCATGGTCACCTCTCCTTCGTCGAAGTTGAGATCCGGTTGATTCTAATCGAGCGGTGCCTGCACAGTTGCTCATGGATCAACGTGTCGTCCTCGGTGGAGCGCTCGCCTTCACTCTACATGCCGATGTCTTACACCTCCATACGGTAGCTGACGCGAATCTCGACGCGACGATTCTTCGTGAAGCACAGATCACGCGGGTTCCCTTTCGGCTCCTTCGCGCAGTTTCTCGCCTCTTGAAATTCCGAACCGATTACCCTCTCCGAGATCGAGTCGCGCGATATTCCGCGCGCCACAAACGCCTCGCGCGCATAGGCCGCGCGTGCATTCGCGACAACAAGGTTGTTCTTCACGGTGCCGACCGGATCCGAATAGGCGGTAATCTCGACCCGCAGCACCTGGCGAATCCACGGCCCGGAAAGGGACGAGATGAATTTCCCGAACTGCTCGCGCCCCTCCTCGCTCATGCCCTGCTCGTTCATCTTGTTGGAGTCGAAATACAGGACGTGAACGTTGTCGCGGTCGACCAGTATGGGCAGATCCGGCTTGAAATCGGGAATATGGGCGCAATCGAGCCAGAGAGATCTCAACCAGGGACTATCGGCAGTCACACAGTTCCATTGCAGATAGCCTGAATTGCCGCCCGGACGTGGGATCAGGTAGAACCGCCCTGCGAACGGGAAGGCGACACGAAATTCAAGTGCGCCGTTCGGAAGAACCTTAACGTTCCGGAACTGATCGTAGGTGCCGCCTTCGCGCCAATATCTGGTTTCCGCGTCCGAATGCAGCAATCGCTGGGCACCCCCTTGAGCAAAAAGCTCGGAGTAGGCCACTTGATTTTCGGAAATCTTCCGGTGGAGGTACAGTGTCAGCACGATGTAAACGAAAACGAACATCCCTGCAATCGCAAAAAGGAATTTGCGCAGCGACAAAACCGACTTCCTTGCCCCCGGCAACGATGATTCCGGCGCAGAAGAGCTCGGGTCCTCCCGGCTTAGACGCCAGATGACGGCAACGAGCACTACCAGGGCCAGAATCGACAATATAGCGTCGGGAAACATGGCGAGATTGAGGGTGATACGAAAATTGCGAAATCTATTGCGTAAACACTAGAACTGCCCGACGCTGCCAGGACACGCCCGCGGCCGACGACGCCCCGGGCCTACTGTGCAAGTTCACCATCAAGGGCGCGGGTCCCCGTCGCCGGTTCCCCACCTGCCCCCGACGCGCTTAAGTACTCGATAGCCGTATTGACCTTCTAGCTGGTTGCATCTGAGAACAATTTCGTCAGTTCCGTCTCCGTCTAGGTCCGCGTGATCGAAGTACGCGCAGCCGTGGTCCGCAATAGAACCTGAGCCAGGCGCAGGGCGAAATGCTCCATTGTGCTGTTGTTCAGCTACGATGAGCAGCGACTCGTAGAAATCGTCAGGCCCGCCGTAATGTGCCTCATTCATCGACCCCATAACCCAGCTGCCAATAAGCACGACCCTTCCGTCTTGAGCGAGTTGTCCGACCGCAAGGGTGGCGCGGTGCGCTCCCTGCTTAATATGCTGCAAAAAAAGCTTCTTTGGTTTCGCCGATAGCCCAGACGATTTGGTCCACGCCTGCGCCATTTCCAGCAACTGGGCCGTTTGCGTCTGTGTAAGAGTCGGCGCCGGCCCGTCTCTTTGCCGCAGACTAAAGTTCGTCGCAAGACCGACAGATGCTTTGGTCGTGTTGGAGTGTGTTATGGCGCGCACTAGAGTCCCGACCGGGCATGTTTTTACAACGCAATCGAACTGAGTTTCCGTAGCGACGACCCCAATCCGCTGTCCGCCTGAGTAGAGATTGTAGAAGTGACCACGATTGCGGTAATCGTGGTTCACCTGCTGATCGAAATTGCGCAACACGACGCGTCCCGCCTTCATCTCGCCGATGGGCTCAAGAAATCCGTGCGTGAAAGAAAAAATGAGATTGTCGCCACGCCGTGCGGCGTCAGCCTGACGGGCTTGATAGGCGGCGAACGACCGTTTCGCGGCTGCCTGCGCCGTGAGATCAGGGATTTCAGCGAGGACGCCCAGCAGGCGTTCTTGCGCGTCACTGCTCAACGGATCGAGCGCGCTCGCGCGCTCGGCCAACTTCCTGCGTTCGGCCAGGTTTGCCTTCGGAGTCTTGTCGTACCAGACGATAAGCTCAGGGACCCGAGGTGCTTCGCGGCCCAGCAGATCCGCTGCGATCCAGCCGCCCCAATATTCGGCATATCCAACTACCAACTCGTTGGAACGTACGCATATCCACTCATTTCCGTCCGACTTTCCAGTCATCGGACACATATCGCTCACGTTCGAATTCAGGTCGGAGGCGGTACCGAGGAAGGTCACCTTCGTTCCGATTGGTATTTTTCCGGCGATACGGGCGTTTTCGCGTGGCCCCGTACGCACGGAGGCAACAGAGCCGATCACGTAAAGCGCTTCCTCGAACTGGAATTCGGCCGCTAGAGATCGTACTGCGATCGTTGACAGGATGACCGCGGTACAGATGTTAGAAAAGTTTGGTTTCATTTTGATAGGGACGCGAGTTTGGTATCGAGCGGCAATGTTACGGGCCTAACGTCGCGCTTGAACGGCGAGCGGAGCCGGTGAAGCGCCGACGTTGCGAGTCCGTCTCCAAGCGCTTGTTGGGCGCCAATATTTCCGCCTACTCGCACCACCCAGGATAAGTACCGCGAGATCTGAACTTGCCCTCCACGAGCTCGAGCACTTCGCTTCCAGGGATTCCGCCATTGGCGAAGCGGACGTGCGAGTCGGCAACGAGAAACTGCCGGCCGTCCAGCTCAATAAGAGCCTTGGGGGAAACCTCCGTGTAGGACGGCTCCGGACTGAAGTTCCCCGGCTCGATATGTACGGAGGCCGAGGGCCAGCCAGTTCGTCCATCTGCGTCGAGTACCGCCCATCCCCGATAAGCGGCGGCTTGTGAATCGTCGTTGCCGTCCTTCAGAACCGGTGAGTGAAAATACTTCATCGCTCTGAAGTACAGCAATGTGGTTTGCTTGCTGGACCAAGCCGCGCGACTCATCCGGAACTGGGTCCATGGCTCAATTCGGATGCTCTTCTTCAAGCCATCACGGTGACTTGCCGCCACCCGCATCTTCTCGACGACCCGCCCCTCCAATTCGGACCAGCGGGACTTCACCTGGGCGGCCAGAGCCGCCAATTGCGGTTCGACGTCGGCGATCGTCTCGAATTCAGCCCAGGTAAAACCGCTCCTTTGGGTGGCAAGCCATCCCGAGCCGGTGCTCGTCGGCTCCGAAATCAAGCCGCCGGGCTCGGCCTGGTCTTTCGAGCTCTTCTCGTCGAGGGCATCCAGCTCGATTACCGCTCCCTCCGCTTGGCAATCTCCCATGCTTCCTCCGATGAACGCACGCTTGAATCGGGCGGGCGCCGTATTCGGCGGATTGATTTGATACCACCGGCGAAAGGCGGACGCGTTGCTATTCCAGAATATTTTTGCGTATGTCTGCAAATCCATATCGCCTCGTTCCCGAGCCTTTTGCCACTCCAACATCCGGGCCAGAATGTCGGGGCTAAAAAGCTTCGTGATTTCTTCCGCAGAAAGCGCGCCTTGCTCGGGTTTTACGGTGGCGAGAAAAGCGATGAGCTTCTCCGCCGAAACCTGCTTCAACGGACGCGGCAGCTTGCAGGTGTACTGACAGTGGATGGCATCATCGTTACCCTTGCCGACGCAGGCACGGTCGCAGTCCACTTCGAGACCGTTATGGCGCGCTTCCACCCAAGCACCGACAATCAGGCGATGTGGCATTGGAAAACCGAGATCGTCGACAGGAAACACCCTCTCCCATGAACCGTTACGGTAGTACATGATGTTCGAAAGCGTGTTGTCTTTCTGCGTTACGCCGAATGCGACCTCTATTGCGTCAGCGGTCGCAACGAAGGAGGCCGCAAGCGCGATGATAGACAGGCATTTCTTAACTGCGGTCGATAAGTAAGGCATTTTGGCCTCCGCCTCTTGTGGCTGGGTGCGCAACGTCGCCGTTTACCCGTCCGAGGGACCGCGCGAAGCGCCGCCCCAGAGGATCGGGTGCAACGGCTTGTTGGGCAACTGCGAGAAAGAACCATTCGACCGATTCACCGTCATATCTTTCACTTTAGTTTTTCCTCCACTAGAAAAACACTACGCTTGTCTTTCGTTGCGATGTAGTGAAGATTCTCTGGAGAATCGAAACGGAGGAGCTTTGAGAATTCGCCCTCGACGGTCTGGCCGTTTATCACAATCGGGTTACCCAGAATTTCATCGTAGGGTTTTCCTTTCTGGCCATCCACGACGACGAACCATTTGTTACCGCTCTGGGCCCAGTAGGCCAATCGCTTGCTATCAGAGCTAAAGAGAGGGGTCCCGGCGCTGTTGTAGGGTGCGCCCTCCTTCTCGTCTGCAACGACGAGCCACCCGATAAACGCTCCCTCCGTCTGAGCCACAAAGGCCACGCGTTTGCCGTTGGGACTGAAGACAGGGGTGCCGGTACCGCGGTAGTACTTACCTTCCTTTCCGTCTTCAACCACGAACCACAGCCCCAGCGACTGAGCTGCATAGGCGATGCGTTTGCCATCGAGGCTGAAGACGGGAATTCCAAGGTTGTCATAGCGCTTGCCCTCTTGACCGTCCACAACCATGAACCATTTGCCCCCGGCCCGAGCCGCATAGGCCACCCGCTTGCTGTCGGGGCTGAAGACAGGAGTGCGCACCCCTTCATAGGGCTTGCCTTGCCGCCCGTCGACGACGGCGAAACGATTGCGTTTGTCCGCAGTGGCCGCTACATAGGCCATCCGTTTGCTGTTGGGGCTGAAGACGAGACTGCGTACAAGGCCGTTGTGGTATTCGCCGTCTTGTCCGTCCACCACCACGACGGACTGCGGGCCGGTGCTGACAACGTACGCCACACGCTTGCTGTCGGGGCTGAAAAGGAAGCCACCAATATCGTAGTAGTCGCCACCGTCCTCTGTGGTGGAAACTACTATACGAGCGTAGGGTTCGTAGTGCACGCCTTCTTTCCCGTCCACGACCGCGAACTGCTTGCCGCCGGCCTGTGCTGCATAGGCCACACGTTTGCCGTCAGGGCTGAATGTGGGAGTGACCCCAAGGCCGTCGTAGCGCTTACCTTCTTTTCCGTCCACGACTGCGAACGACTTGCCGTCGGCGCTAGCCGTGTACGCCACGTGCCTGCTGTCGGGGCTGAAGCTGAGCCCACCTACAAGGCCGTCGTATTGTTTCCCTTCCCTCCCGTCCACGACCACGAACCACTTACCGCCATTGCCAGCGACATAAGTTACCCGCTTGCCGTCGGGACTGAAGATGATCTCTCCAAGGGAAATACCCCCGAGGGAGTCGTAACGCTTGCCTACCTCCTGCCCGTCCACGACCGCGATCAATTTTCCATTCCCCGCCGCGGCATCGTACTTCTTGCCGTCGGCGCCGGCTGCATAGGCTACCCGCCTGACATCAGGGCTCACCCTGATCCATTCGGTCTCGGTCGTGGGGCCAATTCGTCCGATAAACCGTTCCGCAACATCCCGATTCCCGGGGTCCGCCGCTTGCGATGTCGTTGGCGGGTCGGAGTCCAGTGAGATTTTCCAGTAGTTCTCTGGACACAATCGTTTATCGGAAAAATTGTCGAGTACCTCTTCCACGTGGAAGAAATACATCGCTTTGACCTGCAGACGACCGATATTCACGAGCAAGGTCGCGTGGTCTGGGCCGAAGTAGCCGAGCGTCGGGAGATACGTCATGTTTTCCTCTCCGGACCGCTCCGAGAAGCTTTCTAATGTCCCGTGCGTAGGGTTCTTCTGAACGCGGATTTTGCCCGAGCCTTCGACTTTCCGACCCTCGATGGCGTAGAAATAGTTCTTTACACCGAGCACCGGACTCAAACTCGATCCGTGCATACCCCCCGGGCGCCGCGAGTTCTCGATCGGATGGCATATGCCGATGGTGCGATCGATCTTCGCATCGCCTCGATCCGGTTGCGAGGCTTGCGCAACTACGACCGGTGCATATTGTGGTGGGATAACCGGCATATCAAGCATGGATTACTCCTTCGAGGAATAGTCATTACCTTCGCCGCTTGTGAAAAACGATTGTGGTCGTTTCTGTGCAGTCGACATTTTTTCGTGTCCGAACTCGGGGGGTTTTGCATCAAGCCGCTCGGGTCGCCCAACGTTCACGGTGAGGGGCGCGCGCCGCTCTTGCGCGCGTCCCTCTCGACCGTGAGGTTAGAACGCTCCCGTTCGTAAGCTGAAGATTCCGGCGGGTAGCGCGCGCAATACTAGAGCGGGGCGGCACGCGACGATACCATCGGGCTGCCGCTTGGAATCTTCGTTGATCGAAAAGAGCGTTGCCGAGGTTGTAAGTCAATACGGCACGGTCCCGGGGCTTAGCAAAACGCAATGCGCTTCGAAACGCGCTCTCGGCTAAACGCGGCCGATGGAGATCAGTGTGACAGTTGCCGATAGCCCACCAAGTATCCGAATTGTTGGGGGCGAGTTGCAAGGCGCGCCTGAATTCACCAAGGGCAGCCTGGTAGCGGCCAGCTCGGTAATGCTTGTCTCCTCGACGATATGCTTCTACGTGGGCTGACCACGTTGAGTCGTTGGAATGTTTAAGGCGAGCCATAGAGCGTTCTAACGATGCGCGTAACCGGCCCGTAGCGAGCGGGCGAAGCCGGCTCGCGAAGGGTCCGTGTTCACGCGCGGGTTAGAGCCCAACTACGGCGTTTTGGGCACACGGTTCGGAAACTCATAAATAAACTTGAGCAGCATCTCCGCAAAGGAGATCAGCTCCTCGGCGTCAGCCTTCGACATCAAAACGATCTCGTGAGTGGCCTCATTGCCCTTCTTGCGAATGTGATCAACCCAGGCTCGGCCGTTCGGCGGTACGAACCCTTTCGCCGCCAAGAACTCGACATACGCAACGAACGGCTCCCCAGCGGCTGCACCCTGCGCTACTGCAATGTTCATCAACAGCTTGCGGAGGGTTAGGACGGCAGCCGTATAGCACGATGCCGCAGCGCAGTTCCTAGCTTCGCGGTAAATTGCGTGGACGTCCTGAGGAAGGTGAGCGACCTCTTCACCAAAACTCACGCCCGGAATCTGCTTATCGCCGTCAAAATACGTTGGTTCGTGGCAGTGCGGACAGAGGCAAATGAAATGGCGGCCGTCGTTCGCGAAGTAGCCAACACTCGACGCAACCAAGTTTCCGCAGTACCCGCACTTGTACGGTCGGGACTTGACGCCCGTGGGGTTATACCATTCGATGGCCATGAATGTTGGGCTCTAACGTTCGCAGTCACCCGCGCGCGCTGTTCTTGCGCGCGTCGGCGTGCACTGCGTAGTTAGAGAGCAGATTCATGGAGCAATGAGCAGGCCGAGGACGCCAGCCTTTTCGACCGCCCGCTTGACAAGACCGCTCGCCTTTGTCTCGTCCACAAATTCACTCTGCGCGACCAGTGCCTCGTGCTAGCAATCGCCGACGCGAGCACCCGTGACGCGTCGACGCTGCCCGTCCCTCATTTGCAGTTCCAGGATGAGGGATTGGGGATTAGGTGATGATACCGAAACGGATGTTCGCCCACGCTCGATAGTGCGCGAGCCGTCCGCGCTCACTGCCGTCGCCGGACAGTCGACGACGAGGGAGACGCTGCGAGGTCCTGCGGAAGAAGTGGTAACAGCGCACCCGAGCTTGCGAACCTCCTCCGATGCAGCGAGTTCCCGTCGGATGTTCTCCAGCGGATCGCCGCAGTGCTCGGGTTCTCCGGTGAACTTCCATCGCCCGGGCTGCACTTCTGGCAGACGAGGAGCGTCGGGCTTGCGCTCGGGCGCCGCAGCCAACTTCTGGCGGTCCTTCGTGGCGCCCTTCGGACACGCGGAGTCCGGATACAAGACCCCGTCCACCACGCATCTGCCGACGTAGTCGCCGGGTCGCGGGCCGGTGGGCGGCGAGGACTGTGGCATTGGCGTAGCCAAGGCACGCAGGTTCGCGCGCTTGTCTATGTCTTCGAAAGTCCATCGGTTGGCGTCGTAGAACCGGAATGTTGCGAGCGGCGCGGAGCTCCGTCTGCCAGGAGCGTAGAAACCGCTACAAAGCAACACGTCGCTTGTTCCCTTGATAGCGATCTCGACGCTGTTTTCCTTGACGTACTTCACGTCCAGATCCTCGGGTTTGATGCCCGGCCCGAAGGCAACGAACATGCAACCGTGCATCTTTCTGCCGGAACCGCGGTAGAGATCAAAGTTGCCGACCGGATACTCGCCAGGAAGCAACGTCGGTTTGGATGGGACGGGCTCTGCCGAGTGCACGGCGAAGTGCGGAATTGCAGCAAATACGCTCGCGATCACGAGCCCTCGCGCCGACCATGCCCGAGCTCCGCTCAGGCGGCACAGAAGCTCGCGCAGGGCAGCGACCGCTGCGCTTATACCCCAGATTGGCAACTTCCTCATCCGTCCCTCGATCAGTAAATGCATGGAATCCCTCCTATTCTGTGCGGTGGCTCCCGTTGGCATGCGCCCTAACGTCGTATATACGGACCGTGCAAGGTTACCCCTTCGGCATTCGCCTTGCTCGGCGCTCTTCGCATCGCGGCGCGGAGGCTCCATCCGCTACTGCCCTACCTGCCTCTGTGACGGCCTCAAAACCTCTACTTGGACGTCGCCTCGTGGCGCAGGTCGTATTGAATATACTGGAGGCGGGGGTCGGAATCGAACCGGCGTCCACGGCTTTGCAGGCCGCTGCATGACCACTCTGCCACCCCGCCGCATGCTTGAGGCCAGGAACAGCGAGGGGCTTCGAGAACAGGCTGTTCCTTTGAGGATTCTGGAGCGGGAGACGAGTCTCGAACTCGCGACCTTAACCTTGGCAAGGTTACGCTCTACCAACTGAGCTACTCCCGCGAGAGCAGGCGGAAATTCTACGGACCGATCTCCCTGCGGTCAAGCCGGCGGCGGTCTCCTGCCGCGCGCGGTGCAAGCGCGAGCTTGAGGTAGTAGAACATCGACACCAGCGTCAGTATCGCAGCGAGATAGATGAGCCAGGTGCCGACGCGCTGCGGGCTGAGCACGCCGATCCGCTCGTTGTAGAGCAGCATCGGCACGGCGATCATCTGCGAAATCGTTTTTATCTTGCCGAGGAAATTCACCGCGACGCTTTTCGACTGGCCGATCTTCGCCATCCACTCGCGCAGCGCCGAAACGGCGATCTCCCGGCCGATGATGACTACGGCGATGATCGCGTCTACGCGCTGAAGCCAGACCAGTACGATCAGCGCTGCGGCGATCATCAGCTTGTCGGCGACCGGGTCGAGGAACGCGCCGAACGCCGACGTCTGGTTCAAGCGCCTCGCGAGGTAGCCATCGAGCCAGTCGGTGATCGCGGCCGCGATGAACAACGCGGTCGCAATCAGGTTCTGGTGCCGGCTCGAGAGCCACAGCTCGGGGACATAGAACACCCCGATCACCAGCGGGATGGTCAGGATGCGCAGCCACGTGAGAAGGATCGGAACGTTAAGCGGCATGGAGTTCCTGGTAGATTTTTTCGGCGAGCTTGCGGCTGATTCCCTCGACCTGCGTCAGGTCCTCGACGCTCGCGCCCATGACGCCCTTCAGCCCGCCGAAGCGCGTGAGCAACTGTTTGCGGCGTTTGGCGCCGATCCCTGCGATGTCCTCCAGCGTCGAGGTGGTGCGACGCCTGGAGCGTCGCGCCCGGTGGCCGGCGATGGCGAAGCGGTGTGCTTCATCGCGAATCCGCTGGATCAGGTGCAGTCCGGCGTGATCGGGCGGAAGCCTTACCACGCGCTCGCCGACCCACAGCTCTTCGAGTCCGGGCTTTCTCTCCGGTCCCTTGGCAATGCCCACCAGCGCAATATCGGAGAGACCGACCTCTGCGAGCGCTTCTCTCGCCGCGCTCACCTGTCCCTTGCCGCCGTCGATGAAAATCAGGTCGGGTGCGACGCCTTCCCCGCCCGCTATCTTGGCGTAGCGGCGCGAAAGCGCCTGCGCCAGGGCGCCGTAGTCGTCGCCCGGCGCTAAGCCCTCGATGTTGTAGCGGCGGTACTCGCCCCGGCGCATGTCCATGCGATCGTATACCACACAGGCCGCCACCGTGGCCTCGCCCATGGTGTGGCTCACGTCGAAGCATTCGATGCGCTGTGCGGTGTCGGGCGCACCGAGCGCCTCGCGCAGCGCCGCGAGCCGCGTTCCCTGGGTACTGTGCTCGCTGAGCTTCGACTTGAGGGCCTGAAGCGCGTTTTGCCGGGCCGTCTCGAGCCAGGCGCGGCGCGCGGCCGTTGGACGCGTACAGATACGCACGCTGCGTTTCGCGTGTTCGGTGAGCGTGGCCTCGAGCTCTTCGACCTCGAGCTCTTCGCCGACGACCAGCGCTCCCGGTATCGGCCGCTCCAGATAATGCTGCGCGATGAACGCCGCGAGCACTTCCCTTGCGTCGCGCTCCTCGGCATTCTGAGGAAAGAGGCTGCGGTCCCCGAGCTGCCTGCCGCCGCGCACCATCATCAGGTTGACGCAGGCGAGGCCGTGCTCCATGGCGACCGCGATGATATCGACATCGACGTCCGCGCCGGTATCGGCGTACTGGCGCTGGCTGACTTTGGCGAGGGACTGGATCTGGTCGCGGTAGATCGCCGCCTCCTCGTAGCGCCGCGCGTCGGCGGCCTGCTGCATGCGGACCTCGAGCCGCTTGAGGGCGGTGTCGCTGCGGCCCTCGAGGTAGAGCTGCGCGCTCTTGACGTCTTCCGCGTAAGCGGCCGCGGCGATGTGGCCCACGCAGGGCGCGGTGCAGCGTCGGATCTGGTAGAGAAGGCAGGGCCGCGAGCGGTTCTGGAAGACCGAGTCCTCACAGGTGCGCAGCCGAAACACCCTTTGCAGCAGCTGGATGCTCTCGCGCACGGCGCCCGCGTGCGGAAACGGACCGAAGTAGTGATGGGCCTTGTCCATCGCCCCGCGGTGAAAGCCGAGCCTCGGAAAATCCCCTCCGCTCACCATCAGGTAGGGATAGGACTTGTCGTCGCGGAACAGGATATTGTAGCGCGGCGCGAGCGACTTGATGAGATTGTTCTCGAGTATCAGCGCCTCCCCTTCGGAGCGGGTGACCGTGATCTCGACCGCCGCGACCTGCGTCAGCATCATGGCGATGCGCGGGCCGTGCTGCGTTTTCTGGAAATAGGACGAGACGCGCTTTTTCAGGTCGCCCGCCTTGCCGACGTAGAGCGCCTCCCCTCGCGCGCCGACCATGCGGTACACGCCCGGCAGGCCCGGCAAGCTGGCGAGCAGTGCCTGCGCGTCGAAACCTGTCCTCACCGGCGTGCCCTCTGCGGGTCGGAGCGCTGTGCTTCGGGAAGTCATGTGGGGCCGCGGAGGAAAGTCGCGATATCGCGAACCACCGCTTCGAACATCGCTGCGGTGAGCCGCTTCGTCTGCGTATTATAGCGGCTGCAGTGATAGCTATCGAAGAGCCGGGTCATCGACGAGGCCGCGGAAAGCTCGTGAACGGCGCGGTGCGCGAAGCGATACCGCCCCGGGGCGAGATTGAAAACCATCAACACCGCCCGGTGGGCGATCGCGCCGAGCGCGAGGATCGCCCGCGGCCGCACCGCGGCGATCTCCACGGCAAGGTAACGATTGCAGCGCCGTATTTCGTCGGGCTGCGGCTTGTTCCGAGGAGGAAGGCACTTCACCGCGTTGGTGACGCGGCAACCGATGAGCGCGAGTCCGTCTCCCGGATCGGACGAGCCCTCGTGGCTGGCGAAGCCGTATCGATGCAAGGTCCTGTAAAGCAGGATGCCGGCATGGTCCCCGGTGAAAGGCCGGCCGGTGCGGTTCGCCCCATGGAGTCCTGGAGCGAGGCCCACCACCAGCAGGGCCGCGCGTTTCGGACCGAAGGGCGCGACGGGGCGCGCGTGGTAATCGGGGTGCTCCTGCCTGACTTGGTCGAGATATCCGGCGAGGCGCGGGCAGGCGCGGCAGGCGGGATCGTATCCCGATTGCAGTTTCGACTTCGTCACCGGAGTGTTATAGAATGCCGCGCCTTGCCTCCAGCGCGCCCAAACTATGGCCAAAGTTCTCGCTACCGAAATCCGCGTCGGTCATCTGCTCGAATGGGAAAAGCGGATCTGGCGCGTGATCAAATGCTACCACGTGCACGTCGGCGGGCGCGGCGGGGCCTTCATGCAGGTCGAGATGAAGGACATCGAGAGCGGCACCAAGACCAACCAGCGCATCCGCACCGAGGACAAGGTCGAACGCGCTTTCGTCGATCCGCGCGAGATGCAGTACCTCTACAACGACGGCACCGGCTATGTTTTCATGGACAAGGAGAATTACGAGCAGCTGACCTTGTCGGATGAAATGCTCGAGGGTCAGACGGGCTACCTGCTGCCCAACACCGACGTGCAGGTGGTGTTCTACAACGACAAGCCGATCGGGGTCGAGCTGCCGCCTTCGGTCGTGCTCACCGTGACCGAAACCGACCCCAACATCAGGAACGCCACCGTCACGACCTCGTTCAAGCCGGCCAAGACCGAGACCGGCCTCATCGTCCAAGTCCCGCCGTTCGTCAACTCCGGCGAGAAAATCAAGGTCAACACCAACGACGGTGCGTATATCGAGCGCGTGTAGCGGTCTTCGCTAGCGGGCCGGTCCGCTGCCGCCTTCTTGTAGAAAACCGCGTAGGGCTTGCAGAGCCCCTATCACGAATACGAGCGTTGCCAGATAAATCGGACCCAGATGACTCACCCAGTCGTAGGTAAAGTGACCGAAGTAATGCATCGGCAGAGCAACGGCTAAGCCCGCCACGGGGGAAACCATGGCTGCCCACCACGCCCACCATTCTCCCTTGCGGACTCCCCACCAGGAGAGAGCTGCAACAGCTATGCCTGTAGCGGCAATAAACCCCGCGGTTGCGATGTGCAAATGGTTAATGTAGTAAACCACCGCGGGGTTAAGGGCATTGAGTTGCGCTTTGGTTACGCCATTTAAGGTCTCTACGCCAAGCTCAAAACCAGTACCGATAAAACTGCGGATAAAAAAGACTACGGCATAGCCAATAAAAGCCAGCCCAGCAATCAACATCAGGGTGGAACCAGTGCGAACGGCTGAATTGTTCGGTGCCATATTGTCGCCTCCTTATAAAGCTTGAATCCTTCGCCTGCCACGAGACCCATTCGATCAAGATACCACTGTCAGTTCCAAAGCGCAGAACGATCGACTCTCCCTACACCACGTGATCCGGCGCCAGCTCGCACGGGTGCGCGCCGGTCTCGATCTGGATGGTCGCGTGGTGCACGTGATAGCGCGCGCGCAGTTCCTTGCACACTTCCGCCATGAATCCGTCGCCGGGATGCCCGCCGGGGATGACGAGGTGCACGGTGAGCGCGGTCTCGGTCGTGCTCATCGCCCAGATATGCAGGTCGTGCACCTCGGCGACACCCGCGAGCAGCGACAGGTAGGTGCGCACCACGCGCGGATCGATGTGCTCGGGGACGGCGTTCAAGGCGAGCGCGACCGAATCGCGCAAGAGGCCCCAGGTGCTCCACACGATGGCAGCCGCGATGACGAGGCCGGCGAGCGGGTCGAGCCACAGCCAGCCGGTGGCGAGGATCCCGACTCCCGCGACGACGACGCCGAGCGAGACCGCCGCGTCGGCCGCGAGATGCAGGAACGCGCCGCGCATGTTGATGTCGCGCCGGCGATCGCGCGCGAACAGCATCGCGCCCGCCCCGTTGATCACTATGCCAACGAGCGCCACCCAGATCACAGTCTCACCGGCGACGGGCGAAGGCGTCGCCAGGCGATTGATCGCCTCCCAGGCAATGCCGCCCGTCACCACGAGGAGGAGCGCCGCGTTCAGCAGCGCGACCAGGATCGACGAGCTGCGCAGGCCGTAAGTGAAGCGCTCCGAGGGCCCGCGCCTCGCCAATGTGCTCGCGCCCCATGCGAGCGTCAGCGCGAGTACATCGCTCAAGTTATGGCCGGCGTCGGCGAGCAGCGCCATGGAGTGCGCGAGCACGCCGTAGACCACCTCGACCAGCACGAATGCGAGATTCAGGCCGATGCCCAGCGCGAAGGCCCGGCCGGCATGTCGCGGATCGTGCGCGCCGTGATCGTGGTCGTGTGTCACTCTCGAATTCTAAACCGAGACAGCCTGGATCGCGGCAACCGCCGACGCGTAGCGCGTATCAGAAACGAGAGGCTTGAGCGGCCCGCGTCCGCGCATTCGCTCGGCGCGTCGCGGATCGAGCGCCCGGTCCTTCAGCGCGTCAAGGAGCCCCGCTGCGCTCTGTAGCGCGTTGCACAGCAAAACCATGTCGCAACCGGCCTCCAGCGCGGCGAGCGCACGTTCCCTCGGCCCCCCTGCGACGCTCGCGCCTTCCATCGAGAGATCGTCGCTGAAGATCGTGCCGTCAAATCCGAGGCGGCGCCGCAGGATGTCCTTCAGCCACACCGGCGAATAGCCCGCCGGCCGGCTGTCCACCGCGGGATAGATCACGTGAGCGGGCATCACCCCGGCGAGCCCGAGCGCGATCAGCTCGCCGTAAGGTTGCAGGTCGTTCGCTTCGATTTCATCGAGGCCGCGCTCGTCCACCGGAACATCGACGTGCGAATCCGCCTTCACGTAGCCGTGACCGGGGAAATGCTTGCCGACCGAGGCCGCGCCGCCGGCCGTCGATCCGGCGACGAACGCGCCGGCGAGCGCCGCGATCACCGCGGGCTCGTCCGAGAAAGCGCGATCTCCGATGATGCTGCTCGAGCCGAAGTCCACGTCGAGCACCGGCGCGAAGCTGAAATCGACTCCGTGTGTCTGCAGCTCCGTTGCGATGACGTAACCGACCGCCTCGGCGAGCGCCTTCGCCCGGGGCGGAGCGTCCTCCCAGCTCTCGCCCAGCAATCGCATCGGCGGAATGCGCGTGAAGCCTTCCTGGAACCGCTGCACGCGGCCGCCTTCGTGGTCCACCGCGATGAGCAGCTCTGGCCGGCGCAGAGCGCGAATCTCGGTCGTGAGCGCGAGGAGCTGCCGCGGGGACTGGAAGTTGCGCGCAAATAGAATCACGCCGCCCACCGAGGGGTGACGCAGGATCTCCTTCTCCTCCGGCGTAACCCGCAGCCCGGCTACATCGAGCATCACCGGGCCGAGTGTCATTCTTTCCTCCGGGCCTTTGCAGGGGCTCCTTCGACCACGACAAACGCGCAGGCCATGCCGATTTCGTCGGTCAGGGATACATATACGTTCGCAATGCCGCGCCGTTTGAGAAGCGCCGCCAGCGGCTTGGAGAATTTGAGCGAAGGCTTCCCCGAGCGCTCGTTTTCGACCCAGACGTTGTGCCAGTTGACCGGAAAATGGATCCCGGTGCCGAGCGCCTTGGAAAACGCTTCCTTGGCGGCGAAACGCTTGGCGAGGTAGGCAGCGGGCTTGCGATGACGGCGAAAACGCTGCAGTTCGGAATCAACCAGCACCCGCGCGGCGAATTTTTCGCCGAAGCGCTCCAGTGCCCGTTCGATCCGGCCGATGTCGCAAAGATCGGTCCCGATTCCGAGGATCATGAGGCATTGCCTCGCCGAATCGCCTCGAGATACCGGCGCACTGCTTCAGCCAGGCCGCAATCCAGGGCGTCGGAGATCAACGCGTGTCCGATGGACACTTCCAGCACCTTTGGCACCGAGCGCAGGAAGACCGGCAGATTGTCCAGATTGAGGTCGTGGCCGGCGTTGACGCCCAGCCCTGAGTGCTGCGCGGCGCGCGCGGCTTGCGCGTAGCGTCCGAGCACGGCTTCCTGCTCCACGGCGCCGAACGCGCGGGCGTAGGGCTCCGTATACAGCTCGACCCGGTCGGCACCCAGGTCGGCAGCCGCCGTCATCGCCTCCGGAACCGGATCCATGAATAGGCTCACCCGCACGCCCAGCGACTTGAGTTCCTCCACGACGGACCCGAGCCGCGCGCCGTCCCTGCCGAGATCCCAGCCGTGGTCGGAGGTGAAGGCGCCGGTTTCGTCGGGAACCAGCGTGCACTGCGCCGGGCGCACCTCGCGCACAAACTCGAGCAGGCCGTGAAACGGATTGCCTTCGATGTTGAATTCCGTTCCGGGCCGATCCCGCAGGACGACGGCGAGTTCGCGCACGTCCTGAGCCCGCACGTGCCGTCCGTCGGGGCGCGGGTGGACCGTGATTCCGTGAGCGCCCGCGCCCAGCGCAAGGCGCGCCGCGTGGACCACACTTGGAATGCCGATGGTGCGGGTATTGCGCAGCAGCGCAACCTTGTTGAGATTGACGCTCAAAAGAGTCATGCGGATGAAGCCTCAGAGGGCGAGCAGATCCCTGAAGATCTGGCGGCTTTTCAGAGGCTGGTGATCGAGGCGATGATTGATGAGCGTGCGCATCAGCGCCTTGGCCTGTTGCTGAGTCTGGGGATCGGCGTAGTCGTCGCGCGCCATGTCGAGAAGCGTCCGGCCGGACACACGAGGCTCCGGC
>WNFY01003310.1_pt1 | contig 26906 bp, 26 predicted proteins | sample 5400091 | NCBI WGS metagenome assembly WNFY01 (sample SAMN13153364, study PRJNA577476) | soil metagenome | isolation source: 60 cm soil or saprolite under grassland replicate 1 | place: USA:California | collected 2016-06-15 | reverse complement strand
GAACCCCGCGGCGATGGTGTTCATCGCCTTCGGCGCCACCTGGGGCATGCCGCTGCTGTTCGTGGTCTCGGGGACGGGGATCCGGTACTCGCTGCGGTCACGCAACGCCGGGGCGTTCGCGCGCGAACGGCTGCGGCGGCTGGGGGTCCCGCTGCTGGTCGGGCTGGTCACGCTGGTGCCGCTCCAGGGCTACCTGGGCCTGCGTGTGGCCGGTGACACGAGCTCCTACGCTGGCTTCTACGCGCGGTTCTGGCAGGTGCGGCCGTCGCCGGACTTCCCGTTCGTGGTCACCGCGGCCCCCGGCACGGGTGTGTTCCAGACGGGCCATCTGTGGTTCCTGGTCTGCCTGCTGGCGTTCTCGCTGGTGCTGCTGCCCGGCTTCGCGTTGCTTCGCCGTCCCCCGGGGACCCGGCTGGTCGAGCGGCTGGCCGGGTTGCTGGCCCGGCCCGGCGCCGTGTTCCTGCTGGCGTTGCCGCTGGCGGCCGTGGAGCTCCCGCTTGGCAGCGAGGTCGGCCTGGCCGCCTGGAACCGCTACAGCTACGCGCTGTTGCTGGGCTACGGCTACCTCGCGGCCGCCGACGGAAGGATCGGGGAGGCGTTCCAGCGGCAGTGGCGGCCCGCCATGGTGGTTGCGGTGCTGCTGTTTGCGGCCGGCGGGTCGGTGTATGCCGCCGCGCCCGCCCATGGCGACCCCTTCACCGGCACCGACCCGCTCAGCATCATCTTCCGGCTGCTCAAGACCGTCGACGGCTGGCTGTGGGTGGTCGCCATCCTGGGGTTGGCGCGCAGCCGCATCACGCGTCCCCGGAGGTCACCAGCTCGGACGGCGGCCGGCGACCGGCCTGACCGGGCGAGCGTCATGCGCCGCGCAGGTCCTGGTCGCCGTAGCGCACCAGCACCCGGACGCGACTCGGGCCCGCGTGCTTCACCGCGTTGGTGAGCCCCTCCTGCACGATCCGGTAGGCGGACAGATCCACCCCTGGCGGCAGCGCGGCCGCCTCGCCCTCGACCGCCAGCTCGACCTCCCGGCCGGCCTGGCGGACCTGGTCGACCAGGCCGGCCAGCTGCGCAACCCCCGGCTGGGGCGCAAGGCTCGGCACAGGCTCACCGGCCTCGGAGCGCAGCACGCCGAGCAGGCGGCGCATCTCGACCAGGGCCTGCCGCCCGATCCCGGCGATCGTGTCGAACGCCCGCGCCGCCCCCGCCGCGTCGCGCTCCACCGCCACCGGGCCGGCCTCGGCCTGCACCACCATCATGCTGACGTGGTGGGCGATGACGTCGTGCAACTCCCGTGCGATGCGGGCGCTGGCCCAGGCCACGGGATTCGGTGCTCGGCGCGTGTCCATGCGCTCCAGTACCTGCCCGGCGCCGCCGGGAGACCTCCCCCAGCGGAGGGATTGCGTCAGGTTGCGACCAGCTTGCCCGCCGCTGCCGTCTCGGCCGTGAGCGGCGCGCGGCCACGGAGCAGATCGGCGGCCTTCTCGGCGATCATGATCGTCGGTGCGTTGGTGTTGCCCCGCACGACCACCGGCATCACCGAGGCGTCGACCACCCGCAGCCCCGCGACCCCCAGCACCCGCAGCTCGCTGTCGACGACCGACCCGATCGCGCAGGTCCCGACCGGGTGGTAGAGGGTGTGGCAGTGGCGCTGGATGAAGTCGACCAGGTCAGCGTCGCTGTCGGAGGCCGGCACACGCAGGTCGCCGCGCCGCACGCGGGTCAGCGCCGGCTGCGCGGCGATCTCCAGCAGCACCCGCATCGCCCGCATGGCGGCGGCCCGGTCCTGCTCGGTGGTGAAGTAGCCGTGCACGATGTGCGGCTTGGCCGTCGGCAGCAGCGAGCGCAGGAACACCTTGCCGCGGCTGGTCGGTCGCAGCAGGCAGGCGCCGAACACGTAGGCGTGCTGGGCCGGCAGGGCCAGGCCCTCGTCGACGAACATCACCGGGGCCGCGTGGATCTGGAAGTCCGGTCCGGCCAGGCCGTCAACCGTCCGGAAGAACCCGCCCGCCTCGCCGATGTTGGAGGTCAACGGCCCACGGCCCTCGGTCTGCAGCAGCGCCACGTTCGCCTCGGTCTGGGCGCTGATCAGCGTCTCGACATCGGTCGCATAGCCGAGGCCGACGTTGGGGTGGTCCTGCAGGTCCTCGCCGACCGGCAGGTCCGCGCGCGGCTGGATCCCGTAGGCCTGCAGCTCAGCGGCGATCCCGATCCCCGACAGCATCAGCAGCTGCGGCGAGTTGTAGGCGCCGGCGCTGACGATGACCTCGCGCTCGGCGCGCAGCTCCGAGAGCTGGTTGCCGCGCTCGACCTCCACGCCGGTGGCGCGGTCGCCTTCGAACAGGATCCGCGTGCAGTGCGCGTCGGTGATCACGGTCAGGTTGGCACGCTGCATCGCCGGGTGCAGGTAGGCCACCGCGGCGCTACAGCGCAGCCCATTGCGCTGGGTGAGCTGGTAGTAGCCGACACCGTCCTGCTCGGGCCCGTTGAAGTCGTCGGTGCGCGGGTGCCCGGCCTGCTCGGCCGCCTCTAGGAAGGCGTCCATGAGCACGTGCCGGGACCGCCCGTCGCTGACGGTGAGCGGGCCGCCGACCGCGTGCAGCCGGCTGGCGCCGCGCTCGTTGTCCTCGGCCTTCAGGAAGTAGGGCAGCACGCCGTCCCAGCCCCAGCCGTTGGCGCCGAGCGCCTCCCACTCCTGGTAGTCGACGCGGTTGCCGCGCATGTAGATCATCGCGTTCATCGACGAGGAGCCGCCGAGCACCTTGCCGCGCGGCAGGTACCGGCGGCGGCCGTCCAGGCCTGGCTCGGGGTCGGTGAGGTAGTCCCAATCCCACTTCGTCTGGAACAGCTGCCCGAACGCGACCGGGATGTGGATCTCCTGGGCGGTGTCGGGCGAACCTGCCTCCACCAGCGCAACCTTGACATCGGGGTCCTCGCTGAGGCGGGCGGCGAGCACGCAGCCCGCCGAGCCGGCTCCCACGATCACGTAGTCGTACACAACGCCCTCCTCGCCCCAGCGATGGATGCATGGTGATGGTGGACCGCTCGCGGCGCCGGACCGGATGTGTAGCTCCCCTGACCTGCCGGACAGGTCACGATTCTACAAATTCACCACGGCCGCAGGTACCAGTCTCTTCGACCACTACCTGCGTGCTCGACCGTAGGGACGCATGGCCAGTGAGGCCACCTGGCACCTGCTCACCGCGGTCGTCCCCGCGGACGCGGAGGTCGGCGAGGTCGGCGGGCTCCGGTAGGCTCTGTGGCATGACCGACTGGGCGACCATCTCGTCGCTGGCCACGGCGGGCGCCACGCTGGTGCTGGCCGTGGGCACGTTCGCTTCGGTGCGCTCGGCCAACCGCGCGGCGCGCACCGCCGAGCGGACGTTGCTGGCAGGGCTCCGCCCGGTGCTGGCGCCCTCCCGGCTCGAGGACCCCTCGGACAAGATCATGTGGGCCGACAACCACTGGGCGAAGCTCAGCGGCGGCAAGGCCTCCATCGAGCTCGTCGACGGCAGCGTCTACCTGGCCATGTCGCTGCGCAACGTCGGCTCGGGCATCGCAGTCCTGCAGGCATGGCACCCGACGCCGGAGTACCGCCCGGGACAGCCCCACGCGGACCTCGACCAGTTCCGGCGCCAGGGTCGGGATCTGTACATTGCCGCCGGCGGCATCGGCTTCTGGCAGGGGGCCGTGCGGGATGGCGACGACGTCTTCCACGGGGGCGTGGTCGCCGCCATCCAAGAGCGGCGCCGGTTCGCCATCGAGCTGCTCTACAGCGACCACGAAGGCGGCCAGCGCACTGTCAGCCTGTTCTCGGTCACCCCTCGCGACGCCCGCGAGGACCCCGACCAGTGGATGTGCTCCGTCGCCCGGCACTGGAACCTCGACCGGCCGGACCCGCGCTAGCTGCACCTGCCGCGTCGCGAGGATCTGGTCGGTGCGCTGTCCGCGATCCGAACCCGCGAGTCTCCACCTCAGACGATCTGCTCAAAGCCAGGATGCTCGGTGGTCCGAGGCTGGCCTCACTGGGAGGCTGCTGAAGATGCGTGGTCCTGTCAGGACGGCCGTTTCTCCGGTAACTCGGCTCCGCCAGGCGAGCGAGTGGCTTGTCGAGCAGGGGCGGGTCGTAGCCACAGCGACACCCGGGTCGGCTGCATGGTCTGGTCGACCACGTTCAGCAGCTCAGCAGTCAACGTGTCGAGGTCGATCTGCTCGCGGAGTCGGGCGCTGAACGCCTGGATGGTCATGGCAGCGTCGTAGCGGCGCCGGTTGAAGCGCCGGTCGACCGCCCGCTGCACGCGGCGGCGGGCCGGCTGGAACACCGCGGCCACCGCCAGCGTCGCCACGGCAACGGCCAGGCTCGAGCTGCTGCCGAGCAGTTGGCCGAGCCCGAGCACCACTCCGGCGTAGCCACCGCCCAGCAGCACGGTGAGCAGCCCGTAGCTCAGCGTGCGGCTGATGATGCGGTCCAGGTCGTACAGCCGGTAGCGCAGGACCGCCGCGCCGATCGCCAACGGCAGCATGACCACGTACGCGCCGGCCGTCCACACCAGCACGACCGTGTTCTCCAGCACCGCGGCGATCAGCCCGACCAGCGCCGCCACTGCCGACAGGGCGGCCGCCAATACCACCCAGCGCAACTGCAGCCGTTCCGCGCCGCGGGCGCGGCGGAACCGCACAACCAGCGACGCCGCCGCGACCACCACTGCCAAGGCGACCAGGATCCCTGTGACGGCCCGTATCGTCAGCAGCAGTCCAGCCAGGGCAGGGACCGCGAACGGGCTGGGGACCGACTGATATGGCGGGCTCAACGGTCGGGGCAGCAGCGCCCGCGCGGCCACATACAGGACCGGCGCGACCACGGCCAGCCTGGCCCACCACCGCCAGCGGCGCGAGGGCAGCGACCCGGTCGGGGTCAGCAGCAGCACGAAGCCGATGCAGACGCGCGCCACGAGCAGGCCGGCGGAGGCGTCGTACACGGCCATCTCGAGGGCGGCCGGCAACGCCCCGGGCCGGGCCAGCGTGCCATAGTAGGCATAGCCTGCGGCGACGCCGTCCACGGTCACCGACAGCCCCAGGGTGAGCAGCAGCCACCCCACCGGATGGCGAGGCCGACGGCTGGCCAGCACCGCCCCGACCGTGCTGGCGCTGAGGATCGCGACCACGAATGGGACGCCGCTGGCATTGAGCTGGACGAGCTCGGGCCGGCCGGCCTGACGCAGCATCTGGTCGAACCAGGCGATCGGGATGAGCCCGAAGATCGCCAGCGTCAACAGTGCCCAGGCCAGCACGCCCATCCGCCAGTGTGCCCCGGGCGGTCTGACACCTGGGGGCACTGTCGCGTTCGTTGGCACCTGCAAGCCCATCCGGCTGGGTCCCTCCGCCTCGAGCGTCGTGGTCACGCCTGCCAGTGTCACCACCGTGCGTCTCGGAAACGTTACGAACAGCGCATCGGTCGTCGTAGAGCTCCTGCCGGTACTGTTCGATCAATCATGCCTAGCAGCTCCAAAGAAGCGAAACAGCGCGCCTGCGTAGAAGCGGAGCACTCGAGTTCAGTAGCATGCTCTTCCATAGTCGAAGAGACTCTCGGGTCGCATGGCCCTGCGCTTCTGCTGGCAGATGACGCCGAGACTGGAGACAGGTGGAATACGGGGCACATCTCCCCCTGATCGAGTTCGAGGGCGTGCAATGCACCCTCGCCGATCTTCGCGCCTACTCGAGGCACGCGGCCGCGCTCGGGTACCGGTTCCTGTGTGCGAACGACCACCTGATCTTCGGCCGGTCCTGGCTCGACGGGCCCACGGCGCTCGCCGCCACGATCGACGCGTCGGCGGACATGACGATCGCCACCACCGTCTCCCTGCCCGTGGTGCGCGGTCCGATCCAGACCGCAAAGACGCTTGCCGCGCTCGACGCCCTCTCCGGGGGCCGGCTGCTCGCCGGCGTCGGGCCCGGATCCTCGCCACGTGACTACGCCGCGGCAGGCGTCGCGTTCGAGGAGCGGTGGAAGCGCTTCGACGAGGCGATCCATGTCCTGCGCTCGCTGCTGGGCGGGGATCCCGAGCCCCCCGCGGGACGCTTCTACACGACCCAGGGCCTTGCCCCCCAGCCGCTCCCCAGCAGGCAGGAGGGGCTACCGATCTGGATCGCAAGCTGGGGTTCGCCCGCCGGTCTGCGCCGCGTTGCCCGCCTCGCCGACGGCTGGCTGGCGTCCGGGTACAACACCACGCCCTCCGGATTCCGCGACAGTCTGGCCGTCCTCTCCGAGCAGCTGCGAATAGCCGGCAAGAGCCCGCAAGTGCTCCCCAACGCGATCGCCACGATGTGGCTGTATGTGGCCGACACGCGCCGCGACGCAGACCGGGTGCTCGCCGACGTGCTCGCCCCGCTCCTCAATCGCCCCGTCGAGGCCTTGCGCGACCTCGCCCTCCCGATCGGATCGGCCGAGCAGTGCGCGGAGCGGATCAGCGCCTACTCCGACGCCGGCGCCCAGCGAATCTTCGTCTGGCCGCTCGCCGACAACCTTCGCCAGCTCGAGCTGTTCCAGGAGCAGGTCGTACCGCTCGTGCCCGCCTAGGGCGAACGGCGCTCTCCTGCAACATCAGGCAGACTGCGACACGGGAGGGGGGCGAGGGTCGTGGGTCGCAACAGTCCAGGGTATGGTGGATCCACCATGACCTACACCGCCGACCCACGCGTTGACGCTTACATCGGTGCCCTGCCCGATTGGCAGCAGGCCATCTGCCGCGAGGTCCGCGATCTGGTTCACGCCGCCGACCGAGACGTTACCGAAACCATCAAGCGCACCAACCGTCCGTACTTCGTACTGCAGGGCAACATCTGCGCCCTGTTGGCGGCGAAGGACCACGTCAACGTCTTTCTCTACGACGGCGGCATCGTCCCTGATCCGGAGGGAATCATCACCGCCGGCTACGAAAATAAGACCGCCCGCACCGTGGCCGTCCGCCAGGGCGAAACTATCAATGCGCCCGCCCTCATCGCCATGTTCGAGCACATAATTGCCAACAACCGCGCTGGCGGCTGGCGCAAGTTGAAGCGCGAAAGCTGATTCACGGTGCCGAGGTCGGCGATGTCGGGATCGACGATCGCCCAACCCTGCGTGACGATGCCGCTGCCGCACCGCGTGGGCAGTGCCGGGGCTACGGCACCGGGATGAACGTCACCGGCAGTTCCTTCAGGCTTCGCCAGGGCCAGCTCCTCGGACGCGTACCGCGGCAGCGATGCGGTGGCCGTGGGGTCGTACCGCAGCATCTCCTCCACCGCGGACGGGACCAGCGACGGATCCTCCCGCAGCGCCTGCATCTGCTCCGGGTGCTGGAGCAACGCCAGCAGGCCGTTGGCGATGAAGCTCGCCGTGGTCTCGAACCCGGCCATCAGCAGCAGCAACGCCATCGACCGCAACTCGGCCTAGCTGAGGCGGTCACCGCCCTGGTCGCGCACGGCGATGAGCTCGCTGAGCAGGTCGTCGGCTGGCGTGGCGGCCTTCGCGGCGACCAACCCGGCGATGTAGCTGGCCATCCAGGCCATCGCCTCGGGCACCCGCGCCTGGTCGGCCGGATCGGTCGACAGGAAGAGGTGCGAGTAGCCGGTGAACTCCTCGCGATCGGCCAGCGGTGCGCCCAGCAGCACCATGATGGCCTGTGCGGCCAGCGGCGTGGAGAACTCGTGGAGGACGTCCGCCCGGCCGCGCGGGACGATCACGTCGAGCAGTTGGTCGGCGATGCCCTGCACCATGGGCCGCAGCGTCGCCACCCGCCGCGGGGTAAACGCCCTCGACACCAGCCGCCGCATCCGCGTGTGCGCGGGCGGATCGGCGAACACGATCGTCTTGCCCAGGCCGATCATATCGGACGCGACGACCCAGGGCACCGCGCGGACCTCATCGCTGGCGTTGGCCTTGTCGGCCGACAGCCGGGGATCGGAGTACACCGTCTCGGCGTCCGCGAAGCGGGTCACCAACCACGCGCGGACCGGCTCCTGCTCGCGCAGCCGGGCCAGTGTGGCGTACGGATCACTGATGAACTCGGGATCGGATGACAGATCGAGCCGGTCCTCGCCCATGGCGGCCTTCCCGTGCGTCGAAGGTGGCGAGGACCACAAGCGCGACCGGGGTGGCGTCCACGCCGCTCACCCTTACCGTCCATACGCTGCACCGCCGGACCGCCGGGTGTCAACGACGATCACCCGGCGGCGGGCTCCGGCTCGCTCGCCTGCGCGGATCCCGAGGTCGCTTCTCCGTTCCGCCCCACGGCGTTGGCCGCTGTGGTGGTCGCTGGCGCAGCCTGTTGCCGGAGCAGGCGCACCCGTTGGGCGGCGGCCGACGTGTTGGCCGGTGCGGTCTGATCCGACGGCCCGGCGCGGTTCGGGTCGATTACGGCCTCGGCTTGCTTCTCGAGTCGCAGCAGGAACCGCTCCGACATGCCGAGCAGGATGGCCGTACCCAGTAGGGCGGCGGAAGGTGTCCGAAGGTCGTCCAAGGAGGTCTGCAGGGCTGTGAGCTGCAGCACGCCCGCCGCCTGGAGCAGGGAGACGAGGACCAGCCCTGCCCACGCCGCCAGCGCGCCCAGGATCGGCGCACAGAACAACGGTGCCCACGAGCTCCCGTAGGTGATCGGGATGCGCGTGGAGAACACCAGTCGCTGCATGCGGCTGACCAGCCCGCCGATCGCCCCGGCGACCAGCAGCACGCCGTACCCCAGTCCGGCCAGCACCGCCAGCGGGAGCAGCGCGACCAGAATGATCCAGGTCGCCCGGTTGTAGAGCCCCGAGAGCTGGATGGCGTTGCCGTTGGACGCCTCGTAGATCTCACCGAGGAGCTCGTCGAGATAGGCACGGTACACGCGGTTCAGCCGTTCATCGTCAGCCTCGTCCTTGGTGGCCAGGAGGGTACGGATTACGTCCTCCCACGCCTCCCTTCGCGGCTGGGGCAGGTCGTTGAGCTGCCCGAGCGCCCGCTCCAGACGGGCGACCAGTTCTGCATGGCCAAGGGCAGGCAATGCCAGTCGCTCGGCTTCGTGCATGAGCACCCACTGGGCGATCTGGTGGGAGCCGTTCCAGCCGACCGCGCCGGTGTGCTTGCTTTGAGGTGTCTCCTTCTTGATCTCGTCCAGGAGCTGCTTCATGGTCGACTGCGTCACACTTGCTTTGCCGTTGCTTGACGGGTCACGTTCCACCTGCAGGGATAGGCGCTTGGCCATCGCCTCCGCCTGCGCGCTGCTCCACACCACGTTGGTGCGTGCGATGTAGATCCACCGAGCCAGGATCACCAACACGACGTAGGTACCCAGTAGCACCAGTCCCCAGCCGAAGTCAGACATTTCGACTTCGCCTCCCCCCTATAGTCCACCGTCCCAAAGCACACCACGATGCGGAGCGAACAGGCGGTGACCCAGATCACCGTCGCGGTGTGTCATGAGGCACAGGCGGATAGCCAATGACCTCGCTACAACCCCAGCGCCCAGCACCGTCAACGGCCAAGGGGGTCCACGTCAGTCTGTGACCGCGACTGGGGCAGCTTGGCCGAGCCCCGCTTGGCGGACGGCGCGGACGGCGGCGGCACGACCGGCCCGATGTCGCCGTCCGGCGCCTCGTCCAGGTCGACGATCACGGGGGCGTGGTCGCTGGGCCCGCTGCCCTTGCGCGCTCGCCGGTCCACCCATGCCGCCCGCACTCGGCCGGCCACCGACGCGGAGGCCAGCGCCAGGTCGATCCGCATTCCGAGGTCCCGATGGAACATGCCAGCCCGGTAGTCCCAATAGGTGAACACCCGCTCGGCCGGCCAGCGATCCCGCACGACGTCACGCAGGCCGAGCGCCTGCAGCTCGGCCAGCGCCGCCCGCTCCGGCGGTGTGACGTGGGTCTGGCCGACGTAGGCGTCCGGGTCGAACACGTCCGCGTCGGTCGGCGCGATGTTCATGTCCCCACAGACGATCGCGGCTTGCGGACCGGCAGCGACCACGTCCCGCAACGCGGCCAGCCACGCCAGCTTGTACTGGTAATGGTCGGAGTCGGGCACCCGCCCGTTCGGCACGTAGACCGAGTACACCCGGATCCCGTCGCAGGTCGCGGACACGGCACGCGCCTCTGGGCGCGGAAAGCCAGGCGCGCCGGCAACGCCGGCCACCACGTCGTCCAGCCCCACCTTGGAGAGGATCGCCACGCCGTTCCACTGCGCCTCGCCGTGAAGAGCCACCGCATAGCCACGGCCGGCGAGTTCCCCGCCGAGCAGCGCAGTGAACGCGTCGTCGGCGAGCTTCGTCTCCTGCAGGCAGACGACATCGGGCTGCCGTTGGTCCAGCCACGGCAGCAACCGAGGCACCCGCTGCTTGACCGAGTTCACGTTCCAGGTGGCTATCCGCATCAGCCCTACAGTAGCCGCAGGGGAACAACACTGCCGATACTGCGTCCGGTTCAGGCGGCGGAGGTGGCGGTGACCGGCAGGCCGGCCCGGCTGTCTGGGGCGAGGAGGGTCAAGCGCCACCGGCGGCACCCCGGACGTGGGGGTGAACCTGGGGTCGTCGCCACGGAAATCACGGGAGGCGGCGCTGGCGGCCCAGCGGGCACCAGTCGTCGATGACCGACGTGCCCTGCGTGCCCGCGTAAGCCCGCGGCCAGGGAATCTAGGTCGTGTCCGGCCCGCGGATAGGGCTCGGAGCCGATGTGGGCAGGGCTGCCTTAGCCGCATGCTGTGCTTGCGAACAGACGACGGCAGGAGGAAGAGATGCACCCGGACCAGATCACCGCACTCGCCAGCGAGCACATCGCCGACCTGCACCGTGACGCCGCGAAGCAGCGCCGGATCCGCGTCGCCCGCGCGGCCCGGCGGCGCCCCGCCACCCGCAGCCACGGTACCGTCACCCGCAACGCAAGGAGCGCCTGACATGGCAGCGCTGCTGCTCCTCATCGGCCTGGTGGCCCTCGCGGTCGCCGCCGGCCTGGCCGGCGCGGACTCCAGGGACGGGCGCGACTGGCACCGTCCGTCCCCCCACCACTGACGACCAACCGGCCTGGCAGCCGCCATCCACGCGGACACGGCGACCGCCAGGCCGGTTGCTGTGCGCCGCCCGCCGGCAGCGGCGAACGGTCCCTGCGGCCCCGCCGAAGTCCACCAGGCCCTTACGGCGAGGGCTCACCCAGCTCATCGATCGCAACCCGGATCGGAACCTGGATGACGCTGTCCTCAGAGGAAAGCACGCCCTCGTACGTATCGTTTGGCACGCCGGCGCAGTCCACCTCGACCTCAACCGTGATCTCCCTCAGCTTGGCCCGACTGGCTGCAAAGTTCGGATTGAGCCGGATCTTTGAGCTCGGGATCCGGTAAGCCAGCAGCTGGCCGAGAAGCTCGGACGTCCTGAGCTTGGGGCTGACGCCTGCCGGAATGCTGACCCCCACGTTGAACCTCCGTGGTGGCGGAGCCTTGCTCGGCCGTCCGAACGACAGGAGCGTGAGGTTGTCCGACAGCGCGCCGACTGTCCGGACGGTGTTCCTGACCCAGATGCGCAGGAGATCAACCTGTGCGGTGGTGAGGTCGTTCAGGCCATAGTCGCCGGACGACAGCAGGTCAGCCTGGTGTTTCGCGAAGTCCGCCACATCGTTGCACCACCTCGACGCCGCATCCGCCGCCTGTTCCACTGCCTCGGAGAGGGGCGACTGACGCTGCCTTGAGTCGGTGGGCGGACGGGGCGCGCTCACGAGCTCGCACCTCCCCGGCGTGTGAATTCGCGCGCCAGGTCGACAGACTGCAAGAGGAAGTCGATCTGGCCGCGCAGTGACCGAGACCCGTCCCTGATCGCACGCCCCACCACCTGCGCCCAGTCTTCGACCCAGTCGTCGGGACCGTAGCTGCCCTTGCGCAGCTCGGCCATGACCCTGCCGAATTGCGCGTCGGCGTCGGACGCTGTCTCCAGGAGATGGGCGTGGCAGCGATCGAGCAGCCGCTGCAGCTCGGCGTCGATGCCCGTCGGCGGTTGGGAATCGGGGACGGCGCCCCCGTCGGGAACGAGATTCTGGGCGCAGACGGTGAATTGGTTGATCGAGTAGTCGAGCCAACCCAGCGGGCAGGCCGTCTGGGCCAGGCTCTGGCCACCTCCGGGAATGCTCTTGTCATCGAAGAGCAGGTACTTCACGGTCGACGCCTGGTATGTGTCGGGCAGGCGGTCGACCTGGATGTAGCCCTGGTCGACCTTCAGGACGGTTTTGTCGTTCTTGCGTCGCGGCGCCAGCTCGTAGCGGAGGATGAGCTGGTGCACCGAGCGGTCCCAAGTGAACAGCAGGTACGTGTCGGGGAACCAGCCACGCGGGCAACTCCCGACCCGCTCCTCGTAGACGCCTCGCCAATGGGTGGCGGCGGGTGACAGGCTCCCACCGGTGAAACCGGGGCAGTCGGCGTCCCGCTCCGCCACCCTGGTCAGATCGCAGAAGAAGTCGTTGCACTTCCTCCAATTCTGCGGCAGGACGGCCAGGGCGAGCTGATCGAGCGTGCGCTGGTCGCGCACGACGAGCATGGTCTCGATCCTCGATACGAACTCGCCGTCGACCTCGCGCAGCTCGGGACGGCACCACGCCGTTTCGATGATCCGCAGCTCGGGATGGAGGTACCGGCCCGCTTCCTCCACCACCTGGGCCCAACGATCCTCGATCGCGACTTCCGCACGAGCGACCCGCTCGAGCGCGTCGAGGACCGTCCGGATGGCGTCGTCACGGGTTTCGGGTGGCAGGTCTGGATCGATGAGCCTCCCCGCGACAGGATCGAGTTGCTCGCGGAAGTCCGCACGGGGGGCGGCACCCAGCACGAACATCGCGGCGAAGGCCAGGTGAAGCCCGTGGATTCGGGGACGGTCCTGCTCATCCGGGCGCTCCTCCGCCGCCGCCCGTAACTGGGCGTACGCATCCAGCGGTTCCGGGAAGTCGACGCCCAGGTAGCGGAGCTCCCGCTCGAGCTCGGGGTCGTAGGCGGCATAGACGCCAAGCAGCGCCGCTCGGCTGCGGGACAAGCCCTGGACTGGTCGAGGATTGCCCTGCGCCATGTCAGGCTCCTTGCGTGCAGACGTCACGGTCGACGCTACCGGATGTTTGGCCTGCCCTCCATAGGGAGAGCGCTCTCAATAGGTCCGCTCGACAACATAGTTGATCAAGTCCCGGATGACCTCGGCCTTTTCCGGCTGGATCGCCGTCCTGAACGCTTCCGGGAAGGCCGCCGCCGCTGCGTCGGCGACGCCCCGAGCGAAGTCCCGCGCGAAGACGACGCTGCCGTACTGGACGAGGAGGCCGGCCAGCCAGTCCAGCTGGTCGTCGGTCCGCTCGGCCTCTGACGCGAGCAGGAGGGCCACGAGTGCATCCCGATGCGAAGGTTCAGCTACCGAGAGGAGGTGGATGAGCATGAGCGTGCGCTTGCCCTCTCGGAGGTCCCCCCGGATCTCCTTGCCATAGGCCGTCTGGCTGCCAGTCAGGTTGAGCACGTCGTCGGTGATCTGGAAGGCGGCACCGAGGAAGAGGCCGAACCGGGAAAGGCCTTCGAGATCAGCCCTTCCCCGTGAACCGATCAGGGCCCCGATGCGCAGGGGAGCGATCGTGGTGTACCAGCACGTCTTGCGGAGAATCAGTTCCAGGTAGTCCCGCGAGGTCAGGTCGATCACACCGTCCCGGCGCCAGCCGAGCTCGAGCGCTTGACCCTCCAGTGTCCGCCAGATCGCCGAAAAAAACTCGTCCAGTATTCGCAAGCTCAATCGTTGACCGAGCCGCGAGCTGTCGCTTTGGAGGACTTGAAAGCTCAGCACGGCAAGGGCGTCTCCGGCATTGAGTGCCAGCGGCAGGCCCTCCCGACGATGGAGGGTCGGGCGTCCGCGCCGCCACCGACTCCCGTCCTGGATGTCGTCGTGGACGAGGAACGCGCTGTGCGCCAGCTCAATCGCGGCCGCCGCGGCCAAGGCATCGCTCTCCGAACCGCCATATGCATTGCAGGCGGCCAGACAGAGAGCGGCGCGGAGACCTTTCCCGACACGACGAGGATAGTCGGCCAACGGCTCGTAGAGCCACTGGCGCGGCTCGCCGTGTGGGAGATGGCGCTCGATCTCCTTCGACGCCCGCTGTCGGTACTGGGTCAGGAGATCGTCAGGGCCGGCACCTGCCTGCACGCCGCTGGTCATGCGTCCACCCCCTCGGGCTTCACCGTCACGCGCAACGGCAGGTACAGCTCGGGCACATTGGAGGCCAGGACGACCGACACGTAGGTGCCCGGCGGGGCCGCGGAGGGTACGGAGAGGCGCACCTCGATTCCACAGCTGCTGCGAGCCGGAAGAGGATCGAGCGCCCGTGGCTCGAAGCGGATGGCGTCCGGCGGCAGCTCGTACCCGAGGTGAGACCGCAATGGAGCGCAGTGCGGACGGACCGAGGGGACTGGGGCGGGAGACGTGTTGTGGACCCAGAGCAACCCGGTCGTGTCCGCGCCGGGCGGGACCGTCTCGAGCACCACCGAGCTCGCACCGGCCGCCGACTCCGCCCGCCGCGGCGGGCGACTGGCCAGGGCGATGAACAGCGTGGCGAGGCAGTCCAGGAGGTTGGCCGAGACGTCGGCTGCGCGGACGGCTTCGGCCCGGAATCGACGGATCAGCTCGTTCAGCTCCGCGTCCGGCAGGCTGGCGTCGCCGGACGTGCCGTCGCGCCCGCCGCGGGCCAGCAGCCGGTCCGCGAGGTCCTCGGCGGCGCGCCGGCCGAACTCCTGCACGTCGGCCAGGGCGCGCAGGTTCTCTCCCGGGTTGAGCGCATCAGCCCACCACAAGCGATTCGCTGAGCGACCGCGGTCGCTTTCCTCAGGCATGACGTCTCCTCGAGCCCGCACCTCGCGTTGGCGTCAGCAAATCCCCATCCTGTCGGTGTCCCATGTTCGATAATGGGCTGAGCGGGAGGAACATGGAGTAGTATGACGTGCCCGTCCAGGCGAACGATGACAGCTGGCATCCCGAACCCAGCCAGCGTCGTCATCTCACTGTCATGTTTTGCGACGTGGTGGGATCGACACGCCTGTCGCACCAACGTGACGTGGAGGCTTATTTCTCGATCCTGCGCGCCTACTACGACGCGTGTGGACCGGTCGTGGAGCGCCACGGCGGGCGTATCGCACAGCACCAGGGCGACGGGATCTATGTGTGGTTCGGCTATCCCGTCCCGAAGGAGGACGACGCCACCCGGGCCGTTCGCGCTGGCCTGGACCTGCTCGTCGTGCTGCGGCGCCTCTCGGCCAGTCTGGAGGTCGAGGTGGGCGAGCCACTGGCCGTGCGCATCGCCGTCCACGCCGGCGAGGTGGTCGTTGCTTCTGTCGAGAACGAGCGTGCGCCGCTGGCGTTCGGGCACACGCCGAACCTCGCGGCAAAACTTCACCAGGCGGCGCCCCCAGGGACACTGGTTGTGAGCGGCGAAGTCCTCCGGTTGGTCGAGGACTCCTTCGACGTCGAGGCTCGCGAGGCCGCCGTCCTGCCCGACGGGTCCGTCGTGCCGGTGTACGAAGTCGTGAGGGAGAGACAACGAGCGGGGCGGGTCGGCCGGAAGTGGCGGACGCCCCTGGTCGGACGGGAGCGCGAGCGCGAGCACCTCCAGCAGTCGTGGACGGCCGTACAGGCAGGCAAGGGTGCGGCTCTTGCGCTTGTCGGGAGTCGGGGCATCGGAAAGACCCGCCTGGCCTCGACAGTGCTGGCCGCGGCCGGGTCCGCTCAGGCCAATGTGCTGGACTGCGCCTGCAACCAATTGGATGCGAGCACGGCCTACCGGTCGTTTCGTACCCTGCTCGTGCAGGCAGCCGGCATCGAGCCGGACGATCCACCGATCGTCAGTGCCGCGCTGCTCCACGATCACCTCGTCGACCGGCTGGGCATGGACCAGCGAGCGGCGACCGTGTTCGGTGCCGTGCTCGGCCTCCCGAGAGAGGCCGCAGGGCCGGCCCTGGAGCTCGACCCCTCCAAGTTGGCGCAGGTCACGGCCGAGCTGCTCGTCGATTGGGTCGTGCGCCTGGCCGCGGCGGCGCCCACGGTCCTCCTGGTCGACGATGTCGTCCACGCCGACCCCTCCAGCTTGGCCGTTCTTGCGCGACTCGCCGCCGCGCGGCCGCCGCGGCTGCTCCTGGTCTTCACCGCCCCCTCGAATGCCGTGTTGATGTCGCTCCTCCCCGACAGCCCGATCGAGATAATCGAATTGGAGCCGCTCGCGAGCGAGGTCGCCGAGGCCCTGATCGACGCGGTTGCCGCGGCGTCCCCGCTCGAGCACCCCGAGCGCGAGCAGATCCTCAGGCAGGGCGAGGGGGTGCCCTTCTACCTCGAGGAGCTCGCCAAGGCAGCCCAGGAGGCCGTCGACCATACGACGCTGCCGATGAGCCTGACCGGGCGCTTGCAGGCACGGCTGGCCGCGCCCGGCATGGACCGCGAAGTCGTCGGCGCACTCGCGGCCGCCGGCGACGACCTCGACGCGGCGGTCCTCGCTTCGGTCCTGCGAGCGGACCAGGAGGAGCTCCGCGATCGGCTCGGTGGCCTGCTCGCCGGCGACCTGGTCGTGGACACTGGCGCATCCGACTCCAGCTACCGGTTCCGCCATGGCCTGATCACCGAGGCCGCCTATGGCCTGCTGCTCCAGGAGCAGCGAACGCGTCTCCACCGTCGCCTCGCAGAGGTCATGACCGAGCGGCACGCGTCGGGCCGCCCGGTCGATTGGAATGTCGTCGGCCATCACCTGAAGGCGGCCCAGCGCCCCCTCGACGCCTTCGAGGCGATCCTCACGGGTGCGAACGAGGCCAGGCGCTCCGGCGCCATACCAGAAGCGCTCCAGGGGTATCGCGACGCCCTCGACATCGTCGAGGCGGTCACGGACCCGAGCGTGCGCGACCTGCTGGAGGTCCGCTGTCGGCTCCAGCGAGGCATCGCCGCCATCTCCGCCCGTGGGTTCGGAGCCGAGGAAGCCGTCGAGGACTTCGGACGTTGCGAGCAACTTTGCCGGCAGTTGGGGCCGAGGCCGGAGCACCTGTCCGCCGCAACCGGCGTGTACTCGTTCTATCTCCTCCAAGGGGAGCTCGCTGCCGCGCGGCGGCTGGCCGAGGACCTTCGGTCCTGGGTCGAGACCGGCCACGCGGACTACCGTCCCGAGAACGCGCTGGCCTTCGGCGCCCTCAGTTTCTTCGAAGGCGACTACACCGGGGCGGTCGAGTGGCTCGGTCTGGCGGCGGGCCGGTTCAGAGCCGTGCCGCTCGACGCTCGCACCGAAGAAAACTGGCTCTTGCCGTTCGACCCGCTCGTGGCCACCCTGTCGCATCTTGCCCCTGTGCTCTGGATCACCGGGCGGCCCCGTGAGGCGCACGAAGCCGGCGACCGGGCCATCGCCCGGGCGGCCACGCTGGCATTTCCCGAGGCGCCCTTCAGCATGGCCTATGCCAAGAGCTACCTGGCATGGATGTATGCCGTCGGGGGCCATCACGAGACCGCCGCACGCTTCGCCGATGACGTGCGGAAGATCGGGCAGCGGCACGGTTTCGCATTCTGGGAGAGCACCGGCGAGATCCACCTGGCCCTGGCGCGGTACTGGACCGGCGGGCAAACCGACGCCGCCGACGTCGTGATGCTGCACGCCTCCATCTGGCAGTTCCTCCGGGCGCGGGTCTTCCTCCCGTACGTCCTGACGGCGACGGCGGAGGTGAGAGCTGCGATGGGCCAACCAGCCGAAGCGGTCGCCGCGTACGAGTCGGCTGGAACCCTCGTCCAGGAGACAGGGGTGTGCTTCTACGAGGCCGAGCGCCTCCGCCTCCTGGCTCGGGCGTTGCCGTCCTCGCGCGAGGAGTCGCGGGCAGCCCTTCGCCAGGCGTGGGAGCTCGCGCATCGGCAAGGTGCGCTGCTGTTCGAGCTGCGAGCCGCGCTCGACCTCGCGCGGCCTGGCGAGGACGCGGACGCGGCGCGACTGAGCGCGGTCATCGGGCGCTTTCCGCCCGGTGCCGGGTACCCCGAGCTCAACGAGGCACAGGCGCTGCTCGCACATGCTCCGACGCGCACATGACCGGCGCACCGCGCATCTTGGTCCTCGGGGGCGGCATAGCCGGCCTTGCCGCGGCGTGGCGGCTCTCCGAGCCCGGTTGGCCCGCGCGCTTCTCCTCGATCACGGTGCTCGAGCGTGGCTCCCGCCTCGGCGGCAAAGGGGCGTCGAGCCGGGGTGCGCACGGCCGCATCGAAGAGCATGGCCTTCATATCTGGCTTGGGCACTACGACAACGCCTTCCGCCTCGTGCGCGACTGCTATGCAGAACTCGACCGGGAGCGGACCGATCCGAGCTGTCCGATCCGGACATGGCGAGAGGCGTTCTTTCCAGCCGGTGAGCTCGGGCTCTTCGACCGAGGCCCGAACGGCTGGCTGCCGTGGGTGGCGACGTTCTCGAGCAACCGGCGACTGCCTGGCGAGCGCGACGCCGATGGACGAGCGCCTTCGATTGCCGAGCTGCTGCTGCGCAGCGCGCTGTTGATCCGAGATTTCTACGTCTCGCTCGATTTTGGCCGACCGCTGGTCCCCGCGGTCACGCTGTCCGTCTCGCCTTCTCCGCCGGCAGCGTCGTCGTCGAGCGTCGTGCTCCGGGCGCTCGCCTCGACGGTGCTGGCCGTGAGCCAGCAGCTTCTGCTCCTGGCCAGCCAGGGAGCACGACGGCTCGCCGGTCCCAGGGGCGCGGCGGCGATCGACGCTGCCTTCGCCCCGCTCCTCAGGCGCCTGGCCCCCGCGGTTGGCACAGACAGCAATGCGCGCAGGCTCCACAACCTGATCGATCTGGTCCGAGGCGTGTTGCGTGGGATGGCCGTGGACGGTCTGGGCGGCGATCGCGACGCCTACGATGCCATCAACCACCTCGATTTCCGTGACTGGCTCAGACGGCACGGCGCGCAACCGTCGACGCTGCGGTCCGCGATCGTGCGCGGCCAATACGATCTGGTGTTCTCCCATGAACGCGGCGATCCCGCCCGGCCGAAATTTGCGGCCGGGTGGGGCGTATTCCTGTCATCCAAACTCTGGTTCGATTACAAGGGCGCTATTTTCTGGAAGATGCGGGCGGGGATGGGCGACGTCGTGTTTGCGCCACTCTATCAGGCGCTCAGAGCGCGAGGGGTGCAGTTCCGGTTCTTCAACCAGGTCGAGGAGCTCGTGCCGTCGGCAGACGCATCGGTCATCAGATCGGTCGTCGTCGGCCAGCAGGCTTCCCTCGCGCCAGGTGTCCGCGAGTACCAGCCTCTCGTGGCCGTCAAAGGGCTTCCCTGCTTTCCGTCTGCCCCGGATTGTCGCCAGATCAGCGATGGCTCGGGCACGCTGGAAGGTCCCCACCCGGGGTCACCTGCCAGCCGGCGGTCTGCGGCGGACCACCAGGAACTGCGCTTCGGTGAAGACTTCGACCTGCTCGTCTTCGCGATCCCGCCGGCCATGGGCCGGCTCGTCTGTGGCCAACTGGCCGCTCAACGGCGCGATTGGCGTGAGATGCTGGACGGGATCGCCACCGTGGCGACGCACGCCTTTCAGGTCTGGTTGAAGCCTGACGAGCGCTCCCTGGGTTGGCCGCACCCGGGCACGACAGTGAGCGCGTTCGCCAAGCCATTCGATACCTGGGCGTCGATGTCCCACTTGGTGGAACTGGAGGACTGGGATGATGTGGGGTCGCCTGCGACCGTCGGGTATTTCTGCAGCACACTGGCGACGGGCGATCCTGACGTTCGGATCGATGCCGCCGCCCACACCCGAGGCCAGGCAATCCAATTTCTCGAACGACACAGTCGGTACTTCTGGCCGAATGCGGTCGACCCTGAGACCCAGGGCTTCCGATGGGACTATCTCTGCGCGGAGAGCGACGTCACCGGCCCCGACCGCTTCGATACGCAGTACTGGACCGCAAACACCGATCCGTCCGACCAGTACGTGCAGTCCCTGCCCGGCACCGACGCCTACCGGCTGCGACCGGACCGCAGCGGCTACGGGAACCTCGTCCTGGCCGGCGACTGGACCGACAGCGGGATCAATGCGGGGTGCATCGAAGCAGCCGTCGTGAGCGGGTTGCAGGCAGCCAACGAGCTGCTCGGTCGTCCGCGCTGGGATCGGATCGGCGGGCTGTTGCTCCGCTAGCACCATGTTCCTGGTGACGGCGACCGCGTGGGGCTCGGGTGGCCTGGGTCGGCTGATCAGCCGAGGCCGAGGTAGGCTTCGCGGACCCGGGTGTCGGCCAGCAGCCTGGCGCTGGGCCCTGAGGCGACGACATGGCCGACCTCCAGCACGTAGCCGCGGGCGGCGGCCTCCAGCGCGGCGTCGACGTCCTGCTCGACCAGGAGCAGGGCGGTTCCCGAGCCCGCCACCTCGCCGAGCCGCGCGATGATCTGCTCGACCAGCTTGGGGGCCAGGCCGAGCGAGAGCTCGTCGATCATGAGCAGCTCGGGCTCGCTCATCAGGCCACGGGCGATCGCGCACATCTGCTGCTCGCCACCGGAGAGGCTGCCGGCGACCTGGTCGAGACGCTCGCCCAGCCGGGGGAAGAGCTCGACCACCGGGTCCAGGTCGGCTCGGCCGCGGCGGTAGGCCCCGGCCAGCAGGTTCTCCCGCACGGTGAGGCCGGCAAAGAGCCTTCGGCCCTCGGGCACGTGCGCGATGCCGAGCTCAACGACGCGCTCCGGGTCGAGACCGCAAATGTCCCGACCCTTCCAGCGGATCGCCCCGCCGCCGGGTGCGAGCTGGCCGGAGACCGCGCGCAGCAGCGTGGTCTTGCCGGCGCCGTTGGCGCCGACCAGGGCGACCACCTCACCGTCGTCCACACGAAGGTCGATGTCCCACAGGACCTGCACCCGGCCGTAGCCGGCCTGGAGGCCGACGACCTCAAGCACGGCCGGCCTCCCTCGACCGCCTGGCGTACCGTTCCCCCAGATACGCCTCGACCACCCGGGGGTCGGCGACGACCTCGGCTGGGTTGCCGCGGGTCAGCTCGCGGCCCTCGTGGAGGACGAACACCTGGTCTGAGATGGACATGATCGCCCGCATGACGTGCTCGACCGCGACGATCGCCACGCCCTCGGCCTTGAGCGAGCGGAGCAGCTCCAGCACGGCGTCGATCTCACCGTGGCGCAGGCCGGCCATCAGCTCGTCCAGCAGCAGCAGGCGGGGGCGGATGGCGAGCGCCCTGCCCAGCTCGAGCCGCCTGGTCTCGGCCACACTGAGCTCCTGGGGGGTGGCGTCGGCCCGGGCGGTCAGCCCGACCTGGGCGAGCACCTCATCGGTGCGGGCGGCGGCCCTGCGGGGCGAGGCCGTCCTCGCCGACCCGAACATCGCGCCGATGCTGACGTTCTCGCGCACGGTCATGCCGCGGAAGGGCTTGATGATCTGGAACGTCCGGGCCACGCGCGCCTTGGCGATCGTCCATGGCCTGGCTCCTGTGAGGTCCCTGCCGTCGATCAGCACGGACCCGCCACTCGGGGCCAGGTGGCCGGTGACGAGGTTGATCAGCGTCGTCTTGCCGGCGCCGTTCGGCCCGATGAGGCCGAGCACGCTGCCTTCCCCGACCGTGGCCGAGACGCCGGCCAGCGCCTCCAGCCCGCCGAAGCGGCGCGAGAGGTCGCGGATCTCCAGGACCGGCGCGCTCACAGCCGGTACGTCCTCACGGTCTCGAGCAGCGAGACCCGCCGGCGCTTCCAGGCGTCGCGGGAGAAGCTGACCACTCCCTGGGGCAGGAACACGATGGCGACCACGATGATGGCGCCGAAGATGAAGGTGTGCGCCTCCGTGTAGTGCGTCCGCAGCCACTCGGAGAGGAACTGGAGGCCGACCGCGCCGAGCACCGGGCCGAACACGGTGCCGCTGCCGCCGAACACCGCCATGACCACCATCAGCACGGTGATGGACACGTCGAACAGCCGGTCCGGGTAGATCGACACCTGCTGGAAGGCGTAGATCGCGCCGGCCAGCGCGGTGAGCAGCCCCGAGAGCGCGAACGCGCCCACCTTGACCCTGGTGGTGTTGATCCCGATGGCGGCGGCGCCGTCCTCGTTCTGGTGGATGGCACGCAGCGCGTAGCCGAAGCGGCTGCGGGCCAGCGCCCACACGGCCAGGGTGCTGAGCCCCGCGAGCACCAGGAATGCCTGGTAGAACCCATAGTTGCCGAGGTAGGAGGTGGTCGCCTCCGGACCCACGGCCGGGACGGTGATCCCGGCGCCACCGCCGGTGAGGCGGGGCAGGTTGACCACCACCTCCCGCGTGCCCTCGGCCACCCCGAGGGTGGCGATCGCAAAGTAGTGGCCGCGCAGGCGCACGGCCGGGATGCCGACGAGGACCGCGAAACCGACGCCGATCAGCCCGGCGACCGGGAGCGCGAGCCAGAAGCTCCAGCCAGCCTTGACCATGAGCACCGCGGTGGTGTAGCCGCCGAGACCGAAGAAGGCCACGTTGCCGAAGCTGGCGTAGCCGGCGAAGCCACCGATCACGTTCCACGCCTGGGCCAGGGCGACGAACATGAAGACCCCCGCGAGCAGACGCTGCTGGCCGCCGTAGAGCTGCGACGGGAGCAATGCGAGCAGGACCAGGACGCAAGCGGCCGTGCCCCAGCCGAGCCACGGCGACCGGGCGGGCGACCGCTCACGGGCACTGGCCGTGTCGGTTGGCGGCGCCTTCACGCCCCGCGCCGGCGGGGTCGACGTCGCCATCACGCCTCCTGCCGCAGCTCGTAGTAGGGCCGCCCGAGCAGGCCGGTGGGGCGGACGAGGAGGACGACGACCAGGACCCCGAAGGAGATGGCGTTGACCAGCGTGCCGGACAGGTACTGCCCGCCCCAGGCGGTGACCACGCCCAGGAGGATCCCGCCGGCGAGCGCTCCCCACATATTGCCCAGCCCGCCGAGCACGGCGATCACGAAGCTCTGCAGGGTGTAGCGGCCTGCGTCGGCCGGGTTGAAGGTTGCGACCGTGCCAAGGATCGCCCCGGCCGCTCCGGCCAGCGCGGCGGCGATCCCGAACGTGACCGCGTAGACGTGGCGCACGCGCATGCCCATCAGCCGGGCGGCGCCGCGGTCCATGCCGGTCGCCCGGATCGCCAGCCCCATGCGGGTGCGCGACATGAACGCGACCAGCGCGAGCGTCAGGCCGACGGCCAGCAGGAAGCCGAGCAGTCGGCCGTACGGCACCCGGACCTGTCCGAGCCTGAGGCCGCTGGTGGCGTAGCCGGTCGGGATCGAGCGGAAGTCGCCGGTGAACAACAGCACGAGCCCGTTGACGATCAGCAGGTCGAGCCCAAAGGTCAACAGCAGCGTCATCCAGATCGGGGCGTTGACGATCAGGTTGATGAGCAGGCGCTGGAGCAGGTAGCCGGCCGCGAACAGGCAGGCGGCGGCGGCGAGCATGCCGAGCAGGGGCGGGACGCTGGCCGCGTCGGCCAGCTTCCAGGCGATGTAGGCGCCGGTGATGACGAACGCCCCGTGCGCCAGGTTGACCACGTTCATGACGCCCCACACGAGGGAGAACCCGACGGCCACCAGGGCGAACAGCCCTCCCTGGAGAAGGCCGTAGACGGTCGCCTGGGTGAGCTGGGTCATCCTCGTCCCACCAGCGTCAGGCGCCGGCGGCGGGCCAGCGCAGGGGCGCCTCCTGGGCGTCCTTGGGCCAGACGGTTACCACCTTGCCGTTCTGGATCTGGATGACCGCCATCGGCTTGGTGACGTTCTTGCCCGTCGCGTCGAACTTGATCGGCCCGAAGAACGACGGCACGTCGAGGCTGGCCATGGCGTTCCTGACCTTGTCGGGCTCGGTCGAGCCGGCGTTCTCGACCGCGAGCCCCAGCGCCAGGCAAGCGGCGGTGGCCTCGGCATTGTGGTACTCGGGGTCCTGGCCGTACTGCTGCCTGTAGGTGGCCACGTAATCCTTGGCCGTGCCGAACCACTTGTCCTGACCGGTCACCTGCGGCACCCACTGGCTGGAGCCGAGGACGCCCTCGGCCTGCTTGCCGAGCGTCTTGCGGAAGTCGGGGGTCGGCGGGGCGACGGTCTCGCCGAAGCCGCCCGAGGGCGTGACCCCGAGCTCCCGGCTCTGCTTGATGATGGCGATGCCCTCCTCGAGATGGACCGAGCCGATGATGAGGTCCGGGTTCTTGGCGCGGACCTTGGTGAGCGCCGCCGAGACGTCGGTGGCGTGGGCGGGGAACGGCTCGACGGCGATGACATCGAGCCCCTGTTGCTTCGCCTCGGCGATGCCGCCCTCGGCGGCGGTCTTCGAGAAGCCGTCGTCCGCCGTCAGGACCGCGACCGTCTTCGGCTTCGGCTGGGCCAGCTCAGCCACCGCCCGCACGATCGAGGACGCGTACCTGGTCGCCGGGGAAAGCACGGCGAAGGTCCGCTTGTAGCCCTTGGTAAAGATCTTGTCGTCGGCTCCGGAGCTGTCGGCCATCACCTGACCGTTGCGCTCGACCACGGCCGAGGCGGCTTCCGTGGACGCCGACCCGTACGGGCCGAGGATCAGCTTCACGCCGTCGTCGTTGAACCGGTCGACGAGCTGGGCGGCCACGTCCGGCTCCGACTTGTCGTCCTGGTAGGCGATGTCGAGGTTGAGCGAGGAGCCGCCGACCTTCACGCCGCCCTTGTCGTTGATGACCTTCCTGCAGACCTCATAGCCCTGCTTGGTCAGCAGGCCCTCGCGAGCGAGCGAGCCGGTCAGCGAGAGCGCCGCTCCAATCCGCAGCGTCCCGCCGGTGGCTCCCCCACCGCTGGTCTTGCCCGTCCCACAGGCGACCGCGCCAAGCGCGACCGCGAGGATCAGCACCGACAGGGTGCGCCACCGCATCGCAGACCTCCCGCCCTCATCCGGCCCCACCGCTCGTTCCCTCATATATGTGCAGATCCCCGACGCAATACTCGCACTTGCGCGCGCATGTGTCAGTCAGGGCAGACCCAGCCGTTCGGCGGATGCCCTGGTGGTCGCCGCGAGGGTCCGGCTACTCGACCTTCCGGTAGGTCAGGTCGAAGTCGTGCTCCCAGCTCGAGCCGTTCCTGGATGTCTCCCAGCGGCAGCTTATGGTGCCGCCGTCGGCGCTGAACTCTCCGGTGAAGCGCTGCCAGAAGTCCAGCGGCGAGAAGTCCGGCGAGTCCCGCAACAGCGTCCAGACGCCGTCGCCGAAGGTCATCGCATACACGCGGGCGACGCCTCGCGAGTCGAAATAGTGCTGGGTGAACGCCTCGCCGTCGCGATCCAAGCCGACGATCGCGATGCCGTCCGGGGCGCCGGGGACCTCCGTGCGCTCGACCAGGAACTGGCCGCCCAGCACCCATTCGAATACCGCGCGTCCGGTCACTCCGGCGGCAAACGACGCCTCCATGCTCCATTCGCCGACGAACGCATCCAGGCGCTCCAGCGCTGCGGGTCGAGCGGCTTCGTCCATGGGCACGAGTCCTCCCTGACGGAGCGGTGATGCCGGACCCTATCACCGGGCCGGCGAAGGAGCCAGATCCCTTCCCCGGGCCACCGGTCAGGTCCACCCGGATGCGCAACCACACGTGGAACGACGAGCCTCGGCCGTTCATCATTTACGAATGACATGACGACCAGACGCCTGCTCATGGACGCCCGACCGCTGCGGGAGTCACCGGCTTTCCGCCGGGTGTGGACAGGTTTGGGCCTGTCCGCGATCGGCAGTCAGATGACGAGCTTCGCGGTCGTCTTGCAGGTCTATACCATCACCCACAGCTCGCTTGCCGTCGGCTCGGTCGGTCTCACCATCGGTCTCGGCCAGGTGTGGCTGCTGTACTGCCTGGTCGCGGTCCAGGGCCTCCTCAGCGCCGTCGACAATCCGGCACGGCGCACCTTCCTGCCTCGCCTGCTCCCGGCTGAGCGGATCCCCGCGGGAGCCGCGCTCAACGTGCTCACCTTTCACATCAGCGTGACCGCAGGCCCCGCCCTCGCCGGCGTAATAGCGGCTGCCTGGGGGCTGAAGGTGTGCTATCTCGTCGATGCGCTGAGCTTCGCCGCCAGCCTGTGGCTCGCTCTGGTCCTGCTGGCCGTCGCCGGAGTGGCCGACGTCCTCAGCGTGGTGTTCCGCACAGCCGTGGTCCAGGTGGCAACGCCCGACCACCTCCGCGGCAGGGTCAGCGCCGCCGAGTACGTCGTCGGGGCGGGATCCCCGCAACTGGGGAACTTCCGCGCTGGCGCCATCGGCTCGCTGACCTCGCCAGCCATCAGCGCCGTCAGCGGTGGCCTGGCGACTATCGTCGGCGCCACCGTGATCGGGCTGAGCGTGCCGGCCCTCTCTCGCTATCGGGCAGGACGAACCCCAGTCAAGCCATAGCCGACGAACTAGACAGCTTCTTTCTCAGCCGGTGAGGCGGAGCCGGTGCGCGGCGGCGGCGGCCTCGCCACGGTTGGCCACGCCGAGCTTGGCCAGGATGGCCTGCACAACACCAAGTCGCTCTCAACATCGACGGTTAGCGCCCGGTGAAGGGGGGTAGCCGCGGCTCCGCAGCAACGGGCGTTGAGGCCGACGAGGGGGGCGCACATGACCCGGACCGCCATCGGGCAAGAGGGTGCTGGATCCAGTGAGCAGGTCGAGCAGGAGGTCCAGGGCAGAGCTCAGCAGGTAGCGGGGCGGACCAAGGGGACGTTGCGGGACCAGCTCGACCGGCGGTCCACGCAAGCGGGTGAGCAGCTGCACGGGCAGGCCACAGACGTCCGCGCGATCGCGCGGGAGCTGCGCGAGCAGGGCAAGGAGCGGCCGGCTCGGCTGGCCGAGCAGGGTGCCCAGTACGTCGAGAGGCTCGGGGGCTATTTGCGTGACGCAGACGCCGACCGGCTGCTGGCCGACGTGGAGGGTTTCGCGCGTTCCAAGGCATGGGCGGTCGTCGCCGGTGCGGGCGCGCTAGGGTTCGCGGCCTCCCGGTTG
>WNFY01007118.1_pt1 | contig 26907 bp, 27 predicted proteins | sample 5400091 | NCBI WGS metagenome assembly WNFY01 (sample SAMN13153364, study PRJNA577476) | soil metagenome | isolation source: 60 cm soil or saprolite under grassland replicate 1 | place: USA:California | collected 2016-06-15 | reverse complement strand
CACCAGCGGGGCTATCGCGACCATGATCGCCTTCGGCAGGATGTCCACACCGGAGCCCCGCCACAGCCGCAGGTCGATGGGCGCCTGCTGGTGCATGGCCACGACGATGCCGACCAGCGTCTTGTTGACGAGGAGGTAGATCGCCGCGGCGACGAAGAAGGCGGGAAGCTGGGCGGCTTCGAAGGGCGGCCGCACCCCGAACGCCAGCAGCACCGCCCCGCCCGACGCCAGCGCGATGGCGTACTGCGCGGCGTTGAACACGACCTTCCTGGGAGCCTTGCGGTGGAAGCAATCGCTGACGATCGAGCTGGCCGCCAGTGCCAGCGCTGTCGGCTCCAAACCCCATCCCAGCAGCAGGGCAAGGCACAGGCAGGGCGTTGTGGTGATCTCCTCCATGTCTCCGCTGCGTGGCAGCACGATGTAGCGGATCTCGCCCACCAGCATGAACAGCCAGAGCAGCCAGAAGACCGGCGGCATGCGAAGGAGTGCCCGCGCCCCGCCGTTGATTCCGAGCACGAGCAAAATGGTGCTGCCAGCTACCGTCACGGCGACGAGGTAACCGCCAATTGCCGACCAGCGGGGACGACCGGTCATTGCCCTCGATCCCTGGGAGTTGGGACAGGGATCGTTAGCACACCACTTCGCCCCGGCATTGTCGAGCCCGGGGCGAAGTCGGTCAGGCCGGTCGCGCTTCCGCGACCCCTACTAGTGCCACTTGTTGCCGGCACCCGCGGCCGCCACGAGGGCGGCTAGGGAACCGAGCAGGAGAGCGATGCGAGCGAACCGTCGCTTCAAGAGCGCCACGACACTTCACCTCCCTCGATAGGGCGGGAGCGGACGGGAGTGGTCGAGGCCTTGGACGTGAAATCAGATTAGCTTGAATCCGCATTAGCCGTCGATCACCCCGCACATCTCGATCGAGTTCTCGTCAGGGAATGTGCGGGGTGATCGCGCATCGCCTCCACGCGCCAATGGCCGGCATCGTGGGCTCGAACCGCCGGAGCCCCCCGGCTTCGGGGCGGCTCGCTGGGCCCTGATCCCGCGTGGGCGCGGACCAGGCGTTCGCGCTGATACGACGGGAGGCAAGGTCCAGGAGCCGCCGGGTGGCCGACGTGGCTGGCGACGTGATCGCCGGCCACCTCCCCAACCGCCAGCGCCGCCTCAGGATCCCGCGGCCGGCGGCGGGGCCTGCTCGATGCGCTCCAGCCGGTGGTGCACCTCGTAGCGGTCGCCACGGTAGAACGAGCGCACGTACTCGATGATGTTGCCGGACGGGTCGTGGGTGACCCGCTGGAACAGCAGCGCCGGCTGCTCCGCGTCCACGCCCAGGATCTCGGCCTCCTCCTCGGTGAGCCGCACCGCGCTGGCCCACTGGTCGGCGGCCGCGACCCGCACGCCCCAGCGCTCGGCCAGCAGGGTGTAGAGCGACACGTCGGTGAGGTCGGCCTCCTCCAGCCCGGGAAAGCGGCTGGCAGGCAGGTACGAGCGCTCCAGCGCCATGGGCTCGCCGTTGGCGGTGCGGACCCGCTCGATCTGCACCACCGCGGTCTCGTGGGCGACCTGGAGGTGCCGGGCGATCACCGCGCTGGCCGGCGCGACCTCCCGCGCCAGCACGATCGAGCCGGGGGTCATGCCGCGGGCGAGCATGTCCTCGGTGAAGGAGGTCAGCGTCTGGGGCTGCCGGAACTTCGGCTCCGCCACGAAGGTGCCGCTGCCGTGGACCCGGTAGACCAGCCCCTTGCCGGCCAGCTCGTCGATCGCCTGGGTGACCGTGGCCCGGGCGACGCCGTAGCGCTCCGCCAGGACCCGCTCCGACGGGAGCCTGGTGCCGGGGTCCAGGTTGGCGATGAACCCCTCCAGGATCTCCTGGAGCTGCTCCCCCTTGGGCCGCTGGTAGGAGAGGTTCGGAGGCAGCGACGCGAGCAACGTCCCCCGCCGGCTTGCTTTCATGGGAGGAGTGTAGCCGCTCGCGCCGCGGTCGCCATCAGGCGCCGCCCGGCCGTTCCCGCCCGCGGTGGCGCTGTTGACGAGCAGAGTTAGTTCATTATTCAATCAGTGGCTGATCCACTGGCCCAACCGCACGAGGCAGTCAGCAAGGAATTCGCCGCTCTCGCAATTGCCCCGCCCCGCCCAACTGGGTCCTCAACGTCGTGGCTCGTCCGGGCGCTGCACGGCCGGTCCTTTCGCGCACCCCCCGCCGGGTTCGCTGGTGACGTCGCCCTGACGATGGATGCGGCTGCGCCCGGAAAGGAATCGCCGTGAACCGCGCACCACGTGGACGCGTCGGTCGCCTGTCAGCCCTGGCTCTGCTCGTCGTGCTCGGCGTCGCGGCGTGCGCGCCGAATCAGGGCACCAAGGCGTCGACGGCCTCGAACGCCATCCCGGACAAGATCGTCATCGGCTCGACCCTGCCGCTGACCGGAACGGAGTCGAAGGCGGGCGGCAAGCAGAGACAAGGCTATGAGCTGGCCATCGACCTGGCGAACCGCGCCGGAGGCGTGGACATCGGCGGGAAGAAGGTCCCCGTCGAGCTGAAGCTGCTCGACGACACCACCGACCAGGCCAAGGCGGTCAACCTCGCGCAGCGCCTGATCACCCAGGACAAGGTGAACTTCTTCCTCGGGACCTACTCGACCCCGCTGGTGGAGGCGCAGTCCACCGTGGCGGAGCAGAGCCAGATCCCCTACGTCAACGGCGGCGGCGCCGCGACGTCCATCTACAGCAAGGGCTACAAGTGGATCTTCGGAACGCTCGCCCCGGTCGAGAACCTGGCGACCACCGAGATGGGCTGGATCGACCAGGAGCAGAGCGCCGGGAAGCTCCACAAGCCGGCGCGGGTGGCCCTCGTCTGGGAGAACACCTCCCACGGTAAGGACTTCCGCACGGGGGTCCAGGACTTCGTCAAAGCGCACCCCGGGAAGTACCAGATCGTGGTCGACGAGTCCTTCGAGCTCGACGGCAAGGACTTCTCCGCCCTGCTGAGCAAGGTCCGCAGCGCCAAGGCCGACCTGTTCATGGTCGACGCGCACCTGCCGGACTTCATCACCATGCACCGGCAGTACCTGAGCACCAAGATGTGCAACCAGCTGCTCACCTACGGCGCCAGGGGCTCGGAGGTCGACGCGCGCACCGCCCTCGGCGCGGCGGGCGTCAACTACATCCTGTCGGCGGTGTGGTGGAACAAACAGCTCGGCAACCAGGGCTTCAACAAGGCGTTCGTCGACGCCTTCAAGGCGAAGTACGGCACCGACCCCGAGTGGTACCAGGCCACCTCCTATGAGGCCGCGCGTGCGCTGCTGGCGGCCATCTCCAAGGCCGGCTCGGTGGACAAGCAGAAGGTCCGCGACGCGCTGGCCAACCTGAAGATGGACTCGATCCTGCCCGGCGGCACGCTCAGCTTCCCGGCGGCCAGCGGCGGTCAGGCCAGCTACCCGTTCGTCGTGCAGCAGAACCTGCCCGACGGCACCTCGCCGATCATCTTCCCGGCCGATGTCGCCACCGGTCAGGGCGTGGCGCCCAACCCGACCTGCAAGGGCTGACGCATGGGGGAGGCGCTCACCCTCGCGGTCTCGGCGGTGCTCCTGGCCGGGTTCTACGCCGCCATGGCGTACGGCCTGGGGTTGATCTACGGGGTGCTGGGGATCGTCAACGTGGCGCACGGCGGCATCCTCATGGCCGCCGCCTACCTGGCCTGGCAGCTGTTCACCAGGTTCCACGTCGACCCGTACCTCTCCATCCCGGTCGCGCTGGTGGTGTTCTTCCTGGTCGGCGTGGCGATCTACCGGTTGCTGGTGCGGTTCCTGCCGCGCGGGCCGGCGGGAGCGGTGCAGTCGCTGCTGCTGCTGTTCGGCGTCTGGCTGATCATCCGCAACCTCGCCTACCTGCTGTTCACCGGCAACGACCAGGCGATCCGCACGCGCTACTCCACGGCGTCGGTGACCATCCTCGGCGCCAGCTACTCGGTGAACCGGGTCGCGGTGTTCGGCATCTCGCTGGTCGCGCTGCTGGCGCTGCACCTGTTCCTGACACGCACCTACTGGGGCAAGGCGATCCGGGCGGTGGCGCAGAACTCCGAGAGCTGCACGCTGGTCGGCATCGACGTGGAGCGCGTCTACACCCTGAGCTTCGGGCTGGGGACCGCGCTCGCCGGGCTCGCCGGCGTGCTGGCCTCGACCCTGTTCGCCTTCAACCCGTCCTTCGGCGCCAGCGAGCTGCTGCGGAGCTTCGTCATCATCGTGCTGGGCGGGCTCGGCAGCGTCGTGGGGATCGCGCTCGGCGCGGGCGTGCTGGCGTTCGCGGAGGTGTTCTCCATCTACATCGTGCCGTCCTACCTCACCTCGGCGGTCGGTTTCGTGCTGCTGGTCGTCGTGCTCGTCCTGCGCCCGGGAGGGCTGCTCGGGCAGCGGGTGCTGCGGTGAGCCACGAGGGTCCGGGGGGCCGGGCCGGCGGGAGGGTGCGCGCGCCGGCCTGGCTCTCGGGGCGCGCCCCGCTGGGCTTCGCCGCGGCCGTGGTGCTGCTCTGGGTGGCGCCGCTGGTGCTGCCGTTGAGCGAGTACACCCACAACATCGTCGGGCTCACCTTCATGTTCATGGCCGCCGCGCTGGCGTGGAACTGGCGGCTACGTCGGCCAGATCAGCTTCGGGCACTCGGCGATGTTCGGCGTCGGCGGCTTCGTGGCCGCCAGGGCGATGCTGACCCTGGGCCTGCCCTTCTGGGTCGCGTGGCTCGCCGGCGGCCTGATCGCCGGGTGCTACGCGCTGGTGTGGGGACACCCGACGCTGCGGCTGCGCGGACCCTACTTCTCGATCGCGACCATCGGCGTCGGCGAGGCCACCCGCCTGGTCGCCACCTACTGGTCGGACTTCACCGGCGGCTCCTCTGGCCTGTCCCTGCCGATCGGCAACGGCCCCACCAAGTTCCAGCTCTACTGGTACGGGCTGTACCTGGCCGCCGCCGCGGTCGCGCTCTCGTACTGGCTGCGCAAGTCGCGGATCGGGCTGGCCCTGCTCGCCATCAAGGAGGACGTCGAGGCGGCCAGCGACGTGGGCGTCAACGCGGCCCGCTACCAGGACATCGTGCTGGTGCTCTCGGGGACGATGGTGGGGGTCTGCGGCGGGTTCTACGCCTCCTACCAGGCCTTCATCGACCCCCAGGACATGTTCAGCTTCGACCGCGCGATCTCGTTCATCCTAATAGGCGTCATCGGCGGCCTCGGCACCATCCTGGGCCCCGCCTCCGGGGCGATCGTCTTCGTGATCATCCAGGAGTTCCTGCTCGCCAGCTATTCCCAGCTCTACCTGGGCCTGTACGGCATCCTGCTGGTGCTGATCATTCTCTTCGAGCCGCTCGGCCTGGCCGGCCTGGTGCTGCGGGCCCGCCGCCGGCTCGGCTACCGGCCGAAAGCCGACGTGGCGGCGGGTGGGCTCGATTCCGCGGCGGTCACCCCCCAGCCGCCGCCGACCGGCGGCGCGGCGATGGATGCAGCCGCGCCGCCGGTCGACCAGTCCACCCGGGCGGAAAGCGGCTCCACGTGACCGCCATCCTGGTCGGAGAATCCGTCAGCAAGCACTTCGGCGGTCTGCGGGCCGTCGACAACGTCGACTTCCGGCTCGACGACGGGGAGATCCTCGGCCTCATCGGGCCCAACGGCGCGGGCAAGACCACGCTGTTCTCGGTGGCGGCGGGCTCGAGCCCGCCGACCAGGGGCCGGGTCCTGCTGGACGGCAGGCAGGTCAGCGGGAAATCCGCGCACCGCTCGGTGCATTACGGGATCTGCCGCACCCATCAGATCGTGCGGCCGTTCGCCCGGCTGACCGTCCTGGAGAACGTCCTGGTCGGCCACTACCACGGTCGTCCCGGAACCACGGGCGCCGGTGACCCGCGCCGGGTCGTGATGGAGATCCTGGAGTTCATCGGGCTGGCCGACAGGGCGGAACGGCTCCCCGGCGAGCTCACGCTGGCCGGTCGCAAGCGGCTCGAGGTCGCCAGGGCGCTGGCGACCGGCCCGCGGGTGCTGCTGCTCGACGAGGTCGTCGCCGGGCTGAACCCGGTGGAGACCGCGGCGCTCCTCGACCTGATCCGGCAGATCCGCGGCCGCGGGATCTCGATCATCATGATCGAGCACGTGATGAACGCGGTCATGAGCCTGTCCGACCGGGTGATCGTGCTCGACCACGGTCGCAAGATCGCCGAGGGGACACCGGCGGAGGTCGCGGCCGACCCGCGCGTCATCGAGGCCTACCTGGGCAGCGACGACGCCGAGCGCGAGCAGCCCGCGGCGGAGGGAGGGTAGCGTGCTCGAGGTCCGCGACATCGACGTCCACTACGGCGACGCCCAGGCGCTGCGCGGCATGCGCCTGTCGGTCGACGAGGGCGAGGTGGTCACGCTGGTCGGCTCCAACGGGGCCGGCAAGACGACCACGCTGCGCGCCATCTCGGGCATCCTGGCGACCACCCGGGGCGAGATCCTCTTCGAGGGCCAGGCGCTGTCCAAGGTGCCGGCGCACCAGCGATCGGGGCTCGGGATCGGCCAGGTGCCCGAGGGCCGCGAGCTGTGGCCGCAGCTCACCGTGCTCGAGAACCTGGAGCTCGGCGCCTTTTCGAGACAGGCGCGCACCCGGCGCACGGAGACCCTCGACTGGGTCTTCGAGCTGTTCCCCCGGCTCCGCGAGCGCACGAAACAGCTTGCCGGCAGCATGTCCGGGGGCGAGCAGCAGATGGTGGCGATCGGCCGGGCGCTGATGGGCAGGCCGAAGCTGCTGATGATGGACGAGCCGAGCCTGGGCCTGGCTCCGGTGGTGGTGAGCCAGGTGTTCGCCACCATCCGCCGGCTGCACGGCGAGGGCCTCACCATCCTGCTGGTCGAGCAGAACCTGAAGAAGGCGCTGGAGGTCGCCGGGCGGGGCTACGTGGTCGAGACCGGGACGATCGCCCTGTCCGGCAGCAGCGCCGAGCTGCTGGAGAACCCGGTGGTCCGGACCGCCTACCTGGGCGTTCCGACCTTGCGTTGACGGGTGGAGCAGCCCGCCGAGCTCACGATGTGGAACCATGTACCGACGAGGACGCGCTGGCGGGAGCCGCGGGATGGGGGGTATCGCGTGACCGCGATGGAAGGCCCGAGCGAGCCGGCTCGTGCGCGGCTGGTGTCGCTGCGGCCGGTGGCGCGGCCACGACTGTACGAGCAACTCGTGGAACGCCTCCTGGCCCTGGTCCATGAGCTCCACCTGGCCCCAGGCGACCGCTTCCCCCCAGAACGCGAACTGGCCGCCGCCCTGGACGTCAGCCGCGCCACCCTGCGCCAGGCCCTGGTCGCCCTGGAGGTCCAGGGCGTCGTGGAGGTCCGCCACGGCAACGGCGCCATCCTGCGCGCCAACCCACCCCACGACACCGTCCTGGACGCCTTCCGCGCCCACGCCCGCCGCCTCCCCGACGTGATCGACGCGCGCATGGCCCTGGAAGTCCACATCGCCGAACTGGCCGCCCAACGACGAACCGACCACGACCTCGCCCAGATCGACACCGCCCTGGACCTGATGGGCGAGCAGATCGAGCGGGGGGAGCGGGGCCTCGAGGGCGACGAGCGCTTCCACGCCGCGGTCACCACCGCGGCCCACTCCGAGCTGCTGGCCGACCTGATGGCCGCGATCGCCACCCCGATCAGCGAATCGCGGGTGCAGTCGCTGTCCCAGCAGGGCCGCCCACCCCGCTCGCTGCGCAGCCACCGCCAGATCGCCCAGGCCATCCGCGCCGGCGACCCCCGCGCGGCCGCGCGCACCATGCGCGCCCACATCGACCTGGTCGCCAAGGTCGCACTGCTCGAGGACGCCACCCGCGACGAGCCGACCCCGCGCGGCACCCCGCGCCGGCGCTGAGCCAAATCCCTGTCGAAGGGGCATGATAGTCTGCGGTTCTCATGCCATTCTACGCAGATCTCCATATCCACTCGAAGTACTCAAGAGCGTGCAGCCGCGACTGCGACCTCGAGCATCTGGCGTGGTGGGCCCGCCGCAAGGGCGTGACCGTGGTCGGCAGCGGGGACTTCACGCATCCGGCGTGGTTCGAGCACCTGCGCGAGAACCTGGAGCCGGCGGAGCCCGGGCTGTTCCGCCTGCGCGAGGAGCTGGACCGGGGGGTCGAGCGGACGCTGCCGGCCTCCTGCCGCGGGCCGGTGCGCTTCATGCTCTCAGTGGAGATCTCCACGATCTACAAGCGCGCTGAGCGCACCCGCAAGGTCCACCACCTGGTCTACGTGCCGGACCTGGAGGCGGCGGAGCGGTTCAACCGGCGGCTGGGGCGCATCGGCAACATCGCCTCGGACGGACGGCCCATCCTCGGACTGGACTCGCGCGATCTGCTGGAGATCACGCTGGAGAGCGGGCCGGGCTCCTATCTGGTGCCGGCGCACGCGTGGACGCCGTGGTTCGCGGTGCTCGGGTCGAAGTCCGGCTTCGACGCCGTCGACGACTGCTACCTGGACCTGGCCGACCACATCTTCGCGCTGGAGACGGGGCTGTCCTCGGACCCGGCGATGAACTGGCGGGTGTCGTCGCTGGACCGGTTCCGGCTGGTGAGCAACTCGGACGCGCACTCGCCGCCGATGCTGGGCCGCGAGGCGTGCGTGTTCTCGAGCGAGATGGACTACTTCTCGATGCGGCGGGCGCTGGAGACCGGCGAGGGCTACGGCGGCACGGTCGAGTTCTTCCCGGAGGAGGGCAAGTACCATCTCGACGGCCACCGCAAGTGCGACGTCTGCATGGAGCCGACCGAGACCAGGCGCCGCCAGGGGCGCTGCCCGGTGTGCGGCAAGCCGCTCACGGTCGGGGTGCTGCACCGGGTCGAGGAGCTGGCGGACCGGCCGGAGGGCGCCCGCCTCGAGGGCGCTGCGGGCTTCCGCAACCTGATCCAGCTCCCGGAGATCGTCGGCGAGACCCTGCGGGTGGGTCCCAAGAGCAAGGCGGTCGCCGCCCAGATCGACGCGCTGACCGAGCGGCTCGGGCCGGAGCTGGGCATCCTCACCACCGCGCCGCTGGACGAGGTCGCGCGGGTCGGCTCGTCCCTGCTGGCGGAGGCCCTCGGCCGCCTGCGCGAGGGCCGGGTGCTCCGCGAGGCCGGCTACGACGGCGAGTACGGCGTGATCCGCCTGTTCGAGCGCGGCGAGCTGGAGCGGCCGGCCAGCACGGCGGTGCTGTTCGAGCCGCCGCCCCAGGTCGCCGCCACCCCGAAGGCCCGCCGCGCCTGGCCGGCCGCCGAGGACGCCTCGGCCGTGCCGGCCCCCCCACCCGCCCCGGCGCCCACGCCTGAGACGCCCACGACCGGCCAAGGGGGGAGCTTGCCTCCCCCCGCCGCCCTGGAGCCGCAGCCAGGCCAGGCCGAGGGGGGAGCCTCGAGGGGGGAGCGAAGCTCCCCCCTCGACCACCTCGACCCGGATCAGCGGGCGGCGGCGGCGGTGGAGGGCCCGCTGCTGATCGTGGCGGGGCCGGGGACCGGCAAGACGCGCGCGCTCACGCACAGGATCGCGCACCTGGTGGCGGAGCGGGGCGTGCCGCCGGGGCGGTGCCTGGCGATCACCTTCACCCGCCGGGCGGCCGAGGAGCTGCGGCAGCGCCTCGGCGCGCTCCTCGGCGAACGGGCGGACGGCATCACCGTGGCGACCTTCCATAGCCTGGGCCTGGCGATCGTCGCCGAGCAGCGCGCCGCGCTCGGGCTCGGCCCCGGCGTGCGCGTCGCCGACGAGGTCGAGCGGCTCGGGGTGCTGCGCGAGGTCAGCGGCGCCTCGGAGGCGCAGGCGCGGCGGCTGGCGGCAGAGGTCTCCCGGCGCAAGCGGGTCAGGGCGGCGCGCGATCCCAGCGCGGCGCCCGCGCCCGCCGCCGAGGAGGTGGACGACCTCCTCGACCACTACGACAAGGCGCTCCGCGAGCGCGACCTGGTCGACTTCGACGACCTGATCGCGCTGCCGGTCATCCTGCTTGGCGGCGACCACGAGCTGGCGGCGCGGTACCGCGACCGCTGGGGCTGGATCTCGGTGGACGAGTACCAGGACGTCGACGAATTACAGTACCGGCTGCTGCGGCTGCTCACCACGCCCGACGGCAACCTCTGCGCGATCGGCGACCCGGACCAGGCCATCTACGGCTTCCGGGGCGCCGACGTCGGCTTCTTCCTGCGCTTCCGGCAGGACTTCCCCGGCGCGGCCACCGCCCAGCTCACCCGCAACTACCGCTCCAGCGCGGCGATCGTCGACGGCGCGGTCCAGGCGATCGCGCCGGGGACGCTCGTGCGTGGCCGCGTGCTGCGCGCCAGCGGCGGCCGTGCCGCTCCGCCGCGCCTGCGCGTCCACCGGGCGGCCAGCGAGGCCGCCGAGGCCGAGTTCGTGGTGCACACCATCGAGCGGCTGCTGGGTGGCTCCACCTTCTTCTCGTTCGACAGCGGGCGGGTCGACGGCGACGGCGGGTCCGACCTCTCGTTCGCGGACGTGGCCGTGCTGTACCGCACCGACGCGCAGTCCCCCGCCCTGGTGGAGGCGCTGTCCAGAGCGGGGATGCCCTTCCAGAAGCGCTCCCACGACCGCCTCGCCGACCTGCCCGGCGTGCCGCCGGTGCTGCGGGCGCTCCGCCAAGCGCCGGCCCCGGGCGCCGAGGTGGCCGGCACCACGGAGGCGCCGGAGGCGGACCGGTCCGTGCTGGCCCGCGTCCGCCGGGCCGCGCGCGAGGCCGGGGTCGTCGAAGTCGAGGTCGACCCGCTGCTGGCCCTGGCGGCCCGCTGCGGCGACGACCTGGACCGGTTCCTCGGCGCGCTGGCGCTCGGCGCGCAGGTGGACACATGGGACCCGCGCGCGGACCGCGTCTCGCTGCTCACCCTGCACGCGGCCAAGGGGCTGGAGTTCCCGGTGGTGTTCCTGGTCGGCTGCGAGGACGGCCTGCTGCCGCTGCGGTTCGGCGCGGTGGAGCCGGCGGCCTCCGAGCTCGCGGAGGAGCGGCGGCTGCTGTTCGTGGGCATGACCAGGGCCCGCTCGCACCTGTACCTGAGCTGGGCGGCGCGGCGCGCCCGGCACGGCATGATCGCCGACAGCGCTCCGTCCCCGTTCCTGGCCGCTATCGACGAGGCGCTGCTGGAGCGGCTGGCGGGCTCCGGCGGCGCCAGGCGCCAGGCGGAGCCCAAGGGCGACCAGCTCTCGTTGCTCGAGTAGCCGACCCCGACCCGGTCAGCGCCGGGCGCGACTGATGGGGCCGCGCCAACGCTCGGGGACGAGGTCCAGGTAGTCCTGGTGGCGGGCGATCCAGCGGGCGATGAACGGGCACTGGGGGTTGACCTGGAGGCCGGCGGCGCGCGCCTCGTCCAGGATGGTCCTGGCCAGCACGCTGCCGACCCCCCCGCCCTCGAACTCTGGCTTGACCTCGGTGTGGATCAGCTCCAGCGTGTCGCCCTGCCTCGAGTAGTCGACGGAGCCGGCGAGCCGGTCCCCCACCCAGGCCTCGTAGCGCTCCTCCTCGGGGGCGTCGCGCACCACCACCGCATCGCTGTCGTCCATGGCCTCCGTCCCGTTTTCGCCGCACGCTCGCCGGCGGTTGGCAGCCGGCTACCCGCCCAGGACGACTTTACGCGCGACGGCGGGCCACCCACATCGGGTGGCCCGCCGTGCCGCGCGAAGCGCCGCTCAGACCGAGCGCTGGTAGGCGCGGAAGGCGCTGGTGCCGACCCAGGCGCAGGCGACCGCGAAGGCCGCCAGCAGGCCCATGCGCCAGCCGACCAGGCCCCAGTCGGCGGACGCGCCGAGCGCGACCCTGCCCGCCTCCACGGCCCAGTTCACCGGGTTGTAGCGGGCGACGTGCTGGATCCACCCGCGTAGCGCAGGTAGACGTCGTCCAGCGAGGGGCGGGCGATGGTGACGGCGGCGACGCCGATGCCCTCGGACTCGAGCGCGGCGATCACCATGGGCACGGCGGTCGCGCCGCTGGCGACCCTGGCGCGCAGGCGGACGCCATCGCTGGAGACCTCGTTCACGCCCTCCAGCCGCTCGACCGCGGTGTGCGCGCGGCCGTCGCCATTGGCGCCGACCAGCTCGACCTGGATCGCGTCGCCGCGGAGCTGCGCCTTCAGCTCCTCCGGCGTGCCCTCGACGACGATCTTCCCGTGGTCGACGATCGCCAGGCGCCGCGCCAGCCGGTCGGCCTCCTCGAGGTAGTGGGTGGTCAGCAGGATGGTGAGCCCCTCGCCGGCCAGGCGGGAGATCTCCTCCCACATGTCGGCGCGGGCCTCGGGGTCCAGGCCGGTGGTGGGCTCGTCCAGGAACAGCGCCCTGGGGCGGTGGACCAGCCCCATGGCCACGTCCAGCTTGCGCTGCATGCCACCCGAGTAGGTGCGGGCCTGGCGGTTGGCCGCCTCGGCGAGGCCGAAGCGGTCCAGCAGCTCGTCGCCGCGCCGCTTGAGCTCGCGCCCGCCCATGCCGTAGAGCTGGCCCTGGAGGGCGAGGTTCTCGCGGCCGGTCGCCTGCGGGTCGACCCCGGACTTCTGGGCCACGCAGCCGATCGACTGGCGGACCCGCTCGGGCTGGCGCAGGACGTCGAGCCCGGCGACCCGCGCCTCGCCGCTGTCGGGCCTCGACAGGGTGGTGAGGATCTTGACGGTGGCAAGCAGTACGCCGACGCCAAGACCGACATCGTCCACGAGATCATGGCTCGCGCGGAGGCCGCCGGATAGCGCTCCGTTGCGGCCCCATTTGCCCCATGACGCGAAATTCACGCTAAAAGCGGGTTACTGGAGGCTTGCCCTCGACCGCTGATGCGGGCAAGGTCGGAGCTTCCAACGAGGGAGGAGCGGCGGATGCGCGACGGAGGACTGTCCAAGGCCGGGCTGGGCCGCCTGCACGACCTGTTGGCCGGCTATGTCGAACGCGGCGAGGTGCCCGGCGCCGTGACCGTGATCAGCCGGCGGGGCGAGACGCACGTGGACGCGATCGGCACCAAAGCGACCGACGGCGCCGAGCCGATGCGGCGCGACACGATCTTCCGGATCACCTCGATGACCAAGCCGGTCGCCGCCGCGGCCGCCATGATCCTGGTGGAGGAGGGTGAGCTGGGGCTGGACGAGCCGGTGGACCGGCTGCTGCCCGAGCTGGCCGACCGCAAGGTCCTGAAGCGGCTCGACGGGCCGCTGGAGGACACCGTGCCCGCGAATCGGGCGATCACCGTGCGCGACCTGCTGACCTTCCGCATGGGTTTCGGCCAGCCGCCGGGGCCGCCGGGCGCCCGCCCGATCGAGCAGGCCGTGGCCGAACAAGAGCTCATGACGCTCGGGCCGCCGACGCCGCCCACCCCGCTTGATCCCGACGAGTGGATGCGCCGGTTCGGCACGCTGCCGCTGATGCATCAGCCGGGCGAGCGGTGGATGTACAACAGCGGGTCGCACGTTCTGGGCGTGCTGCTGGCACGCGCCTCGGGCCAGCCGCTGGAGGCGTTCCTGCGCGAACGCCTCTTCGAGCCGCTCGGCATGCACGACACCGCCTTCAGCGTGCCGGCAGCCAAGCTGGATCGGCTGGCCGCCTGCTACCTGCCCGATCCCGCCACCGGGACGCTCGAGCTCTTCGACGGCGTCGACGACAGCCAGTGGAGCCGGCCACCCACCTTCCCCGACGCTGCCGGAGGGCTGGTCTCGACCGCCGACGACTACCTGGCCTTCGGCCGGATGCTGCTCGACCACGGCGAGTACGGAGGCGAGCGCATCCTCTCCAGGGACTCGGTCGAGGCGATGACCACCGACCAGTTGACGCCAGAGCAGAAGGCCGTGTCCGGCTTCTACCCCGGCTACTTCGACACCCGCGGCTGGGGATTCGGCGTCGCCATCGCCACCGAGCCCGACGACGTGACGACGGTTCCCGGACGCTTCGGCTGGAACGGTGGCTTTGGCACGTCCTGGGTCACGGACCCACGGCAGGACCTGGTCGCGATGCTGCTGACGCAGCGCCTCGGTTTCCCCGATGTCTGGGACCTCTATCGCGGCTTCTGGACCTCGGCCTACCAGAGCCTCGAGGACTGAGCCGACGGTGCCGTCATCCGGTCCTGTCACATCGGCTCGGTTTCGTCGGTCACTGCTATGACAGGACGCGACGAAGGAATGCGACCGATGGACGAACACGACTGGCTGGCGGAGCGGTTCGAGGAGAACCGCGGCGGCTGGCTGACCACCGTCGTCGCGCGCGTCTCCCTCAACATGCTCCGCTCACGCGCGTCACGGCGCGAGGAGCCCCTGGACTCCCACGTGCCGGACCCGGTCATCAGCCGCGAGGAAGCGATCGACCCTGAGGATCAGGCCCTGCTGGCCGAGGGGGTCGGGCTGGCGCTGCTGGTGGTCCTGGAGACCCTGGCGCCGGCGGAGCGGCTGGCGTTCGTGCTGCACGACATGTTCGCCGTGCCGTTCGAGGAGATCGCCGCCATCCTGGGCCGCTCCCCCACCGCCGCGCGGCAGCTCGCCAGCCGCGCCCGCCGCCGGGTCCAGGACACCGCGCCCGTTCCCAACCACAACCTGAGCCGCCAGCGAGAGGTGGTCGACGCCTTCTTCGCCGCTGCCCGCGGCGGCGACTTCGACGCGCTTGTCGCGGTGCTCGACCCGGACGTCGTGCTGCGCTCCGACGGCGGTGTCCGACGCCCGGCCGCCTCGGTCGTGGTTCACGGCGCGGCGACCGTCGCCGGCCAGGCGCTCACCTTCGCGCAGCCCTCCCGTCTCACCCGGCCGGCCCTGGTGAACGGAGCCCCCGGAGTCGTCGTGGTCCAGCATGGACGGCCGTTTGCGATCATGGGCTTCACCGTCATGCGCGGGAAGATCGTCGAAATCGATGTGCTCACCGACCCCGAGCGCCTGCGCCAGCTGGACCTGACGGTCCTGGGAGGAAGCAGGCGAGCAGACCCCATAACAGCGGGCTGTGGCCCTTGCTCCGGGCGACGGACATCGTGAAGGACAAGAAAATCACCCAAAAGAACACGATGATCAGCCACCAGATGAATCCCATCATATCCCCCCTTTCTCGCTGGCGAATCGCACGCATCTTCCCGGAGCGACCGCGCCAGCGAATCACCCCAACCGGATGAAGCCCCAGCCGCGACCAGGCCGGCCACCGCCGAAGCCCGAGTAATCGTCACTTATGGACATGCTTGTAAGGCTGTCCCATTCGTGACAGATTCGCCGCGCCCTATCTGGGCCAAGATACGAGGAGCGTCCTATGTCCCAGGTGCTACCCCGCCGCGTGCTCGTGGCGGTCGCAATCCTGACGCTGCTGGGCGCCGCGCTCGCGTTGGCGGTGGCTACCAGGCCGCAGACCGCGCAGGCGCAGGCCGGGCCGGCGCATGACACCGAGGTGTTCTCCAACATCGTGTTGGCCACCAACTCCATTGGCGAGATCCATCTCGGCCCCGGGACGGGCTCCGTCGACGTGCTGGGCGCTGGCTGTAACCCAGCCGGCCCGCGTGGCGGCGGCAACATCCCCGGGCAGATGGTGACCGACTTCCGGACCACCGAGACGATCCTGCGGGTCTTCCACCTCAACGGGACCGTTCTTGCCAACAAGCCGGTCCGGTTCACCTGTACGGTCGACTTCGGCGAGGCGGTCTCGCCGACCGCGGCGACCGCGGCCACCCGCCTCCACAGCCTTCAGCGCACCCCCTGAGGGGCAGCATCGGGACGGGCGGGGTCACCCCACCGGGTGGCCCCGCTTCGTACTCGAGCCGTGCTCTGGAGGTCAGGGCCTCCGCTTGGCCTCGGGAGGGAGCGTGTCGAGGAAGATGGTGATGCCGTGAGCGTTGCTGCCGCGCCGACGGCGTCGCCGGTGACGGCCGCGCTCCCGCGCCAAGAGCTGCCGTCGATAGCTGCTCGGAGGACGGCGACCGCGACCGCGCGAGATGACCTCCAAGAAGGCCCCTCCCACCACCACGACGACCACGAGCACGAGACCCAGACCCACCAGCAGCAGCAGTCCCAGGAGGACGATCGCCACGATGTTCCCGACCATGGGCGCCTCCTGAAAGGGCTGGACCGCCAGTGACGCTGGACGCGACGATTCGCGGCCGCCTGCCGAAAGTGTACGGGAGAAGCAACGGCGGGGGGAGCAGCCCCAGCGGGCCGCTCCCCCCGACCACCACGTGCTCACCGAGTGGCTGTCCTGCAGCCCGAAGAGCAGGTACCGCCCACTCGCGTCGAAGTCGAGGCGTGTGAGGGTCAAGTCTCGCCCACTGGCCAGCGTCACTCCAGGAGTCGCCGCTCCCGTCGCCGGCTCCACTTGGAATGACGAGCAGGCGGGTGAGTAGGCGGGCGGTCAGCCAGAGCAGGAAGAGCATCGAGGGGTGGGCTCAGACGCAGGCTCTACCAGTAAAGGTTGTAGGTGTAGTTCTTGGCGATCCGGACCGGCTGGCCCTGCCCCTTCCACAACCACACGAGGAAGGGCTGCTGCTCGACGTTGTCGCCCTGGCCCGAGCCCAGCAGCAGGTACCGGCCGGTCGTGTCGAAGGCCATGCCCAGACAGCAGCGCGGGAACCGCGCACCGCTGAGGACCAAGGGCCGGGCCCGAACCGCACCTGTGGTCCCGTCCAGGTACAGCAGGCGGAGGCTGTCACCGTGGCCGGCCGTGCCGCAGTGCTCCAGCACGGCAAGCCGTCCCGACGGCGGCCCGTAGCGCGCCAGGGTGATCTGGCATCCGGCGTCGGGAGCCGGGACTGGCGTCGCATCGTCGATGCTCTTTCCCTGAGTCTGGTCGAGGTCCAAGATGCGCAGCTCGCCCGGCCATTGGTTTGGCTTCGTCGTGACCATCATGGCCAGGTGACGACCGTCCGGGCTCAACGAGAGGCTGCCCGCGCCCTCTGACGACGGGATTGACCAGCGCTGCTGTGTGCCGGAGGCAAGATTGCGGATCACGAGCGCCAAGGGCTTGCCCGCTGTGCAGGCCCTGGGCCCGGCAATCTCAGCAAGCCTCGACCCGTCGGGGGAGACGGCCAGCGAGCTCGCCATATCATTGAGAAGCTTGACGGACTGCCCGCCCGCCAGCGGCGTCCGGTAGATCCCCGTCTGGTAGTTCCCTGGGTTGTTCAGGCATGCGCGGACGACGCTGTAGATCGCGTCGTGGGTCACCGCCTGGACGCTGCCCGGGACGGTAGGCAGGAGGCGGATGGTCGTACCCGTCGCCGTCGAGACCGCGGCGAGGCGGTTGTCAGGCCAATTTGGAGCGATGAAGCTCTGCGGCACCCCGACGTGAGCGGGTGCCGGGTTGGTGGCCGGGGGCACTGGGTTGTTCACCGTGGGGGTGATGCCGCGGCCACGGAGGCCGAAGCCGACCCCGAGGCCGGCGGCCAGCATCATGCCGGCCACGGTCAGGGCAGCGACGCGCTGGTAGTGCCGGCGGGCGCGGCGGTAGATCTCCCCGGCGCCTGGCTGGACCGCCTCCTCGGCGCCGGAGCGGGCGTAGCTCATCAACTGCTCCTTCAGGAAGTCGTCACGCATTTGGGACCCCCTCACGCTCGTCGCCGAGTTGCTCAGCGAGCGCTCTGCGGGCACGGTTGAGGCGGCTCTTGACGGTGCCGAGCGGCAACCGCAACTCCCTTGCCACCTCGTCGAGCGGGAGTTCGGCGACGTAGTGGAGGACCAGCACCTCGCGGTGGCGCGGCCGCAGCCGCCGCATGGCGCGGTGCACGTCGACTCGGTCCGAGGAGACAGCCGGCACGTGCTCCGGCGGACCGTGACGGGCCAAGGCCACCAGCCCCCGCTTGGCCCTGCGGGCGGTGTTGTAGGCCTGGTTGAAAGCGACCCGGCGCACCCACGCCTCAGGCGCGTCGTAGGCCGAGATCCGCTTCCAGTGGAACGACGCCTTGGCGAAGGCGTCCTGGGTCGCGTCCTCGGCGTCGTGCAGGTCACCGAGGAGCGCGAACACCTGCCCGATCACGCGGCGGTAGGTGCTCGCGTAGAACGCCTCGAAGCTGTTCTGGTCGGCCAACATCCGCCTCCGCGTCGTCTCCACTGATCGTCGCGCGGGTAACACACCGGCGCCTATGCCGGAGTTCCGTCGAAGATGTCGGCCGAGACCGGTTCGCAACCGTTCCGCCACCATTGGCGCTCCCGGATGCGAAGCCTGAGGACAGTGGCCTGAGATGATTCTGTTCGCCTACGCCATCGCGCTGCTGGCCGTTGCCTGGGCGGTCGCCTCCCGCGGACGTCCATGGATCCTGCGGCTCGACGAACGGCGTCAGCAGCGGATCCGGCTCGCCGGCATGGCGATCGCCGTCCTGGTCGGGGTCGCCGGTGTCGCGGTGATCTGGGTGCAGGCGACCGGCGAGGCAGCCGATCAGGCGGTGCTGCCCTGGACCATTGGTGCCGCGCTGATTGTGGGCAGCGTTGTCCATGGCGCGGGACTGGTCGCCTGGCAGGGTTCCCGGGCGGTTGCGCTCCGGCTCGTCGGGTGGGCCCTCATGACCCTTGCGTTCAGCGTCCCGAGCACCCTGACGCTGGCGCTGCCGTTGGTCGCGCTGCTTGTGCCAACGCTGGCCCTGGTCCCGGCATCACCGGGGTCACGCTCCGGGGGATCGGTGCACGACGCCCCGGATGCCAGCTGACGGGCGTCGGAGCGGCCGGGGCGTGGCTGGGCAGGTGGCGGCGGCTGCCGATCCGCCCGCATCGGGCCTTCCCGCTCGCAGTTCCATCCACTGCACGCTGATCGGATGTGGCGGCTTTGTCGACTTCCGCCTCAGTCCCGCAGCCCGTGCTGCGCTGCAGGCTCGCTCGGGTCGGCTCCTTACTGCCTGCGTCGGTGGCGACTGTCGGCAGGCCCGCGCTCCCACCTGGTCGCGCCCGTGGCGAAGCGACCAGGGCCTGACGTTCGATCTGCGCCATGGAGTTCGTTTCACTGTGCCGCCACAGCAAAGCACGCGGCAGCCCATGCCCGTGTCGGTGACGATCCGCGACCCGAGCGGTCACACGCTGCTGTCGTTCACTGACCAGCATCCCAATCTGCAGCCGTATCAGCCGAATGGGGCGCGGTGCGGGCCAACCTGTTGGGGAGGAGTCATTAGCGTCCGGTGAGCACCGAAACTACTTGAGGAGCCGACCTGACAGAGTCCTATAAAGCGCTCGGGCCGCAAGGTCTTCGCGGCCGGCTGGCACGACGACGCGTCCGCCCAGGGCCGTAAGCGAGCAGCTTGGGGAAACAATTGGGTCGTGGTCGGTGTGCTGGTCCGGCTGCCCGAACGTACTCAGGCTGATCTACGTCCTGCTCCATACCGTTCACAGTCATGCGGACAGAATGCCAGGTTCACACCAGACTGGCGTCCCTGGAAAGGTGCAGAGAAGAACGTCGTACAGGTAGCGCGACGCGGCACGATCAGGACGCGCGGCGCGTCACCGCGTGGTCCATTCCCGGATGGCCTGCGCGAGGCGGGCGGGCTGGTCAAGGGGGAGGAGCGTGTAGCTGTCCGATACCTCGACGAGCCGTCCTTGCGGGAGGAGCCCGGCGAGACGACCCCCGTGCTCCGGAGGCATGACGCGGTCGTTCTGCGCCCAGACGACGAGAGCGGGCCGGTCGAAGGTGGGGAGGCACTCGGCGGCCTCGAGCATGAGCTTGCGCTCTGCCGAGATCGAGCGCAGGACGTGCACCGTGTCGCGGCGGATCTCAGCCTGCTGCAGAAGCGGCTTCATCCAGCGAGCGGTGGCGGCATCGCCGCGCTTGGTCAACCAGCCGAAGGCGATCGGCAACCGCCGGACCGGCTTGAGCCGCATTTGCTGCATGAACAGACCGAACATCGTGGGCGAGAGCTTCCCGGTCAGCACCAGCGTCTTTCCGGTCAGCCCGGGCGGGAAGTTGTCGAACGCGTCGCAGGAGACGAGCACGATCCTCTCGACGCGTGCGGCGCCTTCGCAGATGAGCAACTGGACGAGGGCGCCCCCGGTGTCATTGCCGACCATGGTGACATTGCCCAGATCGAGGCGCTCGAGGAATTCCGCGACGAGCCGCGTAATCCCGCGCAGCGAGTGGTCGGCGTCGGCCCGCATCGGGTAGGAGTGGGCGCCCAGCGGCAGCGTCGGTGCCACGCACCGATAGTCGACGCGGAGATCAGCGATCACTCCTTCCCAGAGCGACGCGTCCATCAGGAGCCCGTGCAGCAGCACGATCACCGGGCCGTCGCCGCCGGTGTCCTCGTATTCGATCGTGCCGGCCGAGAGCTCCATCGTTTCCACGGTCATACTCCGTACCCGCCTCCCAGCTCGCCGCGACGGGGCGCTCTCCCGATCGGGTCCCCAGCTCGCGCGCCCGGGCACCGGCGATGGTGAGGTCCGATTGTCGCCAGCAAGGACCGGGTGCGCCCGCTAGGTTGTGGCGCCGATGCGCTGGACGGGGTCCAGGCCGGCGCCGTGGTCGAGCTGATAGTCCAGGTTGATGGCGGCGTTGATCAGCGACAGGTGGGTGAACGCCTGCGGGAAGTTGCCAAGCTGCTCACCGGTCAGCCCGATCTCCTCGGCGTACAGGCCGAGATGGTTGGCGTAGGTGAACATCTTCTCGAACGCCAGCCGCGCCTGCTCCAGGCGGCCCGAGCGCGCCAGCGCGTCCACGTACCAGAACGTGCAGATCGAGAAGGTGCCCTCGGCGCCGCGCAGCCCGTCCGGGGAGGCGCTGGGGTCGTAGCGGTACACCAGGCTGTCGGAGACCAGCTCGGTGTCCATGGCGTCCAGGGTCGACAGCCACAGCGGGTCGCTGGGGACCACGAAGCCGACCAGCGGCATCATCAGCAGCGAGGCGTCCAGCACCTCACTGCCGTAGTGTTGCACGAACGCGCGCCGCTGGGGGTTCCAGCCCTTGTCCATGATCTGGTGGTAGATCTGGTCGCGCTGGCGGATCCAGCGGTCCAGGTCGGCGGGCCGGCCGTGGTCGTTGGCCAGGCGGACCATGCGGTCCAGCGCGACCCAGCACATCAGCCGGCCGTAGGTGAAGTCCTGGCGGCCGCCGCGGGTCTCCCAGATGCCCTCCTCGGGCTGGTCCCAGTGCTCACACAGCCAGTTCACGATCCCACCCAGCTGGGTCCAACCCTGGTGGCCGGCCGGGATGGCCTGCCGGTCGGCAAGGTAGATCGAGTCGATCGCCTCGCCGTAGATGTCGAGCTGGAGCTGGTCGGCGGCGCCGTTGCCGACGCGCACCGGCTTGGAGCCGGCGTAGCCCTCGAAGTGGTCCAGGAGCTCCTCGTCCAGGTCGGAGGAGCCGTCCACCCGGTACATGATCTTCAGCGGCCCCGACGCCTGGCCCACCTGCTCGGCGGCCCGGTCGGCCAACCAGCGCCCGAAGGCCGCGGCCTCGTCGGTGAACCCCAGCCCCAGCAGCGCGTGGACCGAGAAGGACGCGTCACGGATCCAGGTGAAGCGGTAGTCCCAGTTACGCTCCCCACCGACCTGCTCAGGCAGCCCGGCGGTGGGCGCGGCGACCAGCGCGCCGGTGGGCGCGTAGGTCATCAGCTTGAGCGTGATCGCCGAGCGGTCCACCATCTCGCGCCAGCGGCCCCGGTAGGTCGAGCCGGCCAGCCAGCCACGCCAGAACCGCGCGGTCTCGTTGAACATGCCCAGGAGCTCGTCGGGTGCCATGGTCCGCGGCGGGCCGTCGGCGGCCGACTCCAGCATCACCCCTCCGGCCTGGCCGGCGCGCACGGTCAGCGCGCCGCGCACGTCGTCGCCGTGGCGCTGCATCGCCCCCTGTCCCCCGCCGTGCAGGGTCAGCCGCAGCGTGGGGGTGCGAAACACCGCCCCCTGGTCGGTGAGCTCCAGCTCGTGGGACTGGCGGCCGTAGTCGAACCGCGGCGCGCACTCGAACACCAAGCGCAGCTGGCCGCGCACGCACCGCACCACCCGGACCAGGCGGTGGCGGTCGCTCACCCGGCCGGGGTCACTGACCGGCATGAAGTCGATCACCTCACCGACCCCGCCGGGCGTCATGAAGCGGGTGATCAGGATGGCGCTGTCGGGGAGGTAGAGCTGCTTGGTGACGTAGTCGTCACCCTCGGGGCCGATGCGGAAGCGCCCACCCTTGTCGTGGTCCAGCAGCGAGGCGAACACGCTGGGCGAGTCGTAGCGCGGGCAGCACCACCAGTCGATGGTCCCATCGGTGGTGACCAGCGCGGCGGTCTGCAGGTCACCGATCAGACCGTGGTCGGCGATGGGCGGGTACCGGTCCATGACTGTCCCCCAAAGAGTCTGGCGATCCGGCGCCGAAAACGGGTCAAACGCCCAGCAGCGACAGCGCGGCCGGGTGCGCGCCACCCAGCGTACGCCCGGGTGCGCTGACCGGCTGCCCGGTCAGGGTCAGTCGATCAGCCGCTCCACCCGCTTGCCGGCCTCGCGCAGGGAGAACGCGGCGAAGATCTCGCTCACCCCCAGGATGATCAGGTACCAGGCCACCAAGATCGACACCACATACAGGGTCCGGCCCGGCCAGGCGAAGGTGACCACCGCCGCGGCCACCCCCAAGATCCCCGCCACAATGAACAGCCAGCGCCACTCCCGCACCCGGGCGGCCACCGCCAGCTGGGTGACGCCGCCGAACAAGAAGCTCACGCCCACCAGCGCGGCCACCGCGGCCAGGCTGCCGACCCGGTAGGACAGCACGTACATGCCAAACCAGGTCCACAGCACCCCGAGAATCAGAAACCACCACCAGATCGCCGACAGGTCCCGCACGCCCGCCCGCATGGTGTCCCGCAGGGTGGTCGATGGTGGCGCGTCGCTGGTCATAGCAGGCCCCCTTTGCTCGCCGCTGCTTGCCGGTCCCATCAGCCGTCCACCAGCTGGTGGCGGCATGGCTGGTCACACGCTGGTGCCGTGGTGCCGACGTGCAGGAACAGTGCCCAAGACGACCATCACAGTGGATGGTCGCCGAGTTTCCTCCCAGATACAAGCGCCTACAAGGCGCCGACGGTCGCCTCGAAGCGGATTGCCTCAGGTTCAACCACAATTGTTTACGTTGATTTCTGTCTCTGATCATGCGCGAGGCGGCTCAGAATCCCTCCGTCGGTTGGTCTCCAGGAACACGTGCGCGCCAAGCATCGCTCCAGCGAAGGATGCGGCGGCATCCGGGGAGTCGCTGCATCTGGCACGGGGAGGCTCGGGGAGGCTACGAGCCGGGCGGCTCGGCCGGGCCGGGGCCCTGGGCCGGCGCGGCGCTCGTGCCGGCGGGATTGGCAGGCGCGCGCGCTGCGGTCATCGCGTGGATGGCCTGGGTGAGCTCCAGGATCTGGTTGGACAGACGCAGCAGCTCCTGGTCCTGCTGCTCCTCCTCCTGGACCGTCTGCCACTGGTGGTCGGCCATGACCTGGCGCTTCTCGTCCGCGCGGTTCTGGCTGATCAGCACAAACGTCGACAGGAAGATGGCCTCCAGCGAGACGATCATCGTCAGCAGCCCGAAGGGATAGTGCTCGACTCGGAAGCCGATCCAGGCGGCGAACCAGAGCACGTGGATGTACACGAACTGCATCGACCCGGCGAACCGGGTGATCTGGTCGGCGATGCGGTTCTGGACGTTCTGCGCTCGCTCCTCGGCCTGCTGGAGTAGCGCCGGATTGACTGGCATGGGAAGCGCCCGAATGCTCACGCTGTCCTCCTTGCGATCCTTGTCCGCTGGTGGCGAGCCGACGGCTTAGGGTACGAACCCCAGAAGATGGCGTCGACCGACATCGCGGGCAGCCCGGGAAGGTGCTCCGCGAGGTTGTCGCCCGCCGCTGGGACTGAGCAGAGCGAGCATCGGCAGGGATACCGCTGAGCGGTATCATTCCGCCCGGTCACCGTCAGGGTTGGTCGAGGAGATCGAGGGTGGACGGCGAGACTGGCGAAGCGGTCGAGACCCCGAGTGCGGGTCCGCCCGCTGCCGAGCCGGAGCGGACCTCAGCGGAGGAGGCGGCGGAGCCGTCCTGGGTGGGGCGAGCGGTCTGGCGAGGAATCTGGCAGCTGATCGCGGCCGTGCTGGTGACGGCTGCGGGGCTGTGGTCCCTGCGGCAGGCCAGCGCGCTGGTCCGCTACCTGATCCTGGCGCAGCTGCTGGCGTTCGCGCTGGAGCCAGCCGTGACGTGGCTGCACCAGAAGCGGGGATGGCGCCGAGGCAGCGCGACCGGTCTGCTGCTTGGCGGGATCCTGGTGCTGTTCGTGCTGCTGGGTGTGCTGTTGGCGCCGGCGCTGACGAATGGGGTGAACGGAGCGATCAAGCAGCTGCCGTCGTGGATCGACAAGCTCAACGCGTTCACCCAGCAGCACTTCAACACCACGGTGGTGTCGGCTTCCAGCTCGCGGGGGTCGACGCAGGCGGTCGGGAACGCCACCAAGTACCTGCAGCAGCACGCGGGTGATGTGCTGGGGGCGGTGGGCAACTTGCTTGGGGCGGTCTTCGGGCTGCTCACGGTCGGGTTGTTCACCTTCTATCTCACCGCCAACGGCCCCCAGGTCCGTCGTGCGTTGCTGTCGCGGATGCCGCCTGAGCGACAGCAGAGGGTGCTGTGGGCGTGGAACACGGCCATCGAGAAGACCGGCGGCTACCTGTACTCCAATCGCTGGCGCTGTTCGAAGGCGTGGTCGCCGAGTTCATCCCGATCGTGGGCACCTATGTCGCCGGGGCGGTCCCGGTGCTGGTGGCGCTGGCCTCGCTGGGGCTCAGGCCAGCCCTGATCGTGCTGGCCGAGATCCTTGTCTACCAGCAGGTGGAGAACTATCTCCTGAGCCCACGCATCAGTCAGAAGACGATGAAGCTGAATGCTGGGCTGGCGTTCGGGGCGGCGATGGCCGGTGGTGCGGTCGGCGGGGTCATCGGCGCCTTCTTCGGCCTTCCGATCGCCGCGGTCATCCAGTCGTTTGTGTCCAATTACTCCAGGCGCTACGAGGTGGTGGAATCTGATCTCACCCGCATCGAGGAGCCGAAGCCACCCAAGCCGGAGCCACTGAAACCGGGCGCAGTGCCGCCGGAGCCGGCGTCGCCGCAGTGACTGCGCAGGTGGCGCCCCCCAGGGCGGTTGATCCTCGGCGACGCTGAGCGTGTGACCGAATGCCCCCGGAAGGCCGCCACGGCGTCCTCGACCCGCAGGTGGAAGTTGCCGGCGCCGATGCGCGCCTCCAGGCCGGTGCGGCGCATCAGCTCGCGCGCGGGAGTGCGCACCCTGACCCACGACAGCTGGACGTCCTGCCAGCGTCGTATCGTCTGACCTGGGGTTCGCGGTGGAGCTGAGGGGATTTGAACCCCTGACCTCTTGCATGCCATCGCAACGAACGTGACAAATGGGACATCACCGGGGCTATGCCAGACCTGACAAGACCGCAGGCAGAGAACGCTGTGCCGTGCGGTCTCGTGCGGCGTCATGCTGCATGGGTGCCGGGAAATCTACGGGGAGCGTCACCCGAAGGTGCCGCCCAATCAGCACCCACGCAGTTGGCGCCCGGCGCTCCCTTGATCGAGGCTGAATATGATCCGCCATGGAGGCCCCAACCAAATCCAACGACGGACGGGACAACCTCTCCTACGCCGGAGCCCGACGCAGGGTGGCGGGGTGCCCTGCTGTCTTGATCCGTGGCGGCGGAACGCCCGGCGGGTCCCAGACAACCCGTCCAAGTTCGGGTCGGATGAGAACCACCGGTTCATGCGCGAGATCCGGCGCGCGTATGGCGTTTGGCTTCTTGGCGACGCGTTCGCTGAGCCATTCCCGCAGACCCTCGATTGGGTCCGGTCGGTCGGGGATCACCCAGAGCATCATGTCCACCGCGCGTCCGGTGTAGGAAGGATCGTCATAGAGGCAGCGGCCGAACTTGGACGGACCCCAATCCCAGTGCGTCGGGTTGCGCCGGAACAGGCGGGGCAGGGTTGCGTCGTAGGCGAAACAGATGATGATGTCGAGGTCCCAGATGCCGCGCTGGCCGCGTAGGTAGTGCTCGGCGCCGCCTTGGGCAAGAGCAATGAAGCGAACGCGGCCCCGCCAGCCAGCGAGCCGGGGATTGCGAGCGAAGAACTCGTCGAGCTCAGCGTCAGCGGTGCGGCCGAGGCGCTGGAGATCGGCCTGGTCGAGCGGTTCATAGGAGCGTGTCGGATCGCGTGTCAGCTTGAGGTCCCTCCTCGCTACGGCGAGCACTTAAAATTTAGAGACAACCAGGTTGCGGCTGCGCCGCCATTCCCGCATTTCACCGCTCCATCGGTTCGCGAGTCAGGGCTTGACTTCGGTACTTGGGTACAGGGTTAGGGTACTGGTGCGGCCCCGATTCCGACGGCCGACAGGCATCACCCATGGAGGTAGCCATGTCCGAGGCACGCGTTCCGATCCACAGCCCAGCACCAGCACCAGATGGGCCGATCGTATGCACCCTGCACCCCAACGAGTACGCCAGGCGCCTGGAGGACTTCCGCCAAGGGGTCTTCACTCATCTGCGCGGGATGGAGCGGCCCGAGCCGACCCGGCTGCGGCTGCTCCTGGCCGGCGACGTCGACCCCGAGGCGGTGCGGGCGCTGCTGGTCCGCGAGCAGGAATGCTGCGCGTTCCTCACCTTCACCATCACTCCCGGCGACGGGCAGCTGCTGGCCGACCTCCAGGTCCCCGCCGAGGCCGCACCGGCCGTGGACGGCATGGCCAGTCTCGCGCAGCTGGCCGCCCCCGAGGCGACGCGATGACCGCTGCCTGCCAATGAGCGACCAAGGATTGCGGACCGGGGAGCTGGCCCAGCGGGCCGAGGTGAACGTCCAGACCCTGCGCTACTACGAACGCCGCGGCCTGCTGGCTCTCCGGCCAACAACAGTTCAACCCACCGGGAGGGCCGACCCAGAGCGAGACGACTGCCAGGTCCAAGCACAACGCGCACGGGGACCTGGTGACCTGCAGCTTCGACGTCACCCAAACCTTCCCGGAGGGAACCGTCCATTTCTTTGGGACGGCCACCGGC